>ERZ773103.859-NODE-859-length-34175-cov-7.558206_pt1 | contig 34175 bp, 40 predicted proteins | sample MGYA00511118_ERZ773103 | MGnify/ENA primary metagenome ERZ773103 (study PRJEB29015, sample SAMEA2737821) | human gut metagenome | biome: human gut; feature: human-associated habitat; material: faeces | place: China | collected 2012 ... | reverse complement strand
TGGTGAAAATCCAGAGCTGTTGATTTATAAAAAGAGATAATATAAGCAAAAAGAAAAGTCTTGACAAATAAACGACCGTTTACTATCATTAAAGTGTAAACGGTCGTTTATTTATTTTGGAGGAAATGTGCATGGGTAATAGGAAAGAGGAAATATTAATTGTGGCACTGCATTTGTTCGCCAGAGATGGTTACGAGGCTGTCTCCGTCAGCCAGATAGCAGGAGAACTTGATATGACAAAAGGGGCATTGTACCGTCATTACAAAAGCAAAAGAGATATTTTTGACTGTATTGTGCAGCGTATGGAGCAGCAGGACGGTGAGCAGGCCAGAGAGAATGAAGTGCCAGAAGAGAGTATTGAAAAGACACCGGAAGAATACCAGAATGTATCATTGGATGATTTTGTGGAATACAGCAAGTCTATGTTTGAATACTGGACGGTGGATGATTTTGCATCATCATTTCGGAAAATGCTGACAATAGAGCAGTTTCGCAGTGAAGAAATGCAGAATTTATATCAGCAATATCTGGTATCCGGACCGACAGAATACGTGAAAGATCTGTTCGAAAATATGGAAATAAAAAATCCAGAGGAGAATGCAGTTAAATTTTATGCAAATATGTTTTTCTATTATAGCATGTATGATGGATCAGCAGATAAGGCGAAAGTAAAATGTCAGTTTGAACATATGTTAGATAAAATTGTAGAAGAAATGAAACAGTAATATAAGAGCCAGACGCTTAGGACGCAGAGCCGTTAATTCTGATAATGAAAAATCAGGATTATCGGTTTTTATTTTTAAGAGAGGACATAAAAGAAATGGAAAAAAGTAATATTATGATTCGTTTAGAGAAAAAGGAAGAACAACAGAAAGTAGAAAATTTGGTAAGAGAAAGTTTTTGGAATGAGTATCGTCCAGGATGCCTTGAACATTATGTATTGCATCAGCTCCGAAATGATCCGGCATTTGTTCCAGAACTGGATTTTGTGCTGCTTCTTAATGAAAATGGCAAAGATGAGAAAACGAGTATCTTTACAGAATTTGAAGGCAGTTACTGAGTGGTATAAAAGTGTGTATTAACAGGAGGAAAAAAGGATGAAACTCTATTTTGGAAATATGGTAACAACAGTTACTACACTTATGATTTTATCGCTGGTCGGGTTTGTTGTATATTCAATCAGTAGCAGAAGCAACATTAATTACTGGGGCAGAAGGAGTCTGTTTGTTTTGGTATATGGTCTTGTTATATGCTGCTTTGCAGCCGCAAGAGACGGACTGGATAAAACAATTCAGTATACGATAGATGGAAGCTGTAATCCTGGAATATTTTCACTTGTGAGTGTTCCAAACATCGTCGGATGTATCGGAGCTGCAATCATAATTATTGCAGCAATAGCAATACCAATTGCAAAGTCACAGCATATGCGTGAGATATGGTTTTATGTGATGTCCGGCGGAGTGATGCTGAAGATTGTAGTTATGGAGAGCGCAAGAACTTCTGCAGTTTCTTATATGGCAACTGCGATTTATGAATTACCGTATGAAAGGGCAAAAGAGATGCTGTTAGTAGAAGACGTTGACAGTAAAGAATATCTGGCTGGACTCTTTAATGCAACGTACGATGAATTGCCGGTTCACAAATCAAACAACAATTCAAAGTTTTAGCTAAAGCTGCAAATTTCTCAAAATGCAAAATTTCTTTATATGATTTTGTATGCCCCGGCACGGATATTGAGAAAGAATAGCTGGATAGATGAGTAATGTAATGCGCTGTTGTGTTCCTGCGAACATAAAACCGCTATAGAGTTAGCTCACTGAAAATCTATTGACAGGACGTGAAATGATTATTATAATTTAAATGAAATTCGGCGAAAAAATAAAATGCCGAAAAACATTTGAATTATTTCTATGGATTTGGATATACTGGAATTGAGGTGAGCAATATGACAAATACAGTACAGATTCCAAATGACCAAATGATTTTTTCAGTTCAAGAGCTGAAAGATAAAGGTTTTTCATATTATAAAATTAATCAGATGGTTGATAAGGGAATCCTAATAAAACTAAATAAAAAATATTATGAAAATGTAAATTTTGAAGGTGAGGAATCGGATTTCTACTATGCCTATGCATTTGTACCAGGCGGAGTGGTTTGTCTTCTAAGTGCAGCTGTGTATTATAATCTGTCTACTTATCGTCCAGATGCCATTGATGTAGCGATACCGAGAAAAGCAAAGGTATCAACACTACCAGATTGGCCGGAACTGAATGTATGCTATTTTACAGATAACAGATTTGATGTTGGTATCGTGACCGTAGAGGATGGAAATAATAGATTTCGTATATATGATATTGAAAAAACTGTTGTCGATATTGTTTTCTACAGGGAAAAAATTGGAATTGAGGAAACCAAAGAAGTTCTTACAACCTATTTGAATCGGAGTGACCGTAATCTAAACAGGCTAATCAGATATGCGGAACTACTTAAATGTGGAGATGTAATGAAAAAGTATCTGGAGGTGCTGGTATGACAAATGCTATATCGGTAAAGGAGAGATTAAAGAAAAAGGCGATAGAAGATGGAAAGACTATGCAGGATAATCTAGTCACATATGGTTTGGAGAGGACGATATATAGATTATCTGTTTCAAAATATGCAGAAAAATTTACACTAAAGGGTGGAATATTCTTATATGCACTTTTTGATGGAGAGTATGCCCGTGCAACGATGGATATTGATCTTTTGGCACAGCGTATTCCGAATGATGACGAAGAAATGACAAATGTGTTTAATGACATTTTTTCTATAGAATGTGATGATGCATTACGTTTTGATCTGAATACGCTTGAGGTTATTAATATAACTGAATTTAAGGAGTATCATGGTGTGAATGTATCTATTATGGGATATCTGGACAGAACCAAGGTCCCGGTATCAATAGATATTGGTTTTGGTGATGTGGTATATCCCGAAAGAATGAAAATGGAGTTTCCGGTTCTGTTGGACATGGAAGCTCCGGAGATATATGCTTATTCGATTTATTCTGTCATAGCAGAAAAATTTGAAGCATTTGTTTCACTTGGGCTTGCAAATGGCAGATATAAGGATTTCTATGATATTTATGTTTTGGCCGACAGCTATGATCTTGATGGTATGGAATTAATGAAGGCGATTGTAGAGACATTTACTCATCGAGGAACCAGTTTTGACGATATTGTAGCCTTTAATGATGATTTTACCAAGGATGAGATTAGGCAGGGGAGATGGAGAGCCTTTATCAAAAAGAAGAAAGCACTGGTGAAAGTGGAATTTGAAGAAACTATGCAACTATTAAAAGAATTATTATTGCCCATTGTGGATTCAATTCATAACAATAATTCCTTCGAGCAGACATGGAGCAAAGAAACAAAAAGCTGGATGTGAATACATAAAATTAGCAATAGAAATCATGCGAAAAAGTAATCCGTTTTTACATCTTTTGCGGATGATATTATGTGAAAATAAACCAGATTGTGCTAGAAAGCTAAAATTTACAAAGGCTTACAAAGTCTGAAATACCAAGTATGTGGAAGGAATAATGGACGTGCTTACCATGTATCTTCTGGAGATGCTGAAAGAGAAACAATTCTTCAATGACGTGTTTTATAAATAGATATAGTGCCAAAGTATTTTGAATCAATACAATCTGGAAAAGTTAAGGAGAAACCATGGCATACAGCGAATTAATCAAAAATTTTAATAAGATACGTGATTACATGCGGGATTTTTATGTCTATGGTTTCAAGAGCCGGGATGATTATACGAAAAAAAGTGCCAGGTCTTATGATGACGAAAAACGTCGGATAGAGAGCTGGCTTGGTGACTATATGAAATTCCATCAGACTGCTGATGGCAAGAATGTATTTTTGTCAATTGATAGCAGAGTAACCAGACACAATCCACTTTATAAGGCATGGAAGACAAAGAGTTTTACAGATGGAGATATTACCCTTCATTTTATTGTTATGGATATTCTTTCTGAGGGACAAGAACTATCGCTTGGGGATATCGTATATCAGGTGGACGAATATCTGGCTGTTTTTGGACATGCAAGAGTATTTGATGCTTCTACGATTAGAAAAAAACTCAACGAATATGTAAAAGAAGGAGTGCTGCTAACAAGAAAGAACGGTAAGACAATGTTATACCGTCGCGCAGAAGAACTTGAAATACCAAGTAGGGATGTTTTGGATTTCTTTTCAGAAACCGCACCATGTGGTGTGCTTGGATCTTTTTTGGAAGATAAAACAAATGATATTGCTGATCATTTTGTATTCAAACATCATTATATAACCAGTGCAATGGACAGCGAAGTTTTGTGCACGATACTGGAAGCAATTCATGAAAAAAGAAATATAACAGTTGAGATGATTAATCGTAAAAAAGATCGTATTACGGAAACGAATGTTGTTCCTCTTCGAGTGATGATCAGTGTACAGAATGGGAGGCAGTATATGATGGCCTATACTCCATATTTTAAACGAATAACAGCGTATCGTCTTGATAATATTGTTACTGTTAAAAATGGTGAGGTTGCAGATCGGTTTGATGAATTAAGAGATAAACTGAGTAAAATGCAGCAACATATGTGGGGAGTCGCTACAGACAGTCGATCAGGAAATCGAATAGAACATATTGAATTTACAGTTCAATATGATGATGAAGAACAGCATATACCAAGGCGATTGGAGAGGGAGAAACGAATTGGTCAGTTGGAGTATATGGATGAGCATACATGTCGATTTTCTGCTGATGTTTATGATGCAAGCGAATTGATTCCATGGATACGTACGTTTATCTGCCGAATCACAGATATTTCAATTTCTAATAAGGCGTTGGAAACACAGTTTAAAGAAGACTTGCAGGTGATGTATGAAATGTATGGATTGAAAGGAGAGGAATGATTATGCTGTTTCATGAAATTTACAGCACATATTTTCAAACTGTTGCAAAAATTTTGGCAGAAGCGGTAGAGCATCCGCTTACGACTGAAGAAATCAGTGCAATCATTCAGGATTATGCATTTGAAGAAAGTATATTGAATATTCCGAAGTCTTTGGGAATGGCACATTGGCAATTGTTGAAAGAAGATGGAACAACCATTCTCAGAAAGAATCCAACGATGCCACTCACAATTTTGCAGAAACGCTGGATTAATGCAATCGCATTAGATCCGAGAATACGTTTGTTTACGGATCAGCCAGTTGTATTTTCGGATGTTGAACCGTTATTTCTTCCGGAAGATATTTATGTCTTTGATAAGTATTCAGATGGTGATCCGTATGAGAATCCAGAATATATTCAGAACTTTCGGTTGATATTGGATGCGATCAAGCATCAATATCCGATACAAATCAGCATTACAAATCGTCATGGAAAACGAATAACAACCAGAACGATTCCTGAATATCTGGAATATTCCGAGAAAGATGATAAATTCCGGTTAATTGGAACAGGAAGCAAACTGGGAAATACGATCAATCTTGGAAGAATCACTTCTTGTGAAAAGTGTGAGAATCAACAAGGCGGAAAAGTTGGGAAAAGAAATCAGCCGCGACCACGTAAAGTGATATTTGAACTGATTGATGAGCGTAATGCGTTGGAACGTGTTCTGATGCACTTCGCACATTTAGAAAAACAAGTCGAGAAAATAGATGAGCGAAAGTATCAGGTTACGTTGTACTATGACAAAGAGGACGAAACAGAGATTTTAATTCGTGTTCTTTCGTTTGGACCAATGCTTCATGTTGTAAAGCCTGTGGCATTTATTAATTTAATAAAGGGCAGATTGTCAGATCAAAAAAGTTGTGGGCTGTAAAAGTTCGCAACTTTTTTTCCATGATAAAAAGAATCAGAAGAGATAAACTTGGATTATGAGAAAGGATGTGAATGATATGTTTGAAATAAAGGGAAAAGTTACAACAGCGATTTGCTATGCAAAGGTGATTGAAGATGAAGCAATCGAGCAGATTAGAAGAATGTGTGATTATGATCTGACAAGGGGAAGTAAGGTGCGGATTATGCCGGATGTCCATGCCGGAAAAGGTTGTACAATTGGGACGACCATGACAATCACAGATAAGATTTGCCCTAATATTGTAGGAGTCGATATAGGCTGTGGAATGTATACTGTAAAGCTGCAGGATCAGGTAATAGATTTTGAAAAAATAGATGAAGCATGTCATTATATCCCTTCGGGAATGAATGTATGGGAAGGAAGAATGGAGCGTTTTGATTTAACGCAGCTTAAGTGTTATCGATCTTTGAAAGATGCAAAGAGATTGGAAAGATCACTTGGAACACTGGGAGGAGGAAACCACTTTATCGAGGTTGATCGGGCAAAGGATGGTACATATTATCTGGTCATTCATTCAGGAAGCAGGAATTTAGGAAAACAGGTAGCTGAGATTTACCAACAGCTGGCGATTGATTTACATACGGGAAAAGAAGAGTATTTTAAAAAACGAGATGAGATTATTCGTACTTACAAAGAGCAAGGGAGAAGGGCAGAAATCCAGGAGGCATTGAAGCACTTAAAAAAGAATTATGAAATCCAGGAGTTGGATGCTCCAAACGATATCTGCTGGCTTTACGGGTCATTTATGGATGATTATTTGCATGATGTTGAAATTTGCCAACGCTTTGCAAGAAGGAGTAGAGAGCGTATGGCGGAAATTATTATTGAAAGAACCAAAATGACGCGAACAGAAGCTTTTCACACCATTCATAATTATATAGATGTCAATGAGATGATTCTTAGAAAAGGTGCCATTGCCGCACATGCCGGTGAAAAAATATTGATTCCGATTAATATGAGAGATGGTTCTGTTCTTGCTGTTGGCAAAGGAAATGCGGAATGGAATAATTCAGCACCACACGGAGCTGGTAGAATCATGTCCAGAACAAAAGCAAAACAGTCCATTGATTTAGAGGAATACAAAGCATCCATGCAAGGTATTTATTCTACCTCGGTGAATGCGGATACATTAGATGAGGCACCAATGGCATATAAATCGCTTGCGGATATTATTGATGTGATTAGAGATTCTGTAGAGATTATTGATATTATGAAACCAGTATATAATTTCAAAGCTTCGGATGGAAAGGGAGGTTGGAAAAAGAAAGGTGATACAAATGAGAGAAAAGATACAGGAGCAACTTCGTAGAATTGAAGAATCGGAAAATATAAAAATACTTTTAGCTGTTGAATCGGGAAGTCGAGCATGGGGATTTGCATCTCCAGACAGTGACTATGATGTGCGATTTGTTTATATCAGAAGGCCAGAGGATTATCTGAGACTGGATGCAGTTCGAGATGTGATTGAACTGCCAATCGATGATGTTTTGGATATTAACGGATGGGATTTGCAAAAGACATTAAGATTATTGCATAAGTCAAATCCAACATTATTTGAGTGGTTTTCTTCACCAATTGTTTATCAGAAAACAGAATTTGCCGACAAGTTTCGTGAGTTGATAATGCATTATTTTTCATCAAAGAAGACGTTGTATCATTATATTAGTATGGCAGAAGGAAATTATCGGGAATATCTGCAAGGTGAGATCGTCAGAGCAAAAAAATATTTCTACGTTTTGCGCCCGGTACTGGCGTGCCGATGGATCTTGGACCGAGGTACGCCTCCGCCTATGTTGTTTTCGGAGTTGATAAAAGAAGAACTGCCGATAGAATTAATCAATCCAGTAAATCAATTGCTGGAATTAAAGATGAACTCATCCGAAGTAAAATTAATTAAAAGAATTACGGAAATAAATGAATATCTTGATACAAGTATTCCAAGTATCAAAAGTGCAGTGAGATTACTGGACGATAGTCATACACCAGAATGGAATGAGCTGAATCAATTGTTTTTGCGAGAACTGATGAAGTAGATGTAGTTTATAAAATGAAAGGAGTAGCATAGTCTCAAAATATCAGCAAAGAAAAAACGATTTTAGTTTTCACAAGATCAATTCTACGGTAAAAACATACAGTCTAGACAGCTACTTTTTAAGCTCTTATCCAAAAGACATGTAACATATAGGCTCAAATGGTGAAAGTGCCCCTTTGGGCCTATTATTGTAGTGCGCCTTGTGCAACTGTCCATAAGTACATGAATACTGAGCTTCAGTTATTTTCAATTACAAGGAAACGCAAGCCAGACTATGAATATGGCGCTCTTCACAAAGTATTTGAAAATAAGCTCCGTCAGGATTTTAAGGCAGAATCCATAAACCAGAAATGGTGCACTGATTTTACCTATTTATTTTTAAAGGGATGGTAGCAAGCGTTATGACTGTACAATCATTGATCCGCATGATAGAAGTGTTATTGCCAGCATTACCGATAAACACATAGCAGCAGAGAATGTGAAGTGATAACAGATTTTATCTGAGAATTGTAGAAAAATTAAAAACTGAGTAGTGACTTTTATGTAAAAATGCAGATGACCATGGTTTTTTGAAGGTTATCTGCATTTTTTGTGTCTTGACTCATTGCAATCGAGCCAGTTCTCGGTCGATAGGACACTAATTATATGTTTTGTAAGGGAAGGTATTAGTGACATGGATATAGCCTTTGGCTACGGCTAATCCAAGTACCCCTCTGGCTACTTCAAAACTGTAGCCAAGTTTGCTTTGCAGATAATCCATGCACTGTGCAGATGTTCTTTGCATGGGGGTGCCGTCTATCTCCATGTAATGGTGTATAAATTCGTTCAAGCTAAACAACCTCCTTTCCGTAAGATGACTATATCATAAGATGAAATAGAAGTCAACAGAATGCTGATAACTAGTTATAATGAATTTTATTATTTACATTACGGTTAGATTGCTGTATAATGGTTTTAAGATTGAAAACGCATTATAGTATTCAAATTAGTGTTTTTAGAAAAGGATTTTATTTAAACATGGAAAATTATACATTTGTTCTTACACCAGCTAACCGCAAAGTAACTCCTAATTATTGTAAATTAGAAGAAAAGTATCATATTTTTACTATTGCAGCACAAAACTGTAATAACGGTATTACGTTTTCGCGTTCTGGAAAAAAGATAACAATTCAGAAAATAGAGTCAAATCAAATTGAATTAATTCTATCTTCTGATTCTGCATTACCTTCTCCTACCAGGAGTCTATCTGCCTTTAGTCGAGAATTAATTAGGCTTAATGAAGAAAGTCATTGCTTATCGGACGCTATTTACAACCATACTTTATTTCAAACTCAGTTAATAAATATGAAAAAAGATATAAATTCTACAAAGGAAATTACCGAAGCGGAATTAATAGTTGCTATTACAAATCTTCTATTTAAACCATCAAACTATAATTCTATGTACAGAAGTAACACGATTAATAAGCTAAAAGAATTGATGCTTCCATTTATTCGATAATAATGAGCTTTACTAAAGCGTATTCGGATGTTAGTTAGCTATAGAATGATTGAGGAGAGGAAGATTTTATTATTAAAGAAGGAGGTGCGAGTTTATGACACGACCAGAAAAAGAATTTGGAGAACGAAGTAATGATGATATTATTCGTGAGATTTTGAGAGAATATGCAAGTAGAGAAGACCCAATAGGAAAAAAAGAGATTATCAAACATGTAATAGAGATGGGATATGTAGATGAAGAAAATGAACCTAAAATAAAGCGCGACGCAATTGATGGTTTTGCATATAGAATGGGTGCAAGAGTCTATGAAACGGAAGAAGAATGCGACGAAATTATAAGAGAATGTCAAGTGACTGAGCGAGAAATTATATTTATTAAAAAAGGTCAGGAAGGAAGGACAATCGGATACTGGATGATGGAAACACTATCTGAGACTGAATGGATGTTTCTGATGGATTCAGTACTTAATAGCAAAATTTTAACTAAGAAAGAGGCAGATAATCTTGCAAATAGGATTACATTTCTGGTTGGCAAGAGATTTTCTGATTTGACGAATTATCGTCAATGTATGGGAAATCAGCCGTATTTTGTTGGAGATGATGATATAGATGAAAAAGTCGGTTATATAGAAAGTCGCGTCTTACAGCAAGTTTGGTTAATCAGACAGGCGATTAAGCAGGGGAAAAAGATAAAATTTAATCTGTGCGTGTATGATTATGGAAATCAGAAGGTAAGGCTGGTACCATATGGAAGACATGGAAAGGTGCTGCCAGAGACACCGGAGAAGTATAAAGAGGATGTACACAGGATTTGTTCACCATTTGATATTATATTTTCTAATGGACGTTACTATATGTTGGGAGCTGATCTAGAAACGGAAAGACGTACAGACTTGAAATATAAGCTGTATCGAATTGATTTGATGACAGACGTTACAATTAATCGAGCGAAAGCTATTACAAAAGAGGAGGTTGGACTTTTCGAATTAAATGATTTATTTGAATATAGAATGGAAAATCCGTATATGTTCACAGGTAAGGTTGAGAGAGTAAGAATACGTATAGATGCAGAACAATTCACACAGGTTGTGGACTGGTTCTCAGATCGCTTTAAGGTTGTAGGATACGATGCAGACGAAAATAAGTATTATGATATAGAGCTCAAAGTAAATCTCAATAGTTTTACTATTTGGGTATTGCAATACAGCGGATGTGTAGAAGTTCTTGACAGAGGAAAGAAGGGCGATAAATCTTATAGAAACAAGATTAAAGAAACACTGAAAAAAGCATCGGAAAGGTATGAGGAGGACGAGTGATGAAGATAGTTAGCCTGAATATTAATAGCTTTGGAGGCGATGTAGATACATTTGAAGGTATGAAGAAAGAACTTGCAAATAGATATTATGACGGAGATGTACGAAAAGCATATAAAGAGGCTCTAAGCAGTTGGAATGATGCCATTAACAGTAGATCAATTTACAAATCAATTCTTAAAGAAATAGACGAAGTTGATGCAGATATCATTCTTTTTCAAGAGTATTATATAAATTCAGAAGCAGCAAAAAAATTTGAAGAAGAAATGAGAAAAAGAAACTATGCTTTAAAATGTAATTATATTACAGATAAAAGACCAAGACCATTATGTACAGGCGCTTTTTGCCGTGATAATAATGCGTATGAGGAAGTGAAGTCACAGTTTGATTTTGATGGTAGAATATTTGTATTCAAATATGAGGATTTCTATATAATTGATGCACACATGCCATTTAATCCTAAAGATGATGATAGATACAGTGACGATCCAAAAAAACGTGCAGAGGAAGTAGAAAAACAGTGGGAAGATATAAAGGAATATTTGGAAGACAAAAAAGATGAAAAGGTAATATTTATTGGTGATTTAAACGTATATCAAAGAGGAACTCATCAATACGAGAGTTTTGTTCCACTGTTTAAATCAGATGTAGATATGCGAGATCTTTGGTTAGAACAAGGCGGTAAAGATAATGCTATCACTTACAAAAAGAAAAAAAATAAAGAAGAAACAAAAACTCGTTTGGATTATGCACTGGTAACACCGGGACTATTGGAAAGCTATAAATATACGATGAGTATGATTCCTGAATCAGATGAAGAATTTGAAAAGGATTGGCATATAAGTGATCACCGAATGCTTGTTGTAGATATTGAGGAGACAATATGAGAGAAAACGATTACAAGGATACAGAAAGAAGAATACTATGCAGCGCGCTGGAAAGAATGTTTCCTGATGGAGGAGAAACCTATACTATTGAAGAAATTAAAAGATTATTTGAAGAGGAAGGTGTACATGAAATATACTTTGAAGATGCATTGAGTAAATGTATAGAAGAAGGATGGATTATAGATTGCGGAAATGGCAATTATACTAGGTAAATTATAATGGAATCAAATATATTTTTAGAGAGCCAAACGGCTCTCTTTTTTTCTGAAAACAGGAAGTTATGCAGGTTTATACACAATCAAATCATGTATAAATATAACATAGCGGACGGAAATCACCTAATTCAAGAGGTTGCTATCAAAGAGGAGAATTTGCCCTCCTTTTTCTCCTCCGCTGAAAGCTTATAAGTAGAATATAATGGAATCAAGATCAAGAAAGAGAGGATAACGAAATGGTAGTTTTTGACAATTGGAAATTCAGAGAGATATTGAAAAGCATAGTAGATAAAAAGGAGTTTAATGGAGATAGGATATATTCTAAACAACAGTTATATATGCGGATAGGTGAAGCACTGCATGTATCACCGGACACAGTTAAATATTGGCAGAGAGATAAATCCAGTGGACCTGATCCTAGAACCCCAGAGCTTTTGAAAGAATTGGAGAAGTATTTGGGATATCCGACTGGTGCTTTGCAAAAGAAGATAAACATAGAGGAAGAGAAAACGGAGGATAAGAGAATGGATAAAGTAAGTGAATTTCAGAAAGAGCAGATCATGGAGATTTACGAGGTTTTAAAAAGTTTTGTAAGTGAGATGGCTATAGAGAATGAAGACGAATATTACAGAATCCGAGCTGTGATAGAGAGAAAGCAACTGGTTCTTCCGGAGACAATATTTAATGCGATATTGCAGTTTATGGACAATGTCGTTGAGGAATATGTGTTTGAAGCGGAGTATCCAGATTTTACCGAGGAAGAAGCAGAATATGAAAATGGAGTGATGAACATCAAGACAGATGCAGCGTTTAATAAGCTGATGAGTCAGTTCTTAGAAAGACTCCACGAGTTGGATGAAAAAATAGATCAATTTGCTGAAAGAGAATTAAAAGCATATCTTTTAGGATGATTTTTTTGAAAGAATCGATTTTTGCCGATTTAAAAGCTAATCAATATTGTAAAATTTCAACATAAAAGGCAGAAAGAGCTATTGGAGATGCATTCCTGACATCAGATAACGGAGCTTTAATCCACAGGGTATAGGAAAGTAGTAAATCAGAATCAATAAGGAGACAACATGGGATTTAAACATTATAAATTTCAACCAAATGAGTATGTGCTTGTGATGAAGAATGGGAAAGTTGTAAAGCAGGGAGTTGGATTATCGTTTTTTTGTAACACGCTTAACACAGGAATGTCAGTGGTTCCTGCAGTGTCATTTGACACATTCTTTGCTTTTGATGATCTGCTGACATCTGACTTTCAGGGAATCAATATACAGGGAGATATTTCCTACATTATCCGTGATTACGAAAAAGTGGCCGGAATGATTGATTTTTCGTACACCAGTGAATCAGGATATGAAGAGAAAAAAGCCGAAGCAAAGCAGGTGATGGGAAAGCGAATAACAAACCTGGCAAAGACATCTGCTTCTAAATTTGTTAATGCAAGAGATGTAAAGACGGTAATTCACGCCCAGGAAGAATTAGCAGCATTTCTATCTGAAGAAATGGCATCCAACGAAGCTATTACAGATTTAGGATTGGATGTTGTAACTGTATCAATTTTGGCTGTTTCTCCTTCATTGGAAACAAAAAGAGCCTTGGAATCGGCCACAAGAGAACAGATTCTTCAACAACAGGATGATGCGATTTATAAGAGAAGAAATGCAGCAATCGAGCAGGAACGAATTATTAAGGAAAATGAGCTGAATACAGAGATAAAGGTTGCGGAGAAAGAGCATGAAAGTAATATGCTAAAGCAAAAAAATGCATTGGAAGAAGTTGAACTTGAAAGTAAGGTTACAAAGGAGAAAGCGGACATCAGGGCATACGCCAATGAAGTCATGCTTAAAGCGATGGAATCAGTGGATAAGGATGTTCTTCTTTCCATTCTTTTATCCGGTATGGACAGCAAAACACTGATCGCAAAGGCGTTTAACAGTCTTGCAGAAAACACGGATAAAATCGGAAATCTGAATATCTCGCCCGATCTGCTGGAGACGTTGACATCTGTAGGTGTTACGACACGAAATTAAACACATAATCCTTGCGGTTTCAAACAGGAAACCGCAAGGTAATGGAGGAAGGGAAATGGATAGAAATGCAAACAAGATTGTACTTGTGACGCAGAAGAGCCGCCTTCAAGAGCTCTTGTACAAGTATAATACAAAAGCTCAGGCAAAGTTTCATATAGAGCATATGGGAGCAGACTTTTCCGATTATATATTGGAAGATGAGACGTATCAAAAGGCTCTTGCTGATGTGAAACAGATTGCTGATAAGTATGCAAAGCTTACAGTAGTTGACAGGGAATTTCTTCCCAATATGTTATTTGGAAAAGACGATATCGTTATTGCTGTCGGACGAGATGGGCTGGTATGCAATACAATGAAGTATTTGAGTGGACAAAAGTTAATCGGAGTTAATCCGGATCCTGCAAGATGGGATGGGGTGCTTCTTCCATTTGAGGCGAGAGAATTGGAGAAAATTATTCCTCAAACGATAATGGGTGACTGTGATGTGAGAAATGTTACCATGGCAAAAGCTGTAACCAATGACGGACAGGAAATGCTTGCCGTAAATGATTTCTTTATTGGTCCAAAATCTCATATATCGGCACGATATGACTTAACTACACGCCATACTTTGAGAGGAATCGTAACAGAATCCCAGTCTTCATCCGGTATAATAGTTTCTACAGGAATTGGGCAGACCGGATGGTACAAGTCAGTAATGGCACAGGCAAAGGCTGCATGTGGATTGTTTGGTTATGATGGTAGTGGTGATTATGAAAAGATTGGATGGGATGAGAAAAAGTTAAGTTTTGTTGTTAGAGAGCCATTTCCTTCAAATACAACAGAGGCCACTGTTGTATTCGGAACGATTAGTAAAGGAGATCCGTTTCGAGTATTATCTAAAATGTCTGAAAAAGGAGTGATCTTCTCTGATGGAATGGAGGAAGACGCAATTGAGTTTAATTCTGGAGTAGAAGTAAGTATTGGAATGTCGAAAACGGAAGGATGTCTGGTGATGTGATGGCAGACCGATCCTTAATCCAATATATGCAAGATGATGCATATGCATTATTAATTCAGTGTTTTATCAGAAATAGCGAGAGGAGTGGATATATATTGAATTCAGAAGTATATGATGCAACAAGTGATATTTTAGTTAAAGATTTGGTTTTTATAGCCATAAATAAGGAAAATGGGTTAACAATAGAGGTTCCTTTTTGTTGTTTGTATCCCTATGAAGGCGAAGTTGTGGATATTTGTCTGGAAAGGAGTGCATATCGTCGAGACGACAGCAAGAATTTACCTGTGGGGGTTCATGATGATAGATTCGTCTGGAGATTAAAGAGACCGGAAGAAAATTCCCCGGACATAAAACCAATCAAATTCATTTCAGCCTATCATACCAAGGAGTACTGCTTGGTGATAGAAACGACAGCAGACAGGAAAGAGTATGATTTTCATAGAGTACTTGAATATTACCCTGAGTGCAGTTTTGATAGTTTTACGATTAAAGAATATTCTATTATATTTGAACATGGACCAGAGATTAGTTATTTGGATTTTCATAAGTATATCCAGTATAAGTTTATCCAATTGATGGGATGATTGAATATGTTAGAAGGTGTTGAAAAAAACTATAAAGCAAAAAATAGAGGTACAAGATTTTTATAACTTGTTTATGTCTTGAGCGAAGCGAAAGGAATGATAAAAAATATGAATAAAAGAGATTACAAAAGTACTAATGATTATAAGAAGAGTATAGAAATTTTTAAAAATTTTGTGAGAGATATCTTAGATGGAGATATTGAGAAGTTAAGAGATTTTGATTTTACAGATTTAACAACATATGTTGGCGATATTATCGATCCAGATATGTATCTTATCACACAAGCTATATACATTATTCTTTGGGGCGATTTGTATGATTTGACTTTTGAAAAAATGGGTGTGTGGAATTGGAACAACGAACATGCTTTTAGAGGTGATACCATGAATTCTTTCGGTTCTTTATTCGGCAAAGAAGATAGAAAAAAGGATAGGAGTTTCGCCTTTCGAGCAAAGTTTTACCATGCAGAGGAAAATCCGCATCTATGGACAAAGATAAGAAAGTTCTCAAAATCTTATCATTGTATAGGAAATTTTATTCTAATTCCTAATAGAGGAGCTCTGAGAAACGGTATTAACGGAGCAAGAGCCGGATATTACAACAGAGAAGAATGCGAAGGAATGCGGGATTATTTTGATTGGTTCTTAATATCAATTGCAAAATACCAACAGAAAGTAGAGAGAGGAGATATTCACTTAAGTGGATTTGAGATGCAACTTCAGATGAATCCAGAATATAACCCAGCGTTTTTGCCTATTAAAGAATGGGAAGAACAGTTTTTTTTGAAACCGTATTTTAAAAATGGCGAACCAGTGTTACTGTTCAAAACACCATTAGAAGAAAGATTAAAAGTAACAGATCCTAATGGAACGGATCCGGAAATTTCATATTATGAAGCAGATGAATACCTTGAACTTTTAGAAGACTTTCTAGATAAATCAGAGGAGGTTATAAAATATAGAACAAATAAAATTATTGAGGCTTTAAAGAAAAAGTTGTAAAAAGAACCTTTGGAAAGCAAAATTACATTATGAGGGGGGAAATAACCATGATATATGCAGCTTATGCAGGAACAGGAAAGAGCTACTTTTGTCAAGAGCATCCGGAAACAATAGATTTGATCTGTATGCCTTTTAAATACACGAATCTTCCAGAAATATATGGGAGCATGGAATCCGACAGAAAAGGGGAACAGGTAAAAGCCAATCAGGAGCTGATCCTTAGAAGTCACTGGGTGTTGTATTATTATTGGGCGATAAAATATTTACTTTATGATTGTCCGGAAATACCTATTGTAATACCGACTATCGATTTGATATTGAATTTTTTAGAAGCAGATCAAATACCTTATACGCTTATATATCCGGAAAAAATTTAAAGGATGAGTATGAAAAGAGATATAGAAATCGCGGAAATACGGAAGGATTTCTGGACATATTTATTGGTCAATGGGAATTTAGAATAGAGGAATTGGAACAGAAAAACAGTCCTTTGGCAAAGCATATAGTACTTCAGGAAGGGCAGTATCTGTCAGATGTGATAAATTGTGTAAGTGGATGTGATGTGTACAAGGCGAAACAGATTGAGAAATTCAGGCAAAAATTGTACCAGTTGCAAAATAATACATTGAAAGGCATTACAGTTAAAGAGGAAAATTTGGATTCTCTGGATGATGAAGAGATTAGTGCGGTTTTTTGTTTGAAGCCTATCTGTGAGGATGATATTGTTACGGATTTTGTCTGGATTTCTTTGAAAAGACAATTATGTAAATTATTAAAACAATATAAGCATGATGATTTTCATACAATCCCAGAATTGCTATTTTTAAAATTAAGTTATACAGAGTCTGGTATCAGATGTATAGAGACAACAAGATAAGTTCCTGCTTTATTTTGGAGAAAATGACTACAATACAATGATAATATTTCCGAAAGAATCGATTTGTGCGGATTTATAAACTAATTAATATAATACAATCTCAACATAAAAGGAAGAAGGGGAACTGATTATGGAGCGTGAAAGAAAACAGGAAAAAATTTTGGTTGAAAACTTTATAGAACAACACAAGAAAAGAAAAAGTATCAAGATCATGTCAGAAGTCACCTCATATTTAAAACTGCATAACCTATGTTTTGAAACAGAGCAGATAGAAGGTATACCGAGAATAACGATGGTTTTTAAGAATTGTGACAGATGCCCTGATTATATCACAGAGGGGTGTATCTGGTTTTACGAGGATTTTATGGAAGTAAGAGTTTATTACTCGAAATTGGGTGCGGAGATCTGCCAAAAGTCGAAATACCTGCCTGAATTATACAGATTGATGAATTATATAAATGCCAGATTATGGGTAGGTGCTTCAGATGGTATGGATGGAGCATTATATCAATCTCAATATTTAATATCGCCAAGATTCTATATTACCGAAGATGAAATGCAAGATATTACAGCTACAATGCTTATTCCATATACGCATTTTGAGATGGATGTGTTGGAGCTAGAAGATTTTATTACAGCAGCGCTTCCTAGCTTATTGAATAGTTTAAGTGTGCCGGTATTTCTTTTGCTTGAAGGCAGGATAACCGTAGAAGAAGCTATAGATATGGTGGGATTAGAAATTCTAAGAGAAAAGAGGTAGGCGTGAAATATATTAAGAATAAAAATATACAGATAACTTTTACAATTAAGGAAGATTTGTATTTCCGATTCAAGACATTTTGTAAGGGAGAAAAGAAAAATCCTGCAACTGTTTTGAAAGAATTTATAAAAAAATATGTAGAGGAAAGAGAGGAAATGAATGATGGATGAAGTAGTTATGAAAAGAGGAGCTGTATATTACTTAAAAACTGAATACTATCAGAAAATGAAGCACAGACTCTGATACTGGAGATAGATGATCTGCATGCTGAGATTATTGACAGCAGTTCAATTTTAAAAGACGTTTCTGTTTTTAATTTTAGTTGGATTGGTGGCAGAGGAAGGTGAAAAGAATTGGAGCGAAAATTTAGTTCGGATTTAGAAATACCAAAATATCTCAAACGGAAAGAAAATGATATATCTAAAGCTAATAAGAAGTCAAAACACAAGCATCGATATGAAGAAGGTCTAATTAGATATAAATGGAATTGGGAAGAAAACAAAATTCATACATCACTTAACAGATATTGTACTATTTGTGGGAAGATCAATGATAAAATGAAAAATTCTATTGTAATAGATTATATGAAAAAAGTAGATACACCAGTGGGAAAACGTTATATACAGATTTCAGAAGATATATTATATGACACATATCATGGAAGATTACCAGTATTTTTTGTAGAAGACATATGTAAAGAGAAATGTGTAAATTTAGGATAAGTGTGGGATTATTTATGAATACAGGAAGAGAAATTGAAACAAAAAGATTAAAATTATTACCAGGAGTCAATAAACGGGACTCCAAACCATTTTTGAAAATGCTACGAGAAGATGGTAATTTTCAAGAATTTTGCGGAGTAGAATTTTCGGAGAGAAACCTATCTAAGTTTGCAACGTATTTTGAAAGGACTGGGCATGAAGAATGTATCTATTCCATTTTCCCAAAAGATTCTATAGAAGAATTTATCGGTTACGTAGGATTTCATCGTGAGCTGAATGGAGATTACGAAATAGAATTCTATATAGCTAAAAAATATAGGAGAAAAGGATATTGCGAAGAGGCTTGTAAAGCAGTGATAAAACAAGTATTTGAAGAAGGAGTGTCGACAGATCATAATCAGATCACGGTAGATAGATTGTATGCAACGACACTTATAGAGAATATACCTGCAATAGAATTGTTGAATAAGTTAGGTTTTCACAGAGATGATCCAAAAGATGGTCTGATTTTAGTAATGCAGGGATTTGTGGATGAAGATAAGGAAATTTACATATGTCCTGTTATTAAGATGATCTATGAAAAGGAATCAATGTGTACATAACATGAATAGCGTTAAAGGAGATAAAGAAAACATAGGGGTAAAAATGTATGAAATGTGGAAAATGTAAGTTTAAAATCAATATTGGTAACACAGAAGAAACAGGGGCTGCATTTTGCTCAAGAGTATCTTCGTATTTTCCTATTAATTGTAAAGACGACTGCCATTTTTTACCAAGGAAAAAAGAACTGTATTGCAAAGATTGCTCAAGATTGGGGCGTGATACTGCCTGTATGACAGCAAGAGAAAATGATAAGGTATATTACAATGGCCAGCGATGTGGAGGATTTATCGACAAAAAAGAAGATGAATTCACAGAGATTTTACAGTTTTGGGATAATTCGTTGAATCTGATTTAAGCTATATTAAAAATGATGGAGAAATAATTATGGATACAAATGAAGTAGTTGCTATATCAAATAAACCCGGAGAAGTAATGCTGAAAGGCTTTAATTATATAAAAGATAGGTTCCCTAATGATTTTGAGGTCTGCTTGATTGTTGAAAAGGATGGTCATCTTAGTGCTGGTTGCTGGGACGCAGGGTTATGGAGTACTGATCACGGGAAAATACCTGGAAGTTTCAGACAAAGTCGAGGAGGCGTTTTAGAATTTGATAGTGTGTTGGCATGGTTACCGATAGAGAAAACTGAGATAGATATAAAAGAATTATGGTGGAATCCTGAATATCGTCTCATATCTATTATTTATGACAGTATTATGGTATTTGCAAAGGATGCAGATGACTATTTAACAATGGAGTATTATGGTGGAGACAAAGGAAAAATCATTTTTTACATGGATGTACAAACTGGCAATATTTTAGAAAGCGATAAAAATGGAAAAGACGAAATATATTATCTCCAATCAACGTTGAGAGCCTGGTACAGCGATATGAGAGAAAAACTGTTGGAAGGCTATCAAAATGGTAGATTCACAATTTTGCCGGAATGGGATGAGTAGGGATAAAAAAGAAGAAAAGCAAAGTGTAAAAAGGTGGTCGAGATGATAAAAGAGATTATAGAAAGAAATCGTGAAGAGGTTGATGAAATCAAAAAGATATATAATGATTTCTATGAATCTGCAAAAGAAGATGCGGAAGGAAGAAGATTGTTTAAAAGCTTGTATCAAAAGGCAAATGATTACATCGAATGCAAAAGAAGGTGGGAATGTTTATCAGATATTGAGGCATGCAAAATAAATGGTGAAAGAAGCGGATTACATGAAATTCTTATCCAGGCATTTCAAGAGATGCTTGAATATACAGAAAAACAGGGGAAGAAGCATTCGAAAAATACATTTGACTGGAATAGAAATAATATTGCAGCTTTTGCAGATGAGTTGGTTTCCAGAAAGGAAGATCTTGGGGAGCGTATACATATTATTGAAGCACTCCAGTGGGCACAAAATCATTCTGAACAGATCATAGAAGTTATTGAGGGAGCAGAGGATTATTATGATGCGAGAGCGAAAGTAATGGAAACATTTGGTTTTGACCGTATTCAGGCCCAAAGTGTAACAGAGATGAGAGTTAGAACGTTCTGTGAAATAGAAAAAGAGAAACTATCCGGAGAGTTACAGAAATTTAGGGGGAAAATGGAATTGTTTCAAGAATGAAAGAAGGTTGAATTAGATGAAATATTATATCAGTGATTTGCATTTGTTTCATGAAAATGCAATTAAATTTGATCATCGTCCATTTGAATCTGTACAGGAAATGCATGAAGTGGTCCTGAAAAATTGGAATGATCGAGTGACGAATGGTGATTTTGTATATTTATTAGGTGATATGAGTTTGCGAGGAAAAAACGAAGATCTGATTGCTTTTGTGGCGCGTCTAAAAGGAAGAAAGGTGCTGATTAGAGGCAACCATGATGATGTGTCTGATTACAGGTATCAACAGCTATTTACAGAAATTTGTGATTATAAAGAAATTTATGATTCAGTTGGAAAAGAAAAATATGGATTGGTATTATCTCATTATCCGTTTTTTTCTTGGAAAAACATGGGACGTGGAAAAATTTTGCTGTATGGACATACACATGAAAGTGAAGAAGACCGGTTTTATCAAAACTGTCTGAGACAGATGCAGGAGAATGATTGTAGACACGTATATGACAAAAAGTTATGGGCATGTAATGTGGGATGTATGCTTCCCTATATGAATTATACACCGCGAACTTTAGCGGAAATTCTGGCAGGAGTAGAAGCGGAAACTTAGGGCAATGATGTACAATAGTTTTAATACTAAACGTTATATAAGAAACAGAAAAGGTTTTATCTTAAAAGCATAAGTAGAAAGTATTTGGCAGCTAATCGGATTTACTTCTTTGGGAGTTTGTTGTCGTGGGTTCGACTCCCACCAGAACTTTAAAAGTTCTGTAGCTCAGTTGGTAGAGCACAGATTTAATCCGATAATATCGCCAAAAGGATGCCGACAGCTATTGTTACTTACTTCAAATTAGGTGTATTTGAGTGGCAAGATCAGTTGGCGTTGATTAAAGTATAGTAGTAGAAAGAGGTGCGGCATGAAAGAAATATACAAAGACTATTTGTTTGAAAAGCATATTCTTGTCAGTGATGAAGAGACAGAAGAAAAGCATGTTTTTGAAACCTTGTTTGCAATGGCACATTTCTTTGGCGTAAAAATTACAAAGGGCAGGGAGCTTGTGCATTGCGGGATGGTAAAAGAACTTTCAAAGAGATTGGGTGAAAATGTTCCTGAACCATTTTATAGAGGATTTCCGCAGAGTGTCCGAGATCTTTCTACGGAAGAACTATTGTTTGATCAGCTTATACATTATTTTAATACATACGGGCTTGGAAATTTTGATAAGCCGGGGCATTCTATGTTTAAAAAAGATTTTGAACGTGCGGCTTTTCAGGAAGAGACAGAAGTACAGGAATTTGTGATACAAACGGAAGAAGAAGCAGAAGAAACGGTACGAGTGATTGTGAAAGATTTATTGTCAGGTTCGCGACCACTGAGCGAGAGGCAGTACAAGCTTGTGCTTACATTTATTCGTGACCATCTTGAAAATATTCCGGATATTGTATCAAAGAACACCTGTGTAAGACTTTTAATTGACACGAAAAATCTTTCACTGGCAGACAGTTTGAATCTGTCAGATGTTATGAAAATAGTAGATGAATTAAACTATCGGTATTATCACAATGATAATCCGAAAAAACTGAATTTAAAAAATCAGGATAGAAAATTCTTAACGACACTATTGGACAGAATGTTTCGAGGTGATAGGTGCGATATTTGTACATGTTATGAAAAGAAGCAGCTATGGAATGGGTTCTTACATCATATTCATTATCAGCCGAAAAGCGAAAAGGCGGAAATATTTGTGCATGCAATGAGAACGAAAGGTAATGAGTCTGTATACAGTGAGTTTGAACAACTGATGAAGGAGAATAGATATCGGGAAGCGGCAGAGTTGTTACAGAAAAAGAAAGGAACGTCTGCATTGCTTCGCAATATAGATTACATTCTCAGCCGTATGGATCGAGAAGATGAGCAAACATTCCTTTCGGAATTCCCAGAGGATTGCAGTACATTGATTTTGCTGCAATTATTGTTTAGATATGAAGGAGTGCAGAGAAAGGACGGACGTATTTTCAAGTTTACACAGCATAATCTCATGAAGGTTCATTATGAAACACCAGAGGAGAGTAAGAAATGTCAAAGCAGGCTTACGGAAGAGCAGGTAAAAGAAGTTGGGAAAATGATTCGTTCAAAACTTTCTGAGAAACTTAGAAATCGACTTGGAAAGGTATATATTGAACCTTCCATGAAAAATTATACACTTCCATTAGCAGAAAATACTTCGCAAGGAGGATTGGGTGTTCTTTCTAAAGGAAGCAGGATTCCAATAGACGAGGGAAAAAAGCTAAGGGCATTTACCTATTGGGAGAAGGTGAACGATATTGATCTTTCGGTGTTTGCACTTACAGAAGATGGTAATCGGAGGGAATTTTCCTGGAGAACGATGTCGAGACACCAGTCAGGAGCAATTACCTATTCTGGTGATCAAACAAGCGGTTATCTGGGAGGTTCTGAATACTTTGATATCAATCTTCCGGAATTCAAGGCACGGTATTCTGAATATCGATACTTGATTTTTTGTGATAACGTTTATTCTGGGAAAAACTTTAATGAATGCTTTTGTAAGGCGGGGTATATGCTGAGAGATTGGGATGATAGTGGACAAGTATATGAACCTAAGACAGTAAAATCGGCATATCTTGTGAATTGTGAGAGTACCTTTGCGTATCTGTTTGGAATTGATCTTTTCACGAATGAATTTGTCTGGCTTAATGTAGCAAAAAATAGTAAATCAAGGGTGGCTGGAGATACAAATCTCTTATTCTTGACAGATTATTTTCATCTTACAGATGTTATGAATATGTATGATTTCTTTTTTATGATGGCAGAAAAAATTGTTGAAGATCCTATGGAAGCAGATGTGGTGGTAACAGATCACGAAGTTAAATGTACTGAAGAAGCCCAGATAATAAGAGAATATGATTTCGAAAAAATCCGGATGTTAATGGAAGATGTAAAATAATTGCGGAGGACGAGTATGAAATTTGAAGATAGAATACAGTTAAAATTATCAGATTTGACAGAAGAATTATTTGAGAAAATTGTTGCCTATGGGTTTTGTGCGCCATCTGGAATGTGTGGACCAGGGTGCGTGATTATGATCGCTGAAGATGGTAGATCTTATCAATTTTACGGACCTGAGTTAAATAATCTTAACTATTATAGAGAATGGGCTTCTTTATTTCCAGTGTTAAATCAGTGCGATACAAGCCGGTGGAAGTTAGCAGAAAATGTGTCATGTACAAAGTTATTTGTGCGAAATGATATTTATGATTTGTTCATGGAAAATCTTCCAACTCCGGAGAAGACGATTTATTATCGCTGGGAGGACTCTTGCATAAAAGCTACGTTACTTTTACATGCCAGGACAGAGGATGAAATAGAAAAAATCAACCGGAGATATGAAGTGCGCACACCTCTTTTTGAAAAAGATGATTTGGTGGAGTTTTATTTCGATAACGGAAAGAAAAAGACAAAATGCAAAGGAGTTATTGTAGGAACAGATATTTACAGGTTACATGGGAAAATTGAAACAATTGAATATGACATTTTGACGGAGGATTATGAAAACTATAGAAAAAAGTGTTTATATAAGCATATTGATGAGAATTATATAAAAGACACACCGGGAAAATTATTGATTCTTTCTGGATTTTCAGGAGTTGGAAAAGGGACTGTTATACAACAATTATTAACAGAATATCCTGAAAAGTATGTCGTATCTGTATCAGCTACAACAAGAAAGCCAAGGAAAGGTGAAGTGGATGGAAAATCTTATTATTTTAAGAAGCGAGAAGAATTTGAAGATTTGATAAACAAGAATGAATTTCTTGAATTTGCTGAGTATGCCGGAGAATATTATGGAACACTTAAAAAGGATGTTTACAAGAATTATTTTAAGGGGAAAAATGTAATAATTGAGATTGATTCGCAGGGAGCGAGACAGATTAGAGAAAAACAAAATATTCAGTCGGTATTTTTGATTCCACCATCATTTGAAGAATTATTACATCGATTAAAAAATAGAGGTACTGAGAGCAAAGAATCCATTCACAGAAGGTTAAAGCAGGCATTAGATGAAATAGAACATATTGAAGAATATGGAGTTCTCCTTGTAAATGATAGTGTAGAAGGTACGGCTTTTGTGATCGATGCTCTTTTTCATCCGGGTTTAAAAAATGCCAGTGGAATGAATGAACGAGAGCTGAAGATAGCAAGAGAGATTCGGGAAGGGATTATAAAATATTTGTCTGACGAGGAAGGCAAATAATTAAAAGAGGATAGCTTTAGGGAAGTAAAACGTGAAGAATTTGAGAATTGATAAAGAGATATATTTGCGACTTTTCCAGGTTCGGTAGAACAGGAATTGTGTATGGAGGAAGTAAGATGTTTGAGATAGTTCCATCTCAATGGATGAAAAAATGTTTTGAAGAAATTGATTTTGCATTTACAGATTTTCAGAAGGCTACCTTAATCTGGAATGCACCAGGCAGACTCAGGCAGGAAATTTTAGATGCCTTGGAGGAGCTGTCGGAAGACACGAGAGATGAAACTCTAAGAAGACAAATTAACGAACGGCTGAATTATGAAAAAAAGACATTTGAAACATTTATCCATAATCAGTCCGGAAAATATGTCTATGTTGTCGAAGATCTGGAATATGAAAATGGTGGATTTTTCTCTGATTATAATAGAGCTTTAAAATATGCAAAAAAATATATGCAGATATATGAATTGAAATGTCGGATAAGTAAGCAGTTGATTGTAGATACAGATGCAGACGAAATTGTACGCAATCCGTGGCGAGGGAATCCAAATCTGGGTTTTGAGACGGAAGAATACTGCGCATATGACGGTACTGCGGTAGCATCCGTCACTTTAAATATAAGTGGAGAAATAGAACGATTCAGCTCTTACGAGCTTCCTGAAGAAGAAAAAATTGTAGATAGCTATCAAGTGGAACGATTCGAATATCATTTCATAAAAATGCCTTGTCCATTACAAGCTGGTACACCGGTAAAAGATATAAGGGATGGTTCCTATTATGTTCTGGTAGAGGGAGAAGCGGATTGGAATCGATATCTGGAGCGTATAGAAGAAAAAAATTGGTATGTTGATTTTTCAGATATACAGACGATTTGTTATAAACTAACAGAATCAGGAATCTGGTCACATGAGCATATTAATCCGTTGTATCTCGAAGTAGAATTTCCAACATGTATAGAAGATGATCCCAAAAGACGGGTTTTGAGATCCGCAATGGAAGCGTTGGGAGATTATTTGAGTCATAAAAGCAATGGAAAAGAATTTTGCCCAGATCTGGTTCTGAAATATGCCAGAAAATATGCTGAAGTATGTCGGAAAAAAAGCTTATCAGAAAATATGCTGGAAGAAGCTAAAAAGCCAGAAGATATTATGTTGTAGACGTCGGGATAAAAAGAAAATTTATCGAATATGGAGACTGTATATTATGAGTCGAAGCTATAAACATACACCAGTTTATAAAGGGGGTAAAGATCGATTTGCTAAAAAGCTGGCAAATAGAAGAATTCGTCGAAGATCAAAATTGAACCCTAATGATGGTCAGAGTGGAAAATCAAACCATTATCGAAAAGAAAATGAATCATGGGATATATGCGATTACCGTTATTGGGGAGAGCCTATCTGGAGAAAAGAATCTTGTCTTAATCTTAGAGATTATTCGGAACTGTGGCAAAAATGTTATAGGAGAAAATAAGAAAATGCATTATGTCGTTAGTGATATTCATAATGATTATCAAAAGTTTTGTGAATTATTAAAGGTGATTAAATTTTCCAAAGAGGACAAGCTGTTTATCTTAGGAGATTTGTTTGACCGTTCTGATTACAATCCAAATCCAGTAGATTTATATTTTAAAGTAATGGAACTGGGAGACAATTGTTCTATGATCAGAGGTAATCATGACGAATGGCTGGCGGCATACATTTTAAAATTTTATCAAATGCCGGAGTGGAAAAGAAGAAAAACAGAACCATATCAGTACAATACATTTCGATGTCTTACTCGAAGGTTGGTAGAGGTGGATGTTCAGAATCTTGCAAGACAAATTTTAACTTGGCCACTTCAGCTGAGCGTTCAGGTGAATAATGAAAAATATCTGCTTGCGCATGCGATGACATCAAAGCCTGAATGCACAGAGAATAAGTATTATTATTTAATGGGAAATGAGATGAACCCAGAGTATTTCTGTAATGGAGTAGAAGGTTATATTTCAATATGTGGTCATAGAAACACTGTGAATCATAAAATCTGGAAAAATGAAAAAGGGAATCTTATTATGTGTGACTGTGGATGTGGATTTATAGATGGAAAATTAGGATGTCTATGCTTGGAAACAAAAGAAGAGTTTTATGTATGAAGTAAAGGAGAGCAGATGGAAAGAGAAGATTTGATAAAAATATTTGAAAATACAGTATGGATGTGTGAAACTAATCATAAGTTGAAGGACAAGATTAAAAATTCTATGGCATGTAATAAAGTAATTTCGGAGAAAAAGGCAGATGCTATTTTGAAGAATCTTACACATGAACGCGAAACAGGAAAAGAAGCAGAGATTATCGTTTCAAAGAAAAGAAGTTTTGAGGCGGCTTCAGCGTATAGAGGAAAACATATCAGTGTACTAAACTTTGCTTCAGCAACTAATCCAGGCGGCGGAGTGACAAAAGGAGCCAGTGCCCAAGAAGAATGCTTATGTAGAATTAGTACTCTGTACAAATGTATATCAGCAAGTGAGATTACAAAAGCGTTTCATAAAAAACACAGGTATGCATTGAAAACAGGAAAGATGAATTCTTTTTATAATGATGATTGCATACAAACGTGCAACGTGACGGTATTTAAGAGCGATACTGCCAAACCGGTTCTTTTATCGGAGAAAGACTGGTTTGATGTAGATGTAATTAGTTGTGCAGCACCTAATCTGAGATATATGTTACAGTATGATAAAAACTGGAAAAAGACTGTTACGGATAAAAAGTTGTTTGATATATATAAGAAGAGAATAAATCGAGTCTTAGACATAGCAAGTCGTGCGAAATCGGACGTTATTATTTTGGGAGCTTTTGGATGTGGAGCCTTTGCAAATCCGCCGGAGTTGGTTGCGAAAGCAATGCATGCAGCAATTGACGAACATAAATATGATTTTGAAACTATCGAATTAGCCATTTACTGTTCGTCGAGAGATACATCAAATTATGAGGTGTTTGCAAAAGAATTTTCTGCTTGATAGAAAGAATGGCAATCATGAGATGATCTTCGAAAAGTAGTTTTTCAACGGAGGAAAAGAGTGTGAGATATTATGGTTTTGAGTTGAGTGCAAATTCAGAAGAGATTAAGGAAAATGCAAAAATCGAACTCAGACACTATGGTTACGACAATGTACTCGAATCTATCAACTCGTATATGTATCAGAATATGAAAAATAACAGGATGTTTTTAGTGTATCGGGAAGAGGACAATCTGATTTCTGCAATCTTCTCTTTCGATGAACAGAAGCTAAATTTTCAAAATGTATATGAAGGTATTCTTGAAATGTTGCGAGATATATTTGGAATAAAAAGGATTCAGGCAGAACCGTACGAAATTACAATGCATCAGTTCCTGGAATGTATTCGTGAATGTAAAAGAAGAAGATGTTTTGACTATTTTAATCGAATCATGGAATCGTCGAATCTATGGAGCTATTATTATGCCTTTATGAATGATGCTAGTGCATTTCCTTATGATTTTAAGGAACGCATTATCTCTGAGCAGGAGTGTGATACCTGTAGTATCTACCATCAGGATTTTGTGGAGGAACTGATGAATATAAAGACGCATGCAAATCTATCTGAATACAGTGGAAATATGGTTCACTATGTGATATCCAGTCATAGTGTTGAAACAGCAGGTGAAATGACAGAACTACTTGTGCAGAATTTGCGAAAAGCGAATCGAATCAACAGCAGAAGAATGGAAATCGTCAGTGAAATAGAACCGGATCTGTTTAGGAAAAAAAACCATCTTGAAGAAATTATCGAGAACAGTTATGGCGGAGTGATTGTTTTAGATTTATCTGAAAAGTTTGGGTATGATCCGGTTGATTATGTAATGGCAAGTCAATATCTGGAGAAACTTATAAAGAAGTACAGGAACCAATGCCTGTTTGTATTTACATATGATGTGGATCATCCGGGATTTGCCTATTATCTCTTGCCACAGTTAAAAAGATATATGATGACGATTATGTTAAGAGAAGGAACAGGGGATAGAAAAGCAGCGGTCGATTATATGCAGCGGTTGATTGAAAAATCCGAATATTCAAAATATGCAGGACAGGCACAGGAGTTCATGGCATTGTTCCCAGGACATAAGTTTTCGCAGACAGATGTATTGAGGGCTTACGAGCAGTTTGAAGCATGGTGTCTAAATAAAAATATATTGAAAGCATATAACTACAATCTTTCGGAAGATTTTCTGTTAGACAGAGATGAAAATGAAGCATCCGCTTATGAAAAGTTAAATAACATGATTGGTCTGAAAATTGTAAAAGAGCAGATTGATAAGATAATTACGGCGGATGTTGTTGAAAAGGAACGAAAAAAAAGAAAAGGAAATGATTATCATACCAGTTCGATGCATATGATTTTTGGAGGGAATCCTGGAAGTGCCAAAACTACAGTTGCGAAATTATTTGCAGGAATTACAAAAGAAAAAGGCATTTTAAAAAGTGGTGCATTTGTCGAGCGTGGAGGAATGGATCTGGATGGAATAGGATGCGTAAGTGCTATCAGAGAAGCATTTCTGGCAGCGAGAGGAGGCGTTTTATTCATAGATGAAGCGTATGCTATGACGAGCGATACAGCTATTACAGTGCTGCTTCAGGAAATGGAAAATCAAAGAGAAAATGTGATTGTCATTCTTGCAGGATACAATGAAAGAATGAAAGCATTTATGAAGAGAAATGAAGGATTGAAAAGCAGGATACCATATTGGATTGATTTTCCAGATTACACAACAGAGGAACTTACAGATATTTTTAAGCTGATGATCCGTGAGAAGGACTTCTGTGTAACAGATGACGCTATAAAAGAGGCACATTACATCTTTGAAAAAGTAAGAAATGTTGATGATTTTGGGAATGGAAGATATGTCCGTAATCTGATGGAACGTGCGGTCAGACAGCAATCCGTAAGATTACTTTCACAAAGAAGAAATCTGGGTGATATTCAAAAGGATGAACTCTTTCAGATTACGAAAGAGGATATCCAGATGCTTGGAGAGGGAGAAAAGAAGGAGAGAAAACCGGAAACGGCTAGAAAAGTATTAGATGACATGATCGGTTTAGCTTCTGTTAAAACAGTGATTCATAAAGCGATTGCCAAACATAAGATAAACAAGCTTTGTATGGAGAAAGGTCTTCGAATGGAAAAATCTTCTTTACATATGGTCTTTACAGGAAATCCGGGGACAGCTAAAACCACAGTAGCCAGGCTATTTGCAGAAATTATGAAAGATGAAAAGGTATTATCGACAGGCGTGTTTGTAGAAGCAGGACGAGCAGATCTTGTTGGTGTGCATGTAGGAGCTACAGCACCACTGGTTAAGAAAAAGTTTAAAGAAGCACAAGGAGGAGTCCTTTTTATCGATGAGGCCTATTCGCTGTGTGACAGCTATGACAATGGATTCGGGGATGAGGCAATCAATACGATCGTTCAGGAGATGGAAAATCACAGGGACGAAGTGATTGTTATTTTTGCCGGTTATCCGGAACCAATGAAGACGTTCCTTGACAGAAATCCTGGTATGCGTTCCAGAATTGCATTTAGTGTAGAATTTGATGATTATTCTGTTGAGGAACTTTGTGAGATTACGAAATTGATGCTTTCAAGAAAACAAATGATAGTTACAGAGGCAGGGATGAAAAAGTTAAAAAAGAATTTCGAGAGCGTAAAAGAAAGCAGAGATTATGGAAATGGAAGATTTGCAAGAAAAATGTTGGAAGAAGCAGAAATGAATCTGGCAGAAAGAATATGTCAGATGGACGAGACAGAAATTACAACAGAAATGCTGACTACCATTGAAGAAAGCGACATTCCAGATGTTCCATTGGAAGAAAGAAGACAGATAAAGAAGATTGGATTTGCATGTTAAGTGATACCGGAAATGGTAAAATTTGGAGTGTGCTAGGGGCTTCTTAGGAAAGAAAGGAGATGATTGGCATAGCTACTTTTGTTGTTTCGGATATTCATGGAGAGTACGAATTGTTTATCAGATTGCTGGAGGAAATTCAGTTGAAAGAGACAGATACGTTGTATGTTCTTGGAGATATTCTGGACAGAGGTCCGCATCCGATTCAGATTATTCTGAAACTTATGGAAATGTCAAATGTGGTATGTCTGACAGGAAATCATGAGCTTATGGCGTTAGAGTGTCTGGAATTCTTAATGCAGGAAATTACAGAGATTTCTATCGAAAAAGTTGATGAAAAAATGTTAGAGAATCTAGTGACTTGGCAATACAACGGAAGCAAGTCAACCATCGATGAGTTTCGGACATTGAGCCGGGAAATGCAATATGAAGTGATTGATTTTATAAAAGACTTTATGATTTACGAAGAACTGACAGTTAATGGAAAAAACTATTTATTAGTTCACGGAGGATTGGGAAATTATTATCCGGGAAAAGATATGGAAGAATATTCCCTAAAAGAATTGATATGGGATAGGGCTGAGTATGATATCCAATATTTTGAAGATACCTATGTGGTAACGGGACACACACCAACACAGGAGATTGTGGGAAATCCAAAACCGGGTTATGTGTATAAGGCGAACCATCATATTGCAATTGATTGTGGCTGTAATCGAAGAAATGGACGTTTGGCTGCAGTTTGTCTGGATACAGGTCGGGAATATTATGTTGAGAGAAATTGAAAATGAGGTGGAAAAACGAAATGATTGACTTGCAATATTCGAAGAAAGCTTTTGAAAACTATTTAAATGATTATGACCGAAAAAACGAAAAGATAAAGCTGAAGATTGTGCATACTTATGGAGTAATGGAATGCAGTAAAAAAATTGCAGAAGATATGAAACTGCCGGCAGAAGATTGTGAGCTTGCTCAGCTTATTGGATTGTTGCATGATATTGGAAGATTTGAACAATTGAAATGTTACAACAGTTTTGAACCTGGAACGATGGACCACGCAGTATTCGGTGTAAAAATTTTATTTGAGAAGAGACTGATTCGGTGTTTTGTCGAAGAAGATAAGTGGGATGAAATTATTAAAACAGCAATTGGACATCATAGTGATTACTGCTTAAAAGGAATTACGAATGAGCGAGAATTGATGCATGCTCAAATCATACGTGATGCAGATAAACTTGACAATTGCAGAGTGAAGCTCGAAACAGCAATTGATATTCTCATGGGAGTTACTGCAGAACATGTAGGAATGTCAGAAATTACGCCAGAAGTTATGCGACAATTCAAAAATCATAAATCAGTTCTATTAGAGACAAGAAAGACAAAGATGGATTATTGGATATCTTATCTTGCATATTTTTATGATATAAATTTTAAAGCGACATACGAAAGCATAAGAGATAACCATTATGTGGATAAAATTATAGGAAGGATTCCGTATACAAATCCAGATACTGGAAAACAGATGGAACAAATAAGAAACGAAATGAATCTATATATTCAAAACGCTATAAATGAGAATGAAAATTACAGATAAATATAATTGAGATTTTGAAGGCGATTTACAATTTTCAGCATAGTGAACAGAGGATGAATAATATATGTAAGGTGGTAGGAAATGGCTTATTACATAACAGGAGATTGTCATGCACATTTTGAAAAGCTAATCTGGTTGGCAAGATTTAATAAAAACCTTGGAAAAGAGGATGTAATCATATTATTGGGAGATGTCGGATTGAATTATTTTGGAGCTGACAAGGATCGTGAGAATAAAAAATTACTTGCAGATTTTCCAAATTATTTCTTGTGTATTCATGGAAATCATGAGGAAAGACCTTATCATATACAAACTTACAGAACACAAATCTGGCGTGGAGGAGAGGTATATTATGAGCCGGAATTTCCGAATATAGTATTTGCAAAAGATGGAGAAATTTATGATCTTGATGGGAAAAAGACGATTGCAATCGGTGGCGCATACAGTCGCGATAAAAAATATCGACTTTTAACAGGGCTTCCATGGTTCCCGGACGAACAACCAGATGACAAAGTAAAAAGTCAAGTAGAAAATAAATTGAATGAAGTAGATTGGAAAGTGGATTATGTGTTTTCTCATACATGTCCGTTAGTATATAGACCGAATCGGCGGAATGAAGAATGTCAAGAGAAGATAGATCTGTCGACAGAGGAATGGATGGATGAAATTGCAAAGAAATTAGATTATTCACAATGGTATTTTGGGCATTACCATGACAATATTCGATATATAGATGCTCAACTACTGTATGAAGAAATCAAAGAATTAGGAGAATCAGATATTATCCAGAAAGTAGGAAGACCTAGGTACAGAGTAGGAGAAACGGTGTATTTTACCTATGGAAAAGAGGACGCAAGGGAAGGCTACGGAACTGTTGAATGGGTTGATGATTATGGAACATTAGGACAAGAGAAAGAAGTTTCTTATGATATTGTGGGAATTCCATGTGAATTACCGGGAGAGAAAACGTTGTTTAAGCATATAAGAGAATCGAAAATACAGAGTATTGATGAGATGGAAATTGTTAGAATTGAGAGGGAGGAAGGATAGGTGCATTTTTATATTACAGGTGATACACATCGTAGCTTTGATCGTATTGAAGATTTTTGCTATGGATATGAAACCACAACAGAGGATGTGATGATTATCCTAGGGGATGCAGGGATTAATTATTGGCTGGATCTGTCTGACAAAGAATTAAAGGGACGGTTATCAGGAATGGATATTACATTTTTCTGTGTTCATGGGAACCACGAAGCACGACCATGGGAGGCGGCAGATTACGAAGAAAAGATATGGAATGAAGGAATTGTATATGTGGAAGAACAGTATCCGAATATTTTGTTCGCAAAAGATGGAGAAATATATAATT
>ERZ773103.856-NODE-856-length-34190-cov-88.132386_pt1 | contig 34190 bp, 37 predicted proteins | sample MGYA00511118_ERZ773103 | MGnify/ENA primary metagenome ERZ773103 (study PRJEB29015, sample SAMEA2737821) | human gut metagenome | biome: human gut; feature: human-associated habitat; material: faeces | place: China | collected 2012 ... | reverse complement strand
GTCTATCTAATCTATTTCATTTTAGTGGATTTACCCCAACTATTGACACAGAGCCAAATAATGAATAGTATTAAGTTAGATAAATGATTGATAGAAAACAAAACTATGCAAATTGAAAAACTCGCCTTCTCGCCCAGTTAGATTCTATGGGATAAACAAAAACAGAGTAGCTATTGCTACTCTGTTTCCGTTTGGCTCCCCCAACTGGGCTCGAACCAGTGACATCATGATTAACAGTCATGCGCTCTGGCGAGTGCAGAGGAATAGTAATATAACATTCTACAATTTCAAAACAATACTATTTTTATTATGGTTTAAATTGCCAATTAATAAAACACTAAACTTTTTTATTGTAGTTAGAAATCATTATAATTTCTGTTATAGAATGAATAAATGGATTTTCTTTAATTAGATTATTAAGTGTTTTCACAAAATTAATACACTCTTTTTTCTTTGCTTCGTATAAGAAATCACTATAACCTATATAATCTTTACCAACAACAGCCTCTATTGCCCAAAACGAACCAACTAAAATTTGCGGAATATCTAATATTTTCAACTCATTATTATATAATAAATTATCTTTAGCATATTTTACTGAGAAATTTCTTGGTTTTAAATTCAAACATATATCATCACAATTATTAAATATATAGAATTGATTTGCCCATATTGCCCAGTCTACATTACAATCTTCTGGAATTATTATCTGTATTTTTATAGAATTTATATTTATTTTTTGTCTGTCTATAACTACAAATTCTAGATTGGATAAAACAGGAGTTAATAATTTAAAGTAATTATTATAATAATTATAAGCCAAACTTGTTGATGGCAATAAGGTAACCCTATTGATATTTTCTTCCTTTTCTATCTTTTCTTCAATTTTTTGACATCCCTTAAGTATGTCTTTATTGTCACTATATCGAATCAATGTAATCCCCAGAAGATCTGAAGCAATTTCTATTTTATCGCTTATAAAGAAGAAGGTTCTATCTTTAGAAAGTATACCAGTGTAAAGACCAAACTCGAAGTATATATTATCTCTCACATTTTTCTCTTTTTATGGTTGCCCATACGTATTACAGAATCATCAACTCCTCCAACAAAAATTGCATAATCGTAAGCAATAGATCTTTTCACCAACGTGTCATAGGTACTCTGATTCAATTCGAAAAAATGATCTTCCCATACAGTACACTCATACTTTCCACTAAAATACTCATTTATATTTAGCGCTACTTTAATACTCTCTGATGAAGAACCAATAAATATTTTTGACATTACATTAATTCTCCTTTTTTATTATATTGAATAATATAGTCTATATATTACCTAAGTTGTTGCTTTAATTCTCGATAAAATCGCTCTGTTTCTGATAACTCATTTGAAAACACTGTCCGACTATGATTTTCATAAATCATCTGAATTTTAACTTTATTACGTGCCTTAATATATTTTACGATATCAGTATTGTTTTTCAGGCGTGGCCAATAAGATAAATAATCAGGTAATGTTATACCTGATTGCAAATAACTTACAGTCGGCAAATCTTTTTGGGCAGCCATACCAATTTCAAATGGCACCCACCAAGAACTCTTTGTATTTTCAGACATTACAACCAAAATATCAGAACATTCATTCAATTTTTTCTTTATATGCTTAGTTAACTTTTCACCTGTACCGGTTATTGAGTTATCCAATAAATCCAGATAAGCTTCAACTTTATTTTCTGTTAAGACTTTTTGAACCTGAAGAGCAATGGCATAATCAATATTCTTATGAGAAATAAACACTTTCATAATTATCTATCTCCATTAATTAATAATTTCAAATTTTCCCAAGTCCAATCATATATTTTGTCTACAACTTTAGCACTTTTAGGTTTTATACATTTTTGTGTAGAACGACCACACAATAAAAAATATGGAATTCCTTCTTCCCGTGCAATCTCTAACTCTGCAGAAACTCCAGATGCTGTATTTGTATATTCACCACAAATTACAACTACAACATCGCATCTCCTAATTCTTCTACGAGCATCATCCTTCCATTCTTTAGTAATAGTCTCTTTTATAGACATATCAGTTATCGAAAAGGGTGAATCGTCGTTTTTAGCTTGTCCAACCAATAGATTTTTGAGATCACTATCATGATCATAATCAAAACTTATAAAAGTTCTCGTCTTTGACATAAATATTATTCCTTTCAAATTAAATTATTGTGTACAAGTCTCCAGTATTGCTTGCCTAAAGAAGTCAATTTACATGACTTAGAATTCATAGCCGCAAAATACATATGTTCCTCACCAACAGGAACAACCAATCCTATCCCCTCTAATTTTTGAAGATCTAAAAACACGCTAGTATTGCTCGGATTAGCGTAAGGCATAATAACTTTGTGATTAACATCAGGTGAATTAGTTGGTTCAAAAGACGGATCAACATCTAATTCTTTATTCTCATCATCAAAATAATCACAAATTTTTCGTATCACTCCTATATCTACTTGAGGTATTACATTACGCAATGAAGTAAATCGAGTAACATTAGTTTTAAAAACAGGACGCTGTTCCCATGGACCTAAAGCTTTATCTATATAAGCATAAATACCTCCTGGGGTAATATGACCTATTACATCTGCTGCTCCCCCTAATAATGCCTCAATTAACAAAGCTGTAAAAACACCATGACCATTCATTTCAATTGAAGTTTCATATGAACGACTAGCCGTTAAAATTGTAACCCCTTCATTAATTATTGATGTGCTTTGACTATTGCTGTTAATGCATCCCATAAAACCAGAATAACAACTGTCTAAGATAATAAATTTTTCTTTACAGGTTGAAGTATTAGCAATGTTTAAAACATCTTGTAAAGACACACCATAATCATATTCACTAAAATCCGGTGTTACAAGATATCCACCCACTGAATCAATATAACCGTGTCCAGAGTAATAAAATAATGCAATATCAGAATCGCCAGAAAAACAATCTTCTATAAGTTGTCTCAGGCAACCTTTAGACGAAACATTTTTTTCCAAGCGTACCGAAAAATTTGGGGAATTATCTTCATTACGAGATAGAATGTTCGCTATCTCTTCCGCATCATTGCAACAACCACATAATGGACATTGCTCATAATCATCAATACCAATAACTAAAGCTTTTCTCATGTTAATCTCTCCTTTTGAATATTTCTCTAATTTACTACCTATTTTTCAAACATTACCACAATTAAACTTTAACTAATAAAAATAACCAACCCATTAGATTAGTTACTGCTATTTATAAATAGATAATAATACTTTTATATTTTTTATTTTGTACCACAATCTCTACACTTGTGCTTTTTATTAAAAACATTTCAACCGTTAATATGTAAATATCTTTTTAATTTCGTTTCTTACTTAAAAAATAAGGTATACTGTCAAAGAATTCTACTAAATCTGCAAAAGCTTCTTGAGGTAATTCTTCGACATAGTTCTCATAATTTATTCTTTTAGATTCAGTAAAGCCAAAATAAGTATGTCCTTGTATATTTGTCTTTATCCAATCAAGATTTTCTTTTGCATCTGCAATTTTTAAATCGTATTCCCTTTTAAATAAATCTATTCTTCCCTGTTCGTTTTCATTTTGTTTTCTAAAATACTTTAAACATTTTTCTTTATTTTCAGTTAATCTACTTTTAAGCCTCTCATACACTTGTTCTTCATTTGTATATATGTTATGACTTACAAGCACCTCTGGGGAAAACAAATAACCTTCAATAGAACTAAATTTAGTAATATGAGTTCTTAAAATCGCTTTTGAAGCAAATTCACCATCAACATTACTATTCAATTGTTGTATCAGAATTCTTTTAACCATATCATCTGACTTTGTATCTGCATCTCTGATTATTGCAAACTCATCACTAATCGTGGTTTTTTCAAGAAATCTTAATGTTGCATAAAATCCAATATTATTGCAGGATTTTGTATCAATAATTGATACTCTTTCTAAATCAATGTCATAGTACTTATTTAGAACAAGCTCTATTATAGTCTTATCATCAGGTCCTTCTACAAACAATACGAAATCCGTATTCAGTATGTCTTGACTGGAATATCCTATTTCCGTTAACACATCATCAATAGTTGTATTTTCTGCAATACTGCAATAATTTTCTTCATTTAACTTAATCTTTCTAATATTTGATGTACTGAACTCTCTCAACATTATGGGCGAATGTGTTGTAAAAATCACTTGATTATTCTCTGCAATTTCAGATAGCGTTTTGGCCATAGACTTTTGCAATTGCGGATGTAAATATAATTCAGGTTCTTCAATAACGAAAATAGTATGTTTAGCATTTATCGATTGATACGACTGTAATAAAGATAAAATATAAACGCTGCGAACACCTGCACCAACATTTGAAAGTTCGACTTCTGAATTAAGTGCAGGATCAAATATTTTTGTAATAAGCGAAAAAGATTTGTCTATATTACTAGTCGCTTTAATATTCACCTTAAACCCATCTTGATAATTTTTAGCAAAACGTTCAGAAATATTTCTTGTTAATTGAGCAGAACTATTTTTAGTTTTATAGTTTATAAGTTTTTGTAATTCTTCAATACTTAAATTCATAGGTGATTTTTCACTGATTGCATTTATACATAATTCGTCACAATCATCTCTGTTGCAACTACGACAATCAATACCTACATTGCGAATTAATTCTGATTTTAAAATAGTGTTAAATATGCTTGCAGTAATCGTTTTTGTCTTACCTGTTTCCTCCTCGCTAAAATTACGGGAGTCATCAATAAAGGCAACAGAAGGTAGTAAATAAACAATATCTTTATTTACCGTATATTCAACTTTTGTAGCACCTTTTTTAAATACCAATGAGGACTCAATTATCTTATTTGAAATACTAAACTTTTTATTAATAGCCTTAATCCATATAGACTCAAAAATCTCACTTGTTGATGTATCTTCCGAAAATCCTGCATTTATCACTTCGTTTCGCATATTTTTATATTCATTAAAGGTTTTATCCTCGAATATTGTTCCATTTTTTATATCATTATAATCAGTTGCAGTTGATGGAACTTTTGAAAAACCTATCTTGCTATCTAAAAAGAAATCTGATATATAACTTTCATCACACTCCAACACTACATCAATCTCAAAATCATCACACTCTTGATAAATATCTTTATCCTGCGGAGTATAGTCACCAAAAAAAGTTCTGATTGCTGTTAAGTAGGCACTTTTCCCAGCATTATTTTTACCGATAAGGACTAATGCATTATCAATATCCTTAATTATCTGATCTTTAATTCCACGAAATCTTTTTATATGTATTTCTTTTAGTTTCATAATATTTTCTACCTTTCCCTTATGTTATTATTTAAATGTTTACACACTGCCTGAACATTAGGTATCTCTTTCCACAAACTGTAATCACCTACAACAGCAATTCTAAACTTGGCTCTGGTCACTGCAACATTAATAATATTAGGCTTCTGTCCTACCCATTTAGCAGCACCAACACCAGATTGATTATCACAACCCAACACAAGTATTACCTCTTTAGCCTCTTTACCCTGGAAAGTATGTACAGTACCACAATGTTCTTTTACCCATTCGTCAATCTTCTCTTTATCAACATATTGCGACTTACGCAAAACTAACTTCATCATTTTTCGCAAATTTTCTGCAACACGTTTAAATGGGGTGATGATAAATAAATCCGGGAAACCGCAGTAAACTTCAATAGATTTTGTGAATAACTTTTCCGTAAAATCAATCTGATTTTTTACTGTATGATCTTTGTTCCCATTTTCTTTACCCTTAACATCGAACCATACTGATTTTTCAAATACAAAAATATCACTTTCTTTTGTAGAAGGCGACTTTAAAAACATTTTGTTATCATATGCAATTTCATTTGAAATTGCAAACATAGGATTTATACAACGTCTATGTACAACTAACGGACATCCAAGCCATATTTTTTCTCCATTAATATTTCTGTAACCGCCATATTCGTTTGCTCGGTCTGCAAGCATTTGAACAGAAATTTCCGGTATTCGATAATACTGTGGAATAGTATATTCATCTGCAAACATCTTAACTAATTCTTTTGGAACAGTTAATATAGGCTCTACCTGCAATGGGTCCCCGACTATAATTGCTCTTTGTGATCTCCACAAAGCACCTAAAGCACTTTGAGGAGTTGCCTGTCCTGCTTCGTCAATAACAAGGAGACCAAGTTCATCTCGTTGAATTTCAGACAAAAATGATTCTACCGATGCAAAAGTAGTTGAAATAACCGGTATTACTAATAATAAAGTATTAAGTAATTCCCCATAGGAATTTACGCAGTCTTCTTTTGTGTATTTACCATCCCACAAAGAAAACAGTCGTTGCAGATTTTGCTTTACACGATTACTTGATAACACAAAGGCCTTGTTAACCTGCAAAGCTTGGTAAAATAATTCTTCTCTGAGTTTATTATATTTTTCATAAACCCAAGGGCAACTCTCTTGCGATTTATCGTTTTGTTCAATATTATCCCAAAAACTCTCATCTGCCCAATTATCACGAAAAATAGCTTTTTCTGCCCCTATCTTTTCTTCAATAACACTGATTTTTCTTTGAATATTCTCTTTGTTTTTTTGAGAACAATATAGTTCTCTGTTGATAATTTCTAGTTCTTCTTTAAGCTTATAGCAAACTCCTTTTTGCTCTGAAATTTGGAGTATTGTCTCTCCCTTTTTTATATTTAAACTCTTCCATTCATTCACTATCTGATTACGCTTTATGAACTTTCTAAACAATCTATGAAAAAAATTCATATTTAAAAACAGGAAATCCATACGATCATTTATTGATTTTAAACTGTCAAGCAATCTGTCCAATTTATTATTTTCGTTTTCTAAATCTGTCTGTTTCTCTAATAATCTATTTTTAACTTGATTATAATCATTCTCTGCTTTATGATATTTAGAAACAAGTTTAGACCTGTTATCTTTTAGTGATTGAGCAAATGAAATTCGTTTTCTTTCACTCAGTACATTATTAAGTGCAGAAGTAAAATTTTTACGAACAACATTCCAATTTGACGCAGAATTATCATAATAATGTTTGAGAGTAATTTCATCTTCAGCCCACCAAAGGCGTTCTTTTAATTTTTTTAAATTTTCCTTTTTCCCTAACTTTGCTGAAATAAGCCCCCAAGCAGGTTGTCCGATAAGTTTGCTTGCAACATCAGTAAAATATATGTCATTAGAATTTTCATCCATACTTCCGCTAAATTTTCCTGTTCTATCTTTTGATATAATTTTTGGAAGTTCTAAAGAAATATTTTCAACCGCCGCATTATTATTTGAGGCAACCAAAATTCCGAATTTTTTTAATTCTTTATCCATGCAGTAATATGAAGAATTATACTGATCACAAGGATTTTTAAATTTCGCTAGGCTGAATGCATCATCAGGATCGTCAAATTCAATTAATAATTTTGCTCTTTCTATAACATTAGAAACAACAATTTCTTTTAGTAAAGTTGTTTTTCCTGTTCCGGGTGGTCCATTAATTGAGAAAATATCTTTTTCTCCTTTGGTGCAAATATTAATTCCTATTTGCTGCATCAAGGAAGGGTTATAGGCTGATGGCCATACCCCTAAAGGAAATTTCTCAGCCGCAACCAATTTTTTCATTTCGTGAATATCCGTATCAATTAATACGCGATTATTAAAATTTGTCTCTGTATTTCCGGCAAGTACATATTTATCTATTTTTAGATTTGGGATTTGATCTTTTATTCGATTATTTATTACCATTTGTATATCATTAAGATAAAAGCTCTGAAACAACTCGGTCGCCGGTTCAACATCAGTAAAGTTCCCGTCTTTTTTCATATATTGTGTTTTTCTGCGAGCCCATATTGAGATATTTGCCAACTTATTAGATAAGTTTAAGTCCTGACATATTTCCTCAAAAATACCTGACAATGAAAATTTATTAAATGCACGATTACTTTCCTCCTGCATTTTTAATATATGTGAGTTAATATCATCTTGAAATTTTTTAACATCATCAGGGTTTAATTTTACATTAATAGAACCAGCTGATACAATTTTGCAAACAGCCCAAACAAAACTTGATACTGAAAATGAGTTTGGCACATAGTAGCCTTCTTCATTAACTTTTAAAGCAAAAATACAAGTAACAGAATTATCCTGTTCAATACTGCCCTCTTTAGGAATTTCAATCTCTGACAGCATCCATTCTATTAATTGCATTGATTTTATTTTACCAAAGTATATATCATAACTAAACTTAATTTTTTCATTAGTTTGTTTCGTCAGCCAAGGTAGTTCGACCTTTTCTAGATTTAAATCCTTTTTGGTATCTACAGGCCAGCAAGGTGAAAAGAATTCGATTTTATACCAATAATTCAAAATGTCATTAATCATTTTTATCCCCAAGAATGTAAAAAATTTGTATTGATTATAAGGTACAGTAAAGCATTTATATTTTAAATTTATAAAACTATCACTTAACACACCTAAATTGCTTTAAAAAGTAGTTAGGTGATTTTATTTGTTCACTAAATTACTCTCTAAAGGATAACTTTAAATTATCAATATATTGAGGTGAGTGTATTGAATAAAAAGAATTCATACATAATAAGCGATTTCAATGATTTATGTAATATTATAGATATAATATATAATTATGCGCTTCAATCATCTTTATTAATAAACGGCATGACCACAACACCAACTCTATGGTATAGAGGACAAGCAAATAAGGAATGGGATATTGTTCCATCAATACAAAGAGATAATAAATCTAATATTGAACAAGTACTATGTCACTCGTTTTATCATGGAGCAAGCCAAATAATGCAGAATCATATACCAAAAACATCTTATGAATCTTGGCTGTCTTTAATGCAACATTATGGACTTCCAACGCGTCTGTTAGACTGGTCATATTCTCCATTAGTAGCATTGTTCTTTGCTTTAGATAATGGGAATTATGATGCAAGTATGTATGTTCTTATTCCTGAGTTTTTAAATTATAGCCAAGGATTTGGTGCATACGTATATCCCATTGATTCATATAGTGCCAAAAGTTTGTTGGAACCAGCATTTATAAAAGAAGAACCTTCTAACAAGATTCTAGCCTGTTTTTCTACTAGCAATGACTTAAGGTTGTATACACAACGTGCAGCTTTCACGATACATGATACTTTTGATGATCTATATCAACTATGCGATAACAAAAGTATTCACGAAATTATTATTCCACATGATAAAAAAACATATTTTAAAAGAAATCTTGAACTACTTGGATATAAAGAAGGATTTCTTTTTCCAGATTTATCTAACGTCGCAAAGCAATCAATTTTAAGGCACTTAAAACAATAGTAAAAATATAAAAGAGAGGAAATGAATATGAAAAAAGAAACTATACTTATTTTTTTAAGTCGTCCAAACCCATTTTTGGAAAGTCAAGATAAGTTTTTATCCAAATTAAAAAAGCTTTTTTTAAAATACGACATTGAAACAATTACTTTGCGTGCAGATAACTATGATTTAACAGATTCAATAAATTACTTAAGAGGAATGATAAAACAATGTTACGGAATGGTAATTATTGGTTTCAAACAAATATTTATAGATCGCGGAGTGAAGAAAAAGGGAGCAGTAGATAATCCTCTTTTTTTCCATTCTAAAGAAGAGATTATTTCTGATCAAGCGCTAACTAGTCCATTTTGTCATATTGAGGGTACTATTGGTATACTAAATGATCTTCCACTTTTAATAATAAATGAAGTAGGAGTGAGAGAGGAAGGTATACTAAAAGGCGGCAAATTTAGTAGTAAAACTAAGCCGTTCAATTTATCTAATATTGAGGATTTTTTTAATGATGAAATAGTAAAAAAACAGATTTCTGTTTGGATTGGAAAGGTAACTGATTATTATCTCTTTTTAAAACTTAAAAAAGTTTAACTAATTCTTCCATTTTCTTTATATCTTCACTTAGTTTTTGTGCTCCCTCCTTAATTGTTTTAATTTGCCTTTGAGAAATGTCGTTATCATTTAATCTGTCTAATGAAGTCAAACAACTATTATAATCACCTGAAATAATTGCTTTCAAATCATTTTTGTTGAAGAAATAATATAATTTCTGCTCGTAATTTCCACTTTTCGAAGCTAAAGCAACCGAATGAACAAAAAGTTTAGCATAATGTTTTGCAGTGAAATAGTATTCACGGATAATATTAATATCATCGGTTATTTCATGTATTCTAAACAACAGTGCACAATAGTTTCTGGGGCAGTACAGATTTAGTGAACTGTATTCCGAACCCTTCCTATAATATTTCAAGGCAGAATAGTAATACTCATCATCTTTAGATATGTTATATATTCTTAGACTTATCGCAGCTAATCTTCCAAAAACTTTTTCAGAGCAACAAGTTTCAACATTTATATTTTCTAGAATAAAATTAAGAGAGTCTATTAAAGATTTGCAACTATGTTTGCTTTCTGAAATTTTATATTGACATAAAACTAACAGTAACAGATTTTCTTCAGAAGGACTATTTTTATATAACTCTTCTAACAAAGGAAGTGCTTCTTCAAATTCATTGTCATCGAGCTTTTTTCTACCACGTTTATACAAGGAATATGTAGATTCTTTTTCATTTTCATAGTCTATTTTATCGTACTCCTTTTTTTCTAAGAGAGCCCTATGAATAGGGTTGTCTGGTAAAGAAAAGGAAGAATTTACACAAAATTCAATTAGATTATTTAATTTATATTTGGTTTCTTGAATAACATTATTGTCTAATTTTAACCCATCGTGTTCATAGAATATAATTGGAACATATGAAATATCAAAAAAATTAAAATCATTTGCCTTTTCTTTAGCACATAATAGTATTGTTGATCGTGGCTTTAACGCGTGACGAGCCCCAAGCTCGTATACGGCATTGTTATTCATAGTGCTTATGTCTGCAATGACTATGTCCGCACCATTTAAACATGTTACAAATTTATAATCAATTGAAGTTGTTCCAGAAATCTCATCACATCTGAACGCATTGTATTTTTGCTCTTTATAAAGCTGGAATGGAATTAAATCATTTTCTAATATACAAGGTTTTATTATTTCGTTATATGTCAAATCGAGATTGATATTATTTTTTGTTCCAAACCCCATAATTACAAAACAAGATTTATTAATATTAATCACCTCAATATATTGATAATTTAAAGTTATCCTCTTATTGTGAACATTATACCACATTTCGACACAAAATTTAACCCTTTTATCTAATTTTAATTATAGAAAATAGTAATGTATTTTTATGCAATATTACTAATAATATAGTGTGTACATTTTTGTTTACACTACATTTTAACCAAACTATATTTGTTAAATGCTCATTTTATAGACTTTTTTATCACTTGATTGCATAATTATCTTATTAAATTTAGGGAGCGTTATGCAAATGGAAACACATTCAGGAAATTTTATCAAACTCACAGAAGAATACCTGCATTTTTGTATTGCCAGAAAAAATCTCGATAACAAGACAATCAAGTCGTATTCGATAGATTTGAAACAGTATTCGGATTTTATATCTGACTTTTCGTTAGATTGGAATGATAAGAAATCTATCGAGAAATTCATTGAGTTTATGCATTCAAAGTTTAAGCCAAAAAGCGTAAAGCGAAAAATTGCTTCTTTGAAAGCCTTTTTTCACTATCTTGAAATTGAGGAAATCATTGAGGTAAATCCTTTTCACAAAATACAAATTAAATACAAAGAACCTTTTATTCTTCCAAAGACTATACCTCTGCAGACAATAGAGAAGATTATGAGTTATGCTTACTCGGAATATAAGAGGCAAACCACATATTATGCTCATAAAACAGCATTGCGCAATGTCCTCATTTTAGAATTACTTTTTGCCACCGGTATGAGAATTTCTGAGCTTTGCACACTTACAACCGAGCAAATCAATTTCAATGATTACATAATCAAGATATACGGTAAAGGATCAAAAGAACGGTTGATTCAAATTTGCAATAAGAATGTTCAAAAACTTATGGACGAATATCGCACTGAATTTAATTTTGAACTTAACAATTACAACTATTTCTTCATCAACAGGTTAAACAATAGACTGTCGGAACAATCTGTTCGCAATATGATTGCTGACTACACTGAAAAAGCAAAAATTCAACTTCATATTACTCCTCATATGTTTCGCCATTCTTTTGCAACTCTCCTGCTTGAAGAAGATGTTGATATTCGTTATATACAGCAAATGCTAGGTCACAGTTCAATAACTACAACCCAGATTTATACTCATACAAGCATCAACAAACAAAAAGATATCCTTACTGTAAAACATCCAAGAAATAAAATTGATATTGGGATATAAAAAAGCCTTGCAAAAATCCACTTGCAAGGCAATTAGCTTTTTATTCGTTTTTATCATATTCTGTATCTATTACATCCGATATCAGATTTGAAAAATCAACAGCATTTTTCGAAGTGATTACAGGTTTGCCCGTTCTTTCCTCAATATCTTTTCGTGCATTTCCGGCAACTTCGCCGCCCTCTTTTGCTACTTTTCTATTATCAACAAAAGTTTGTGGATTTTTCTCTTTAGAAATTTCCGTTGTAGTTGCTTCAGCCAACATATTAAGAACCAGCTCAAGAGTACTCATATTATCTCTTAAATTTTCTTTCTTCAAGCCTTTAAGGTTTTTATACTGACGCGTTGTCATCCCAGACCATGCTTTCGTAATTTCATCAGTCAGAATTGCATATTCCACACCCTGTTTCACTCCACGAGAATCCCATTCATCAGTAAGTTCTTTTCGCACCTGAATAGCCTGAAGTCTTTGATTTATCCACTCTCGACTATACCCTTTTTTAAGATACGTTTCAAGGGCTCTTTCTATGGTAAGTTCGGGATCAATTGTTTCATCTATTCTTTCTCTGCCAACTTCTGCAAGCCACATTTTAAATGGTTCGGCTTTTGGAGATGGAATAGATTGGACTATTCTTAAGATTTGCTCTGTATTGGCAACATCTGTTTTATAATTTTTACCATCCTTAGGAGATGGCATTTTCAGTTGGTGACAACTTGACACCAACTCACTACCTTCGTCTTTTAAACGCTGTTTTAGTTTATTCCAATATTTACGAGCAATATCGTAACTGGGTTGATCAGTTAACACCTGAACAATATCAACTATGGAAAAATACCAATCTTCTTCCGATTCATTCCATACAGTACGAATTTTCTTATCTTCAAAAATTTGAATTTTGTTTTCTTCACTCATATATCTTCACTCATTTCAATACTAAAATTATTATAACAGACAAGATTTGTAAATTCAATCGATTAAGGTTTATTTAGATAAAAACTGCTCATAATTAAGATCAAACACTATCTCAAGTTCATAACCTCTTGCTACTCTGACCTCTTTTATAAGCTGACAGGCTATCATTTTCTTTTGCTCCATTGTGGAGTTGTCAAATTCATCTGCCCATGTTCTAAATTGAGAGTAATAAAAATCAAGCTTACCCATCGCATTTTGCTGATTGGCAAGCTTGAACTTTATGTCACTTAATTCAATTTCTTTTTTATGAAGAATATCATTGGTATTATCAATAGATGTTGACAGCATATTGGGAGTAAATCGGCTTTCTCCGAGAAGCGAGCGTCCTATTTCGGCAGATAGTTCAACTACCTGTCTTTTTAGTTTATCAATCTCTTTTTCAAGTTTCGTTTGCTTTCTCTTGTACTCAGATATTTCAGATTTGTATCGTTTTTCGAGTGCTATATCCTTTGGCGTTGATTTGATTTTGGCGAGATAATCTTTCAGTGTTGCAAGCACTGCACCGTCAATTCTATGTGCCACATATGCAGATTGTCCGTCACATTCTCCTCTTTTCATAGCTTTGTTTGTACATATATATCTTTGTCTGCGTACTTTATATTGACTACCATCTCTCCTATTATATCTATCAACATAACTTGTTGATACCATCTTCTGTCCACAATGAGCACAATATATGTTTCCAGAAAGCAATGTACTGCCCTTAGTAGTTCTCGCAATTTGCTGTTTTTCCTCATTCTTTGAGGAGCGCTGTTTCAGTATAAACTGTGCTTGGTCGAAGACATTTTCATCAATTATTTGAAGTTTTTCTATGTAAGGCGACTCAACACCACCTGACACAAAATATCCACAGTATAGTCTGTTTTTTAGAATACGGTTTACCGTATTACACTGAAATTTGCTGTTGTTATGAGTTCTGATACCGTGACTGTTCAGATAATCAGCCATTCTGTATGAGCCATAGCCTTCTTTCACTGTCATATCAAAAATTTTCTTAACTATAACAGCCTCATCGTCATCTACAACTATGTCCATAAGCTCTTTTCCTTTTTTATTGATTTCACCGCTTTTTATGAGTCTATATCCGAATGGTGCAACACCTCCGGTAAATTTGCCATCCATCGTCATTTGGTTAAGGCGAGTTTTAACACGAGCTGATGTTTTCTGACTTTCACCATTGGCTTGCCAAAATCGTATGTAATTCATAAGCTTGTCCACATGACTGTCCATACGCTGTTCTCCCTCATTGACGCTCCACACCTCTATGCCGTGCTTTATAAACCATTCGACAACAAATGGCGTTTCATCATCAATTCTGCCTATTCTGTCAAACATAAAGACAAGAAGCACATCAAATTCTTTATTCTCTGCGGCAGTTTTTAAATCCTGAATTGCGTCTCTCTCCCTTGCTGAAACTTTAAATCCTGATACACCCTTCTCTTGAAATTCTTTCAGAATAGTCCAGCCGTTGCGTTCAGCAAATTCTCTGCAAGAAGTTTTCTGCATTGGAATATCGTCTTTATCAACCTGACCTTTTGTTGACACTCTGTACAAACAATATACTCTTTTCATTCTATCAACCTTTCATACGATTTTCGCAAACCAACAATACTACATATTTTTCATAATATCCAGCTAAATCAAAAATAAATCTAAGAAAATCAGCAATTTATTTGTGCTTTCATTCTGTTTTCAAATGTATCTAAAAGATTTTCCAAAACATTTCTTTCAACCTTATCATTTCGGTTGTTTATAAAATATATTGTAACCTTGCAGTCATTTACAACAGATTCTATTTTATGTTCAAAATCTATTTCTTTTGATGATAAATAGTTATTATTCAAATTACAACACTTACTTTTCATCTTTTCCATCTTTCGTATTCTTATCTGCTTCTGATGCGACACTGCAAAGGCACATTACCGCTACTCCGATAAACGCACCAAAAAACAAACCTATAATAAAACCTAACATATCAATCTCTCCATTCTATAATTTTATTTTGTTACGCAGGCAACGGCTATGCATAGCACAACCGCTGCCTGCTATTTATCAATCGTTTTGGATAGTTCTTAATTTCACACTATCCGATTGTCGCTATTTATCCTCGATTTCCTGCGACAAGGAACACATTAGACAGTTGTGCATACAACTTCATTGGAATCTCACCACCCTGAGGATCTCTCAGAGCCGCCCTCGTATGTTGCGACGTCGTCGGAGCTGATTATGCTATGCTCGCCTTGCTTTGGTAAATCAAGGCTCGGTCGCTCCATAGCTCCTCCTCTCCCCAAAAAGCAATTCTGCTCTTTGGGGTCCCCCTTATACGCTCGACTTTCGACCGGACGGAAGTATCATTATCCCCTCTGCCTGTCATCGCTTTCTTTGTATTTGCCTTACAAAGTCAGAGTCCTAAAGTCCTTTTTAGGAGTTCGCTCTTGTAGCTTGTCCATTCCGAACAGCAGAAGGAAAGTATCTGATGTGCTGATATTCGGTTTTCAAGGTTCACAGAGGTATAAAATAACCCCCTCACTTTATTTGCCGTTAAGTGAGAGGGTTGATAACCATAAAAATTAAAAAATTTAATTTTCTATGATTTTTTTAAGTTTTTCAAGGATGCGATGCTTTCTCTTGTTCACTGCTACCTGTGAAATATCAAGCAATTTAGCTATCTCTCGTTCAGTCATATTCTCAAAAAACACCTTTGTGATAATATCCAGTTCTTCCGCTGTCAGTTGTTGCAAAGCGATATGTAATTTTTCAAGATCAATATTTATCTCAACCTCACATTCCACACTTTTACTGTCACAAGAGAATTGCACTGAATTATCATCAATCAGCCTATTAAGAGAATCTTCTCGACTTGGGATAATCTCTTTGATACTTCCATCCTTTTCTTTGATAACACGCTCTGTTTTCAGATCTTTTTCAAAATAGTTCATTTTTCTTTGACCTTTCACATAAGCGATGTAGACTTCATCTGTCACTTCAATAAAATGACCATCTATCCATAATTCTTTCAATATTATTTCCTCCGATTGTTCTGAATTTCCGTAATTCCAGATCAATCGGAGGGCTTTTATTCCTATAAAGCATTTTGCCCTTTCTGCTTTTAACGCAAAAAGGGCAAAAAAATAACGCCGACAGGTAATAGCATTAAAAGCTATAACTTGTCGGCATTTCGTAAGCTCGTTCCTACTAACAATAAGTCAGCGTTTCCGGCTGTAGGCTCGTACTAAGTATTGTATTTAATTTATCATATCTACTGCCACAAATGATTTACATATATGACATCGTGTTTCTGTAATATATACACCTAATTCAGATTTTTTTAATAATTTTACTTGAGGTTCATTATACTGTGATGAATTTATCACCATTAATTTCCGCCTACAATAAGGACATCTTATATCAAATTTATATAAAAGATTAGATTTAGTTGTTCTCATTATTTTTAATCCTCCTTCGTGTACATATTAGTACACATTAGTTTCACAAGAAAATCCAAGTACGAGACTCAGATTTTCTTTATCATTTATAAGTATTTTCCTGACAAAAAGGAAATGATTTTCTGCCAATCTTCTTCATTTGCTCCATACCTTTTTGCTAATCGCAAGGCTTTATGCACACCTTCGATATTATAGATATATTCAATTAGATCTGTTGCTAACGAAGGGATTGGTTTTGATTCTGCTGCTAAATCATATAAGATTTCTTTTTCCTCAATAGATAACATTAGTTCTTTTGCGATTTGCTCCACTACATCATCTTTAGGAGCGTATCTCAAACCATTCTCTATCTTAGAAAGATATTCGGCAGAGATACCAATCTTTTTTGAAAAAGCACGTACAGAAATCTCTTTATTGCTCCTTTTGTCGCTTATAAATGCACCAAATGTGTTTTTCATTTTTGTACATCCTATTAATAAATTCACTTATCAAGTTAAATTGATAAATCCATATATTTCATTAATCTAATAAAATTACTGCTAATAACACCCCTCTATTACTTTAATCTGATTAGAAATTTACTATTTTTTTGAAATTTGCCTTGTAGATTTTATACATAACAAATAGGTATTATTATACTGCAATGAAATATCCTTCGTATTTTTCGAACATATCCAAACGATTGTTAAATACAAATCCACGTACCAACAAACAATAAAATACAACCGCAACAACAATAACTGCAATCTTGATACTCTTTATACTCTTTTTTCTTTGTCATAACAAACTTCTTTAATTTTCAATAAAGAAAATACTATTCTTTATGAAACACAAGTGTTTTATCTTCTAAATAGTCATATTGAGAATTTTCTACATCATCTATGTGTAATGTAAAACTGAATAAACCTTCTTCATATTCTCCCTCTAAGACCGGAACTGTTTTGCAATATTCATGCCCATCATCTTCATAATATTTTAAATTTCCTATGACAAAATCTCTTAAATACATAGTTGAGTTAATACAAAAAGCTTGCTAACGTGAAAGATCAACTCCAATTAGCAAGCCTTTTGCTTTTAGTGAAAATTATTATGTTAAATTGGTTATTTTACTTTTACCTTACACTTTAGTGTAATGCCATTTGTTTTAACAGTGACAACTGCCTTACCCTTTTTCTTCGTGGGTTTTTGCTGGTACCCATACTTTCTCAGTTACTAGCTGAGTAGCCTTTGGACTTGTTGCCTTCTGTGACTTTATTTTAGGCTTTGCAGTAGGGTTAATTTCTTTACCCTTATAGCTTTTGTATGGTTGAACTTTGAAATAATAGGTTTTATTTTTAGTTAATTTCTTTGTTGTATAACTTCTCTTTGTTGTTTTAGCAACACATTTATATCCTTTGTTTTTACTTTTTGATTGATATACCTTGTAACCACTTGCACCGGAAACTTTTGACCAGCTTACTGTAATTTTGCCGGAAAAACTTTTAGTTGTAACTGTTGTTGCATACAAACCACAAGGGCTGAATACTTGCTTTGAATAGTCGGATAAAACTGTACCGTAGCCATTATATGTACGATATGCTTTTACTTTGTAGTAGTAAATTTTTCCACTTTTTACTTTGGTGTCTTTGAAAACAGTTTTTTTGTTGCCCTTAATTGTCTTAACCTGTACATACTTTTTCTTACTGTTTAGGCGATACACCTTGTAACCGGTAGCATTTTTATTTCTGTTCCACTTAATAGAAATTGCTTTGCCGTTGTTAGTTACCTTTAAGCCATTGATTGAGGTTGTGGCAGTTGCAACTTTTATTGTAGCATTACTGCCATAATATGTTTTGTTATCTTTAGTTGCAAATGGTGTAACCTTGATGTAGTATAGTGTATTTGCTGACAATTTTGGAACAGTAGCACTTGTTCCTTTGATAGTTTTTAGTGTCTTAAATTTGTAGTTCTTTCCTGCTTTTCTGTATTCTATTTTGTAGTTAGTTGCATTTTCAGCTTTGTTCCATTTTACAGAAACATATTTAGGTGTAACCTTAGTTGCCTTTAAGTTTGTTAATTTGCCCACAGATATAGGTTTTTCAATTGTGGTAGGTTCTGTTGCAATAGGCTCTGCAACGACCTCTAAATATATACTACCACGGGCAAAACATCTGAATTGATATGTTCCGTCATCATTCTTAGTGAAAGTACTAGCCCAGGCTGGGTCAAATACATCATTTTCACTGTATGAATATTCCATTTTATCAGACTTAGAATCATAAGCTAAATATGCATCCTGATATGTAGCTTTAACACTTTTTATCTCATAGCCCTCATTAGGTTTTAAAGTTTCTTCATAATATACTGCTCCAACAAAAATACTATCTGCCACATTCGAACTTTTCATAGAAGTGACATTTTTCAAATTTCTTACAATTAAACCTTCACCATCACCAACTACAAGATAACTTTTTGTACCAATATAAACTGAAATATTAATATTTGAATCAACATTTGGAATGTTCACTGTTAAAGTGTAATCATCCTTTTGCACAGGCTCAACAATTCTACCGTTGTCTAAAATAACTCCAATTTCCATAATTCTTGCATCATCTTTATCTGGGAATGAAATATCAGTGGTATAAGTATCGCCACGATTGACAGAAACAGCATCATTACTGAAAATTGCCCCTTTTTCGTTAAAAATGTTTACTGTGAACTTTTCACTGTTATTTGTTGCAGACACAGAAAATCCCACAGTGGCTGTAACAACCATCAAAATTGATAATACGATTGAAAGTAATTTTTTCATAAAGATTCCTCCTATGCTTCAACAGGGAATTTAAATATCTCTTTATTTACATATTGCGAGATAAGTTTTTTATCTAATTGATCTACAATTCCATCTCCATTAACATCTGCTAAGACTAATTGGTATGTAGTAAAATCTTCTTGGCCACTAATATATTTTTCAAGTAACGCAACATCTCTGATTGATACACTACCATCTAAATTCACATCACCATAAACAATTGTAACTATATCTGAACTGTTACTTGAATATCTTGCTTGTCCATAAAAATAAATACCATCTGTTTTGGAAGAAACAAAAACTCTTAAATAATTATTTATGTCATTTAACTTAATAGTGTATGTTGAATCATTTGCCCCATCAATATTATTCCAACTAACTCCATCAGATGATCTTTGCCATTGATAATTTACATCATCCCCGGCATCATATCCATCCAGCAAATGAGCATTTAAAGTTTGTCCATAAGCAGATATACCAGATATATATACAGTAGGAATATTAACTTTTCGAGTTATTACTAAAGTTTGATTTTCTCCATCGGTAAACTCAAAAATAATTACTCTTTTCTCGCCTACCTCCATATCTGACAGATATTGATTTTTTGCAGTAAACCGAACAATAGAACCATCGTCAGATTTATCAGTTAACAAATAATCTTGATCTTGGTAAAGAATATTGCCATAATTATCTGTTATCCTGTAGAGTAAATTGCCATTTAAATTAATGTTAACTTTCACACTCGATCCTGAATAATCTTTGGTATATTCTGACAAACTCGAGTCTTGAGTAATTTCTTCTCTTCTAACTAGAGTAGGTCTAATACAGAAATTTCCACTATCAGTATTTGAAACTCCATTGCTTAAATCTTTCCAACTATTATTTGAATCATAATAAAAACTTTCACCCACATTCAAACAAGAGGTATAATTAACGTCAGAATTAGTCTCTGTATTATATATAATTTTCATATATGAAGATGAATCATTTGAAAATCTTATAACAACGGCAAGTTTTTTTGTGCCATCAGGTATATAATATTCTTTATTTAGGTGTGCTGTGTACCATCCCTCATAATCAATATGACCACTTGCGAGAGAATCACCATAGTTTGCAACATTATCTATTCCTTGTGAAAGACCTAAAGGAACAATGTAAACATCATAATCTGCTTCAATATTACTTGTATAAAAAGTAACCTTGTTTACTGTTCCATATGTGTCTAACAAATTAGAAATATTATATATATTAGCCATATAAGCATTGTTGCTATTAGGAGCTACTATTTTAAATTTATCCATACCATACATAGGTGTGTAATCATAAGCTAATGTTTTTTCGTTTTTTGAAACTTTACTAACCTCATCAATTACATCAATTGAATTGTTATAAAACAAAGATTTATCTTCATATGATATCCAATAAAAACCATTTTCAACATTATTAGTACCCCAACTATTTTTTACTAGCCAAGCACCCTCTTGAGTAGGTTTTTTGATAAAATTATCTTTACTGTAATTATCATCCCATCCAACGCAAACAACAGCATGACCACATTTTTTTGGCATATAATCTGAATAGAATGCATTCGTGCTTTCATTTAAATTGGTAGACTGAAAAGAAAGAGAAAACCCTCCGTATCGTGTAATTATATTTTTTACTTTTTGAATATTTTTATAATAATTTGAATCAATTCCGAAATCAGAATCACTTTCTGTACTTAAATATCTTTCGTAATGTGCCCCTGTCACATAAGCATTTGCATATGAAGTACTCATATTATCATACCATACCGTATCCATATCTACAGATTTCACATTATTATATGGCACATCCCTGTCCAAATTTGGGGATAACCAATTTATATCTTTTGAAATTGCATTATTAGGAATAGATAGATATTGCAATGCAGCATAAAATATACCACCGTCATCTTCTGCTCTTTTATAAAGTCCTATATCTGGTATTGCCTTTTGCACCTTACTTGACAATTTATTACTCAATGCAAAACGCAATGCCTCCTCTGAATAGTCATATTTGATACCTGTTTGTTTATAAACAACCTGTTCCATAGTCCCAATTGACGAAAAATCCCAACAAGTGCCTAAATAACCCTGATTTTTTACAGATGTTACACTGTTATTTTCTCTTGGATCATACTTTGATGGAAAAACATTCCTGGATTGTTTATCATTTTCTTCAGGAAAACTCGGCACATAACCATCATCAGCTAATCCATAATTTTTGGTATCAGCACTTACAGTAATTATTGATATAATTGACAGTATAAAAATCAAAAAGAACATTAATGTTATCTTTTTCCTCATATTTATTCCTCCTACTAATATTTTTTTACAAAACTGGTCCAATTATAAGTAATATAAAAATCATCTCTAAATTATTCTTAATAAAAAATATCATCACTATATTTACAACTAAGATATTATAAAATATACTTTAGTCATTACAATATGTATATAATACACGTAACTCTAAATTACATTAACCTTATCCGACTATATTGACGAATTATTAACCATTGGTATCACCATTTCCTTGTACACAAATAATGTATCACAGAATACAAAACAAAGCATAGTACGTTGTACAATAACAAAGTAAAACAATGCAAGGCATATATAGACAAAGAGGTTTACCTCAAAAATCATCAAAATAAAAGAAAAGTTACCGTTAATTTGAAGATGTAGGCTTCCATTCCTCGTCGCTAAACTCCTCGTTCAGTCAACTCACATAGTTCTGCTCAAAAACTTTGCAAAATATTTCAACTTGCTATTGCAATTTGTGGTTTTTAATTTTGTTTTTCATTTTACACTCTCCTTATGATTGTTTTTTGTATTTCAAACAAAATAGGTACTGCGTTGAATTTATATCTTTTCTCCAAAATATAAGTTATCTATACTTACCATAATCAATGTTTGTTATATAAATCCTGAGCATATCTAGCCAATAAAACAATAGTACTCATAAAAATTCCAAAAATAATTGAAACACCTATGTTTATACAATTCAAAATAATTGCTGTTATAGAAATACAAAGCAAAATGATGGATATGACACTTGATATTTTCCCATAAAGTATCTTTTCCTTAACGTTTAGTGGATTATTATCTGTATCTAGAGGTGCTATATGTGTAATTAGAATTACACATAATATCCCAATAGCGGCTAATAACATCAACAAATAGATATTCGAGAAACAAAACAACTTAATTAAAAACAAAATAATAATGCTTATTAACAACGAAAATAAATAGCATCTTGTGGCGGTTTTAGCATGGTAGCCCCCTGCAAATTTGCGAATAGCTATAAATGAACAATAGAAAATAATACTTTCAACCAACATATTAAGTAATAACCCTAATAATATTACTGTTGCAGTATGTAAAATTGCTGAAAGGACAATATATATACCATATTCAAACAATTCTAAGGTTTCATCATCATCTTCTTTACACAAAATGCAGGCGACTTTGCTGGAAATCAACTTAATCATTTAAACTTTTTAAACTTACCTAAATTTTTCGGTGCTTTTGGCTGATAAATAACATAGCATCCGGAAGAATTAGCATTAGTTTTCAAAGCAATAGATAACCCTTTTTTGATTCCACTTCTCACTTTGTTTGATAACGGATTTTCGTTTTTCATAGTTATCAACCTCCTTGTATATATTCTATCTAAAATATATAAATTAATCATTAATTTTACAAAAATTGTAATCATTTCAACAAAAGTTGTCTTAATCTTAAGATAATTTATATGATGCAACAAAACAAGTGACAAATATCTTTTTTTGAGTTATAATTCTATAAAAGGAGATATAACTATGAAAGTATTAATATGCGATGATGATCCTAAAATTATTGACCAAATTAAAAAATATCTATTAGAAATAACAAAAAATTCAACATATAAATTTGACTGTATCTGTTTTTCAAACGGCGATGATATTTTAGCAAAGCAAATTAAAATTGATTTTGCATTTATTGATATTGAAATGCCCGGTGTAAATGGGCTTACTGTTACAAAACATCTTCAAACAATAAATCCAAATATTATTATTTTTATAGTTACTTCTTTTAATGGATATCTTGATGAAGCTATGGATCTCAATGTTTTTAGATTTTTGTCTAAACCGATTGATAAAAACCGATTGTTTAAAAGTATGGATGTTGCTTTAAATCTGTATCATCAGAGTACAGAAAAAATCATTTTAGATTATTTTGATGAATGTCATACTATTTTCACTATTGATATACTGTACTTAACAATAGATAATCGTAAAACAAAAATAATCACAAAGAACGGTAACTATATTTCTAACAAAAAGTTCGATTATTGGAAAAAACACTTGAACTCATATGATTATTTTGCACAATCACATTATAGTTATATAGTGAATTTGAAGAATGTAACAGATTTTAATAAAAATGAAATTACATTGTCATTTGATTCAAAAAAAATTAAAGTACCAATATCCCGTAGTTTTTACCCTTCTTTCAAAAAATCTTTTTATGAATATATGGGAGGTACAATATGATTTCAAATATATGCTACACTTTTGTCTTTTTGGTTGAAACTCTAATATCGTTTTACTATTTTGATTTTAAATTTGAACGAAAAATCACTAAAAAGTCTATATTATTATTCATGACGGTAAATTTTTCTATATTATACATACTTCATTTTTGCGAAATTCCTATAGTGAATCTTTTAGGATTTTTTGCCTGTAATTTTTTAGTTTCAAGAATATGTTACAAAACAAAACTTAAAACTGCTTTATTTAATAACTTAATTCTTCTCTTTCTTATGATCGTCACAGAAATAATAGTGTTTTATTTTTCTTCTATCATTTTTAGAATAGATTTATTTGAAAGTTATAATGACGATTATATATTAATTATTCAAGCTGTGATTTGTAAATTGCTATATTTCCTGTCAGTACATTTAATAATAAAAATATCACAAAACAAAAATACTGATGGAAATTCAAAATTTTCTATTCTACTTTGCATTCTGCCAATTGCTTCTATTATTTTAATGCATACTACCATATATCTCTGTATTATCTATCCGGTGAATGAAAAGTTTAAGTTATCTTTAGTTTTAGGAAATTTGCTTTTATTGTTTTCAAATATTATAGTTTTCTACATAAACGAACTAATAATAAAATATAACCATAAATACACACAAATACTTTTAGATAAGCAAAAAGAGAAAAACACTTCAAATTATTATGAACTGTTGAGAGAACAAAATGAGAATTCAAAAGTACTTATTCATGACATAACAAGACACTTAAATACAGTTAAGCAATTATCAGAAGATAAGGATTCAAATATAGCTAAATATATCTCTGAAATTGTTAATGATTTTAGTGTTATGAATCCTATTGACTACTGTAATAATCCTACAGTTAATTTAATTACTCATAGATATTATGAGATATGCAAGAAAAATAACATAAACTTCTCAATCAATATTAAAAACGCAAATATTGATTTCATAAAAGAACACGATATAACGGCTTTGTTAGATAACCTTTTAGAAAATGCAGTTGAATCTGCGTTACAAACAAACGACAAATTTATTGATTTCTCTATATGCACAAGGAATTCAAATTTTGTAATCATTAAAGTTTCAAATTCTTGTAACAAAAAACCTAAATATATAAATGGAAACCTGGTATCTTCAAAAAATACATCTTGCACACACGGCATTGGCACCAGAAGTATTAAAAGAGTAGTTGCAAAATATAGTGGAAATTTAGAAATGAAATATGACAGTGATTCCAATACTTTTACTTCTACTATTGGATTAAATTCCAATTCACAAACCATCAACCAACAATGAATTATAGTTAATTATTTTGAATAACAAACTGCTTTTACCGCCTTTGTCACGGTAGCGCTGTTTCGTTTCAATTAGTTCAACTTTTTTCAAATCTTTAATAGCCCTACGCACTGTAGCAGGCGACAGCTTTATGTCGCCTGCTATTTTATTTACTGACGGCCAGCATTCGCCGTCTTTGTTGGCTCGGTCAAGGAGGTAGCGATATACAGTAAATGCTCTGTGTGGTAAATCCATTTTGTAGAGATAATCAAGGTTACTCATTGTGTTTCGCCTCCGTTTTTAGAACTGTCTTTTTATTGTCGGTGTCTTTTGACTCGTCATCATTTTCATTAGGTTTTGTACTAATATTTCCTTCCTTTGAGTTATCAACTTCATCTGTTTCAGTTATAGGCTTTTCAGTCAATTCAGTGTGATAACTCTCAATAATGCCGTTTATTATTTCAACTCGGTTAGCATACTGGACATTTCGGTTCCCGTTTTCTGTGACCTGATATTGTTCTTCAAATTCAATTCCCCACTTAAAGAACAGTTTTAGCTTGACTTTCATCGGGTAAAAACCTGTTTTCATAACAACAAATGTACCTTTTGGTAGTGACTTTAACTCGTCAGGTGTCATCAATGGTCGTTCTATCATCTGTAAAGACTGTGACGGATCATTCTTGCTTTTACTTACCGAACCACTCATCACAGTTCTACTGCCAAGTGATTTTGACAACACTTCAGCACTTGTGCTGTTGGGAGCAAAGCCACCGAAGATTGTTAGCTGTGTGTTGTCGATTATGACATCTGCCCCCTCTTTTCCGTAGTTCTGCTCAAGTTGTGCGAAGGATTGAATTATTGGTACTATCTGTAATCGCCTTGAACGAGAGGCAGAGAACATCATTTCTGCCGATTCAATCTTAGGCAGAGTTCCGAATTCATCGCAAAAGAAAACACAACGGTTTTTAAGTTTACCTCCGTTTTCGTCTGCTACTGCAAGTATCTCTCGGTACAGTTGTTGAATTATTAGAGACACCATAAAAAATGTATTGGGATTTTCCTCCGGCATAACAATGAAGATTGCACTTTTTTCCTTGCAAAATCTCTCTGCATCTATTTCTGTATCAAAGCACAAAATTTGCTCAAGTTCTGAGTCAAGAAAAGCATTAAGCCTTGAAAGTGCTGTACTCATAACAGATGCCATACTCTGTTCTGATGTGTTAAGAGCCGCACCGGCAAACCATTTAGCCTTGTGAGTTTCGGGCAGTAAATTCATAAGCTGTTGAAACTGATTTTTCCCTTTCTGTCCTGACGGTGCAAGCAACTCCTGAATGATTTTATAAACCGAAACAATGTGCCTTTCTTCGGGTTTGCAAAACTCTGCAACTAAAAGTATTGTTGCCGTCAGCAAACCCTCGGCGGAATCATAGAAGTATGAGTTTTCACCGAAAGATGCACCGTCCATTCCGTTTGAGATAATCGTCTTTGATATGATTTTTGCATACTTTTCAGCTTTTGCCTTGTAGGAAAGACAGTCGGGATTTGCCTTGTATAAATCAAAATATTTATTCACAAGGTGCAGAAGATTATTTCCGTGTGAGCGTGTGGGATTACGCAAATCTATAACCGAAACATTGTAACCGTAATACTTTTCTGCAATTGTTCCGTAATTGCGAACTACATCGCCTTTAGTGTCCGTAGATAAAAACGACATACCTGTTGCACAAGCGTATTCAATACAAGGGTAGAGCCAGTAGGCAGTTTTACCCACACCTGCAGCACCAATCATAAGTGCGTGAACATCTCCTGTATCGACAAGTGCTATTGTACCTCCTCTATGGCTCTTACAACCTACAATTATGCCTTGTTCCGTAGGCCTGCTGTCGGGATTTGCTCTCCATTCAGTCGGCTGAAAATCAACTTGCTTGTAGGTGTTTCGTATCTCTTTTTTGGTCGCCCACCGAGCTGTTCCGTGCTGTCCTTGTCCAACAGTTTTATCCTTTATACGGTTCAGCGAATAGTAATTGCCCACAGTTGAAATGATTATGAACACAGCAAACATTGCGCCTGTTACGATAATCAAAGTTATAATTCCTGACATGTACCAACCTCGCTTTCCTCAAGATTTAAAGCCTCCGCACTTTTGTGCGGAGAATTGGCACCGGCAACTTGCCGGTCTTCATTCCAGTCTTTATGGGTTGGAATGAGGATTTCGTTTTGTATGTTCATTTTGTTTAGTTTTTCTGCAATTCTTTTGTTTGCTGTCTGTCCGGCTTGGTCATTATCAAAGCATAGATACACATTTTTGATGTTGGGGTTGTCTTTCAGACATTGAAAAAGCACCCTGTCCGAAACTGAACAGGATGCCCCATAGCTGTGACTTTTCCAATTTTCCTTATGCATACTGATGAACGACAGCATATCTATCGGAGCTTCAAACAAATAAAATCTGTCACTTTTTCCATGCCAATGAAAACTAAACTCAGGTTGACTGCTTGCAACATTTCCTTTATACGGATTGCTTGTTACAGTTCCTCTCTTATGTGCGTGGCGAGGTTTACCGTTTGTATCGTAACCGACAAATACTGCGTTGTGATAATCGGCTGATTCATAAATCATCTTTCTACGCACAAATTCATAAAGCACATCTTTATCAATGCCACGAGTCAACAGCAGATAAGAAAAAAGTCTGCTCATTCTATCATTCTTAGGTGGCAGTTGGAAAGGTCTGTGTTCTCTTTCGATGATTGGCGAAGTTATTATCTGACCTCCACCACCATTCAAAAGCATTTCCACCGCCTGTGCATAGTCCTTGTTGTAAAATCTGCGGACAAAGTCTATTGTATCACCGCCTTTCTGTTCGTACTGATGATACCAAAGGTGACCTCTGATTGTTACCTTTTGTGAGCCGTCAAGCCACTCATACTCCGAACCGGACTTCTTAACTTTCTCACCTTGGCTTATAAGAAAAGAGACAAGATCTGTTTGCCTTGCCTGTTCTCGTTGTTCTTTTGTAAAATGAATGTATGTTGATATTGCTATCACTTCCTTAGTTTTAATATATTTTTCTTTTCTGCTGTAATATCTTAACTTGGGTAAGTTCTTCTCCTATCACCATGACAGGAGGCACGGGGCACGATTTGGATGCAGTTATTCCTTGGCGGTAGAATTTTTTTGATAGACAATTATATTTGTGTGTGGTATGATAATAAGTAACCTATTAGCAAATCGGGAATTTTTGATATATAAAAAATATAGATAATACGTCGTATATAGGAAAATTGATTGTTAAATAACAGAAACTACCAACATGTGAGCATCGATTTTTTTATTGCTTTATGGTATGCTTATATCAGGAGGGAAACATGGAGACATTTGCAGAAAGGCTAATAAGTACACGTAGAGAAAAAGGATATACACAAGAACAATTAGCTAAATTTTCACAAGTTAGTGTGTCAAGTATTAGAAGATATGAGCAAGGTGCTAATCAAAATAAAGAACCTAGTGCGTATAACTTATTAGTTATTTCACAAGTCCTTGATGTTACTCCTGAATATCTATTGTTAGGAGAAAACAAAATGAATACTTACACTACTGCTATTAAAATAGAACTCTCGCAGATAAACAATTTTTCTGTAATAAAAGCTATTAAAGAAATGAAACTTAACGAAATAGTTCTTTCCCATCTTGAATTAGGAGAGGCTCTTGTAAATGAAGTAAGGAATGCATGGATGCAACATAAGTTGTTTACTATTGACGACGAAAAACATTATTGTACAAGAAATTTCGTTCGTGAGGTAATAATTCGTTATTGCCAGAACAGAACTTCGCTGAAAAAGAAATATAATATTGCTGATGGTATGCAAATACCCAGAGACAAGCGAGAATAATTTGACAACTTACAGTTTATCAAACTAAATTCAGATTACATCTTCAAACCCTGCGCCTGCTTCTTATCATTAATCTTCTGCTGTAATTTTTTATCTGTTCTTTGTGCTTTCTTCTTTTCTTCAAATCTCAGTTGATTTTGAATCATATTGCAGAGGTAACGCAGGAGATTTAATGAAGAAACTGCAACGGTGTTTCGGTTAGTTTTAATTAAATAATAAGGATACAGAACACCTTTGCTTGAATCTAAAACTGATTCAGCAGAGGTGTTTTCTTCATATTTAAAGGGACTTGTAACAGGTTCTTCGTCTGCATTCTCACTTTCCTCAATCTTATCTTCGGTGAGATTTAATTTCAACGCTTCCTTAATTACAGCGTTCTTGATTGACTTAAATTCCTTGTTTTGGGCAAGAGGAATCCTGTCAGGAATTTCATCTGTGTAGGTACGAATTGTATTTTCTTTTTGCTCATACCAAAGGTCATATAATTTTTTAATCCTGTCATCATTTGAAAGCTCATCAACAATGGAATCCACAATCGCCTTTACATCAAGTTTAAGATAGCCGTAAACCTTTTTACCTTTCGTTTGTGAAAGTCTGTCGGCAAGTTCCAACAGCTTATGCTGAATTGATGCGCTGATATATATTTCCGAGTTTATTTTCGAAACCAAATCCTCTACAATGTCACGAGCCTCAGCACGGAGCTTATCCCTGTGTTCGGTTTGCTTTTCATAGATGCACAATAAATCTTGCTGAAAAATATCTTTTGCAAATGACGAGCGCAGATTTTCAACTCCCTTTTGCGTGAGATAGCCTTCGTTCTCCACAGTTGAATATGCAATCAGATGCACATGAGGGTGGTGCGATTCATTATGAAATGCAGCATACCAACGAAGATTCTCCATTGGTATTTTCAGATTTTTAGCAAGTGCTTCTGTCTGTGTGCGGAGCATATCCCGCCAGCGTGCGCCTGTGTTAAAGCCAAGACGCTCCGCATCCTCCCTGCGGATTGAAATGATTGCCGTCCAGATATTTCCTTTGTGTTTGTCGAGTTCTTCCGTTACCTTTGATAGCTGAACCTGAACACCGTCATCTGTGAACAGTCCATGTGAGCCGAATTTCTCGGCACGTGGACGGGTAGCAATATAGTCGGCATATGCTCTTCTTCCCGAAATTTCATAGGCATAGTCCTCCATAACACGGGAAATAAAATCGGAAGCCGAGCCTACATTCTGCTTTTCAAGGTAATCGGAATACTCAAACATATCCTTGCTGTCGGGAAAATCCTTTATGATTTTTTCAATTAAATTTTTCTGCTTTGCTGTTGCAGGAGCAAACTTTTTAGTGTCGTCTATCTTTTCCACTCCCTCACGAGTGGCAATATATTTTGCATAACCGCCTGCACTGACTTTTCGATTCGGCTTGAGATATTTAAACTTTGTAACTAACTTTGCCACAAATAATTATCCTTTCTGCCAATCGTATGCGTCATCAAAGGAAAATGAACCGTTAAGCCGCTTGACTTCCTTGACGCACTCGCCACGAAGTTTTGTAAGAGTCATCTTGTCTATGTCCTGTGACGAGGCAATAATATTCATTGTCATTGCAAGTTCAACAGCTAATTTAAAAATCAGCCTGCTCATTCGGTTGTCGCTCTCGGCAACAATTGATTTTAAAGTTGATGTAAGAATGTTTGGAAGATACTGACTATTGTCATTAGAAGAAAGGTAACCTATATAAAAAATGATTGCTTTTTCTATAAATTCACTTCTACTACCACAGTTATCCTCCTTGTAAATATTTTCAACCATATCAAGTGTTGATTCTTTTATCCAAAGTGCAAATTTTCTTTTCACTTCTTTTCTGTTATCCTTTTCATTCAAGTACAAAACCTCCTTTAAAGTCACAACCCATAGTTGTAACTCCTACAATTATGGCTGTTTATTCGGCAAATCGGGCAGAACAATCCACATATATAACCCCAATGCTTAAAATTAACTCCTATGAAATTATGAGACCTAAAAGTGCGAAAAACCGCATGGCAGTCGGCGTTGCCGTCTGCTGTGAACCGACACGAGGGAGCAACTGCAACCCCGTGTCTTTCTCCTGCTTAAAATTCCACCCTTGAAAAACTGCCCGAATTGCCGTAACTCCGATTTTTCACACCTTGCCACAAACCGCCCTGTTTCATTTTTTCTTTGAATTCGGATACTTTCCCGACTTATTGTTTAAAAGCCGACACAGGGCGAATGTGGCGAGAATATCACTGTTATTCTGCTTTTATTGATTTACCGTTTATCACTTCAAAATTGCACTCGGTATAGGACAGTCCGTATTCCTTAACCTCACGGTTCAGAATATCAAACATAGCCTGTTCAATACTGCGAGGGGATAACTTGATTTCATCACTCAAAGTGTCATAGCAAATCCATTCTTCACTCTCGGGTTTGTCCTTTACAAGAATATCAAAGCCGAGGTGCATTTTATCGGGAGTTGAAAATACAACAGCATTGATTTTCACACAGCCGACTGTAAGTGAAGCAAAGAGAGTGTCATGCTTGTCCTTTGGATTTTCGGAAAGTAATTTCTTGACTTCGTTCACCGACAAATACATTTTGAAAATATATTTATCACCGAGTAACTTTTTCAATTTCTTTCTCTCGTTCATAAACTCATACCGCCAATCTCATTTGTAAAATCTTCAACCTCATCTTCATCGGGTGAATCAAACAGATTATTCTGTTCAATGTTTTCGTAGAACTTTTCTGCACTGTCATTTACGGCTTCGTTTAAAACTTTCATATCAAAACCGCAGTCCTTGTAACCCTGTGACACTGTATCGTAGTAGCTCGCACTTGGCAATCCGAACTGCTGTTTCAGATTCATAATGTAAACCATTGCAGTAAGTTCCAAACCGTTATTCAATTTCACAGGCAAATCCTGCTTGAAGTAGTGTGACGGATAACCCTCGTAGCGGTCAAGCAATCTTTCATCTCTCGGCTGAAGCTCCCACAGTGCAACGGGAACAGACTTGCCAATGCAAGGTGCGATTGTCGCATAGGAACAGTGAGGCATACCCTTGAACTGTAATTCGTAATTTTCGACTATACCCTTTCCCACAAGCTTTGCTGTGGGGCAACGATATTTCATCTGTTTAAGATTGAGATTACTTCCATAGGCAATATATAATTTTTTACTCATAATAGATTTCTCTCCTTACATACTCATAACAAAACCCGAATCCTCATTCTGCTCAATTGCAGTTTCAGATTCGGGTTCGTTGATATTTATATTTTCGTTTGTATTATTAAGTTCTGCGGCTCGCTGTTGTGCAAGTCTTTCCTTTTGCTTTTCAGCCTGTGCAGGATCCTTCCACGCAATGTTGCCCTCAAGATTTTTCAGCAGATGATGACGAGCTGTTTTGTACTCGTCACCTATCAAACCTAATCTCAAAAGCCAAGTTCTGAAAGTGTACTTTTCATTATTCGACTGAGTTTTAGCGTGTCTTGCAGACTTCTGAATTAAAGCCTGATGACTGATTGCAAGGCACAGCTGAATCGCACTTTTGACCTCGCCTGCGTGTAAGGTGGAATTGAAAAGGCGGAATTCAATCGTACCCTTGTAGAACACGCTGTGAAGATTCAGTGCGTGATAGCGAGTGTCATCATAATGTCGGTAGCTGTAATCTTCGCCGTCATACCACATTGATTTTATCTGCTCCATTGACATAGGAGGACGGTTATTGATTTCATCAAGGAAACGAGTGTCCATCTTCTGACAGTAATGTTCCCTTGACACATTCACTTTCAAAGCCTTGTAGAGCAAATCCTCTTTCGCCGCCATAATGTTTACAATATTGCGAAGTGTTTTCGGGGTATGCGGAGCCGCATTAATATGGCAATGCAAACCACAGCTTGAGTTGACTCTCGCTCCTGCGCCACGAAGCTTTCTGACAAGCTCCTGTATAGTTTCTATATCATCATAGTTACAAATGGGAGTGACAAACTCTACCGAGTACAGAGAGCTTGCATTCTGTCCCGAACGGTTTTCACATCTAACGCTTGAGTCACGCATAATCTTCCACATTCTGCCGTCATTATCACGGACAGAATAAGCGTCATAACAGCCGCCGACATGAGTTGCGTCTGTATGAAAATAACCGGCAATCACTTTCGCCGCAGTACTGCGAGTGATGCCGGTCATTTCGATTTCTATTCCGAAATTCTGATTTTTCAAGTTACCACCTCGGTATTTTCTTCCTGTGGCTTTGGCTTTTTAGGCTTAGGTGTTTTTACCTGTGAACCTTTCATATCAATGAACTCCCTGACATTTGCAGGGACATATTTTGCGTACAGAGTGTCCACAGATTTTTCAAGCTCTTCCTTGAAATCCAAATCACGCTGTTCCATATACATTTTTACTGCATTCAGCTTTTCATCTTCGTACATAATGCTTACGCTTGTTTTCTTCATTTTGATTTTACCTCCACATATTTTATATTCGGTATCTTCAGCCACTTTGTCCACCCTCGACCGTTAAGCTCTGTTTTGACAACTCCGTAGGCTGTGCCTTGTGCTTCTATGACTTCTCCATTGCCAACATATACACCGATGTGACCGTCCATCCAGACAGCAAGTCCGGGCGTGTCGGGCATAGTTGAAATCGGGCCGCTTTCGGTTACACTGCTCCAAATAGAATTTGCACCGCAGTCTGTAAAGCCGTTTGAGGGCAGATTATAATAACAAGTGCAACACTAAAAAAATAGACAATATGTAAACC
>ERZ773103.853-NODE-853-length-34207-cov-32.836642_pt1 | contig 34207 bp, 25 predicted proteins | sample MGYA00511118_ERZ773103 | MGnify/ENA primary metagenome ERZ773103 (study PRJEB29015, sample SAMEA2737821) | human gut metagenome | biome: human gut; feature: human-associated habitat; material: faeces | place: China | collected 2012 ... | reverse complement strand
GAAGAGTGTCGGCCACGGCGTTGCCATGGCAAATGCTTCTGATGAATTAAAAGCGATTGCCGACGATGTGTGCGGTGATGTGGCAGAGGATGGTATTTACTACTACTGTCTGGAACATGGTATGATCTGAACTCTGCACACCGCCTGCAAAGGTTGAAGTCCCTCACATCTGAAGTATAACAAAAAGCTCCGGCAGGAATACAGTTACATTCCGCCGGAGCCTTTTTGTACACCTCCAGAATCCGCCAGAGGTTGTTATATCCGAGACGAATCATCTTACAGCTGACATAATTTTTCCACTACTTTTTCAAAATGCATGAAATGCGATGCCTTTACCAGCACGGTATCCCCGCTCTGGATCAGAGACGGCAGACAGGTCAGCAGTGCCTCCATCGTCGGAACCTGCAGCACTTCGCCACAGCCGCCGTTTGCCATGGCTGCTTCTGCCATATGGCTGCTGATTTTTCCGGTGCAGATCAGAAGGTCGATCTTGTTCTTTGCCGCATGGTATCCGACTTCTGCATGCATCTGTTCTTCGTTTTCTCCAAGCTCCCCCATGTCACCAAGGATCGCCACTTTACGGCCTTTTGCATCTCGCAGCACGTCCAGAGATGCTTTCATGGAAACCGGATTTGCATTGTAGCAGTCATCGATGATCTGGATATCTCCATGGTTAATGATATGGAATCTTCCGCCAACCGGCTCCAGTGCCTCGATGCCGGCTTTGATCTCCTGCATGGTCAGTCCCAGTGCCCTGCCGACAGCCGTCGCTGCCAGTGCATTGAGTACCATGTGCCATCCCGGGATCGGAACGGTAACACGGATGCTCTCTCCGTCTGCATGGATCGTGCAGGCAATACCGGAAAGCCCCAGGCTCTCGATCTCATCGGCATAGACCGGCTTCTGTCCTTCCACACCGAAAAATATCGGTTTGATGCCTTTTACTTCCTCGATCGTATCCAGCTTGTCATCGTCCCCATTTAAAATGATGCAGCCGTCTTCTTTCAGGAAATCAAAGATTTCCGTCTTTGCTCTTAAAATACCGTCGCGGTCTTTTAAAAACTCCAGATGACACTGTCCGATATTGGTGATCACGCAGATATCCGGTCTGGCTACTTTGGCAAGACGATGCATCTCTCCAAAATGGCTGATGCCCATCTCAAGGACTGCGATCTGATGTTCATCTCGCAGACGGAAAACGGTAAGCGGCAGCCCCAGCTCGTTATTGAAATTGCCAAGGGTCTTCAGCACATTGTATTTCTGAGCTAAAACCGATGCGATCACTTCTTTTGTGCTGGTCTTTCCGACACTTCCGGTGATACCGACTACTTTGATATCGAGCTGCTGCCGGTAGTACTCGGCGATCCCTTTGACTGCCTCCAGAGAAGATGCAACCTGAATGTACGGTCCTGCCGGGTTTTCCAGCTCTTTTTCACTTAAAACAGCCAGTGCACCTTTCTCAAAAACAGATGGGATAAAGTCGTGTCCGTCTACACGCTCTCCCGGAATTGCCACAAACAGGCAGCCCTTTGCTGCCTGCCTGCTGTCTGTGGTAATACTCTCTACAATACTCTGTTTCATCTCTTCGCTTCCGTGGTAAACACCTCCGCAAGCCTGAGCTATTTTTTCAAGGGACATATTTTTCATGTTAAAAATACCTCTCTGTTCTTTTATTTTGCTGATACAGCGATCAGTTTCTCGCAGAGGTCTGCAAAATCCATGCCAAGTGCCTGTGCTTCCTGCGGCAGAAGGCTGGTCGGTGTCATGCCCGGAAGTGTATTGGCTTCCAGACAGTACATTTTGCCGTCCTTGGACATCATAAAGTCCAGTCTTCCGTAATTGTCAAGCTGCAGTGCCTTAAACCCTTTCACCGCATATGCCTGCATCTGCTCTGTCTGTTCTTTCGTCAAAACGGCCGGACAGGTCTCAACGGTGCTTCCGGCTTTGTATTTGTTCGTGTAATCATAAAAGCCTTCAATCGGTGCGATCTCAATGATCGGATAAGCTATTCCGTCCACGACACCGACTGAAAATTCACGACCTTTGATATATTCTTCCACAACGATCACATCTTCATAAGAAAATGCATCTGCAACTGCTGCTTCGTATTCTTCCTGTGTTTTCGGAATCGTAACACCGACGCTGGAACCTCCGCAACACGGTTTTACAACACACGGAAGTGTCATGCCATGTGCCTCAAGCGAAATATCCTCGCCTTTTCTCAGGATAAATCCTGCCGGTGTCGGAACTTCATTCTGCCAGAAAAGCTGTTTGGAAAGTCCCTTATCCATGGCAATCGCACTTCCCAGATAACCACTTCCCGTATAACGGATACCGAGCAGGTCAAAAGCTGCCTGTACTTTTCCGTTCTCACCGTTCTCGCCGTGCAGTGCCAGGAACACAACATCTGCTGCCTGACACAGTGCAATCACATTGGTGCCAAAGAATGCTTTTCCTTCTTGAATGCTCTTCTCTACCTGACTGTCAAAACTTCTCGCATAAGCGGCTGCGGCATCGACATCGTATTCATCGGTAAACGCCTGCATCGGATCTGCATCTTCTCTTCCGAAATAGACATCCACCAGGATCGCCTGATGACCTCTGCTTCGAAGTGCCTTGCATACCTGTGTACCGGATACGATCGATATCTCACGCTCGGTACTGATACCTCCTGCTAAAACAACAATTTTCATAATGTTCCTCCTCATGCCGCAGTTCTGCGGTCTTTTTCTTTCTATATAGCTCATCACTGCCCATCTATAGCTGTATACGACGTCGGATCACTCATGGTATCGGTTGTGGTGCCTGTCGTTGGATCAGCCGCACTGCTCTCCGGGGTGACTTCCACTCCCTGCTCGTTGATCACACGGGTCTCAGCCGGCTGTGAGATTGCCACAGAGCCGGTGCCCTGATTGATCGAAGACTTATAAACAACGACCGGTGTTCCGATCTCGATATTGTCAAAAATAATACCTGCCTGATCCCACGGTGTATTGACACATCCATGCGAACCATTTCCCTGATAAAGCGTTCCGCCAAAGCTTGCACGCCATTTTGCATCGTGGATACCGACACCGCCGTTGAACGGCATCCAGTAATCAACCGGTGTATTGTAGCTCTTGCCGGTCAGGTTGTCGGCTCCCCGAAGGATCGCCTTTGCTTCCTTGTCAAACAGGCAATAAAGTCCTAGCGGAGTCTCGTAACCGTCTTTTGTCGCATCGCCGGTAACGACCGGAGTATCAACCAGACACTGTCCGTCTTTGTAGAACCACATACGCTGGTTGGTGATATCAATCTCCACATAGGTATCGCCGATATCGTTTTCTTCCCCTCTTGCCATGGCACTTTCCAGCCACTGTGGCTGTCTTGTCGCAGATTCGCCTGATTTAAGTGTCTCATCCAGCCATGCCGCCTCGGTCTCCTCATCCATCTTCCAGCCGTAATTCATGCTGGTTACGGTCACGGTCTCTCCAAGTGAGGTATGGAATGTCTCATCGGTACCGAATGTATCGTACTTGTCTGCCAGCTGTCCGATCCAGTCTGCGATATGATTCCAGTCAAAAGAAACATTTCCGCTGGAATCTACTGTCATCCAGTCTTTGAATGTCTGGTAATCCAGCACATCGGAAGCATCTCCGATCTCATATGTAACCGTCATATCCCAGTATTTCTGCAAAGATGCCAGTTTCTTTTTCAGTTTTTTATTGGTGAAGCTTATCTTTTTGGCTCCGTTTAAGACTTTAACTTTCTTATACTTGCCTTTTTTCTTATCGGCACGATAAACTACATAGCCGTCTGCGTTTTTGACTTTTTTCCATTTCAGAAGCAGTTTTCCTTTCGAAACTGCTTTGATGGAAAGTCCTCTTACCTTTGCCGGTCTTGCTTTTGCCGGTGTCTCTGTGGATGGTACCTGCTGTTTTGTCTCGCTCTCTTTTGTATCCGGCTGCGGCTTCGGATCTGGTTTTTCTGTTGCGGCTGTTTCGGATTCTATCGGTTTTGTTTCGCTTTAGCCATGCCACCCCATTACCATCTGGCGTGGTCACCAATGCTGAATTGACATGGTCAAAGGCAAGCCAAGTCCAGGCAGCATCGCGTGCGGGGATGGCCGCATCCGGACGAGTGGCTTTATCGGGATTGGCCTTCTTGATAAAGCTCTTCGCGATAAGGCCGACAGCCGCCTTGTACCGGCTTTTCATAGTCGATGGATGGTTCTTTGGCGGTTCAACCTCGCCAGCTGGCTCAGGGAACTCCTCAAAACTCTCCTTGGACTGAGCATCGGGATATTTTGCTCGCAGTTCACGCACTTCGCCAAGTTTCGTCGGCAAGCAATCTACAAGGTACTGTGGGCCTCGAAGAATATCCCTTAGCGCCATATGATGCAATGCCATGGCGGAGTACACAAACCGAAGCCCGAGACTGGCATCACCATACAAGGTCTCCACCAACATGCGAGGCGGCCTATCCGGATACGTCAACAATGCCGCGAGCCAACGGTTACGCTCAGTAAAGTATTCCTCCCACGAACGTGCTGGATCCTTGTCATGCCATGCTTGGTGCCATACGGCCACGCCTGGCAGGCAGACTGTGGGAAATCCTGCTTTCTTGGCACGAAGACCATATTCAATGTCATCGAATTTGATGAACACTGGCATGGAGAGACCGATTTTCTTCACAACCGCAATCGGAATCAGACACATCCACCACCCATTGAAGTCTTCATCGATGCGCTGATGACGATCCGGAGAGTCACGGAGCGGTTCCACAGAGAAATCATGGTTGTACCCCATGCTCTTGGACGGATACATCCACATTCGTTGCGCATTGATCCGCTCACCTTGCGTATACAACATGGTGCGATTATCCAAATGGAACATGCCGCCGCCGACAAGAACTGGTCGCACCGTGTAATCAGAGAATTGGATTGCACGCAGAATCGATTCCGGTTCGCTGATGGCATCATCGTCCAACAGCAGCACAAAATCACTATCACCGGCCTTAGCCGTTTCATACATGCCTCGGGAGAATCCTCCAGAACCACCCAAGTTCGCTTGCTGAATGTATGTAAGCTGTTCGCCTAGATTAGCGGCAACCTCATCAAAGTCCTTCTGATCCTTAACTAAGTCGCTGCCTTGATCCGTGCAATACACTGTATCCAAACGTTCGCGCAATGCCGAAGCACCGGCGATAGTACGCAATTGATCCATACAATATGAGGCGCGATTAAAGGTCGTGATGGCGATAGACAGGGTTGTCTCATGCTTAGCGGTACGCGCCTCACGGGGTACAGACCATGTAGCATCAGCAATGGTCACGGAACCATCAAGCGATTCCGCATCGAACCAGAAGTAACCACCATCCATAAGACCTGTCATCGGCACGTCTATGCATACACGAGTTTCAGACTCCGAAGCCGTTGTCGTCTTCGTCGAAACCGGATAAATCAGTCCACGACCTGTGGAACGGAATACGCTGATTTTGGAGTTTCCCTGAACTGTCGCTTCGAATCGCACCGTTTTTACACTGGTCCAACGGCGCCAATATGCAGCGGGGAATGCATTGAAGAATGCGCATCCAGACATGTGACCACGATTTTTCAAGGTTATAGAGGTACGCCCCGCAATTTCAAACGAATCGCAGGACACTCCTGCAGACGACCCGGCATTGCGAAGCAAGCGTTGCAATGTGGACTGATTCATGGAGCCGAATTCCAAACGGCGCATGTCAATACGGGAGTCCAGCGTGGTCTCCGCAACATGCGGACGAGTCCAATCAAGCGCATACAGCGGGAGAGTTTGCTCAGCGTCCTTGACCGGATACACAACACGCATAACCGTTTCCCAGGTGTTGTTTGCCCCGGCATTCTTCATAGAAGCCTTCTGATTCATGCATCCTCTCCTATCACCATGTGCGTTCATCTACTCATCGTAGTGGCTGCCTCGCACTTTGGACAATCCGTCTGCATAGTCAGTGCACAGGATTTGCTCGAATCCGAATAACCGTACGACGCCGGTTTTTTATATGACATTCCCGTCCTAAAATCAGAAGCGCGTACGTACATCAGTACAAAGGAGATGATGATCATGATTCTCAGAAAGAAAATCATTCGAAGCATCGCAGCCATAACCGCAACTCTTTCGATGCTTGCCTTACCCATTGCCTCAGCCAATGCGGAAGAGATCGTCTCACCGCCATATTCCGAATACACTGGCTGGGTTGTTCAGGATGGTGAGCATTATTGGTTCGATTCCGGTACCATGGCACGTTTAAAGGAAATCTACGATCCGAGCAGTAATGCCTGGTACTGGCTCGACGCAGATGGAACAATGGCACGCAACAAAGATGTTTATCAGCGTTCCAATGGTGGTAAATGGGTTAGGTACGATTCCAATGGCCATATGATCAAGGGCGAGGATTACCGATATGGCGGCTGGTATTATTTTGACCAGACAACCGGCGCTATGGCCAAAGGTATGAAGTATATCGGATCCAATGGCGGCAAATGGGTGTATTACGACTGGACGACCGGCAAGATGGCGCACGGCGAGCAGTATGTGAACTATGACGCGCAGCATACCGGCTGGTACCTGTTCGATCAGCACACCGGTGCCATGTTCCACGGCGATACCTATATCCGATCCAATGGCGGCAAATGGGTTCGCTATGACCGAGTGACAGGAAAGATGGTCAAGGGCTTGCATTATCAGGATGGAGCCTACTATTACTTTGACCAGACCACTGGCGCCATGGCGCATGGACGCGTGTGGGTGCCCGAATGGAACTCATATGCGACCTTTGATTCCGTCTCTGGCCGCTATGTTAGCAAGGATTCAGGCAATAACAATCCGGGAAATACCGGAGGAGAAAACATCCGTGGTCGATTCTGCAAGAAGAGCGAAAAGGGCCAGCAGCGTATCGATGGCGACGGTACACTTATCGTCTGCGAATGCCGCAACGGGAACAACACCCCGCATTGGTATGCCAAGTAGATAACAACCACCGTATGATTCCGTATGATTCTTGGAAGAATCCGGAGATACCTCCGCTTTCTTCCAAGAATCATTTCCATTGAATCACATACGTAATCGCTATAGCGATATATGAAAATGCCGTTAAAGCCGCCACAGAAATAGCTAATACTCTGCGATTGATATTTTCATCCCTAATAAAGTTGGGGAACAACAGCGCAGCAAGCGGCAATACCGGTATGAAATACCTGTTCTGCAATCCCGAAGCATATACATCTACATTTCCAACCCATGTGATTGACATTGCCACACACGATAATACGTAATACAGAACTATAATTAATACTATTAATCCAACCTGCAATTTATTTATATTTTTATAGCTCATATGCACAATCAGAAGCATCATAATAGCGATAAGCACTGGAGCCATAACGATTAAAGGCAACTGAATTTCTTCCGTTCCTGTAAAGAACTGAAGATTTCTTCTTGAATTCACCAATTGCCCATTAATCTTCTCAGTATCAAAATCCATAGGCTCGAACAACGACCGGCCGATAAGCGGAAATATTTTCCAGGAAGATTGCAGTAACTGCCCCTCAAGCTCGTGTGTCTTCTCCAATGGAACACGATTCGGGGCAACCGCTATCTGCGAGGTCTTCGCCCGCCAAAGCCACATGGAGACAAAAGCAGTGAGAGCAGGAAGCGCCAATGTGATCTTTTTTACGCATCCGTGAGCCTTAGGAATCAAGAACAATACAAATAATGCGATGATGAAACAGGTAATCTTGACTTGTCCGAGCAGAGCTCCCATCATGCAGAGCAGAGCAATATGCCAGTATTGCAACATGTCATCCCGTTGATACAAACACAGAACAACCGCAATGAACAGCAGACAATAGCTGTTGGTGACGGCATCAGCTGTCGGGAATATCATTGAAAAAAATGTGGTAGGAAGAATCGCTATAGCCAGAATGATATTGACATAAGATTTGGCTACCCATATTGCCACGGCAATAATAGTGGCCGAGCAGATCAATGTTGCCACACTCGATACGCGAAAATTCCCGCGCACAATAAGACTGGGGAAATAGACAAAGGGAGCATTCACCGCAGTGTTGTTGAAGGTTATTATCTTCCCGTGGTCACGGTAAACCACCCAATCATGGTATTCATCAGAAAATACCGGAATTATATTCCCCGCTCTGATTTGCAGGATTCTGGCCCAATGCGCCATTGCATCGTTAAAACAATGCTGTTTGCCACAGAAAATAAGAATGCACCCTGTTGTGATTGTGCCGATCCAGTACAGCAAGGAAATATAACCAGAGGCATGAGGCTCCACATGTTTCAGGTCACGTTGACGCTTCCCCGAATAATGCCGCGGCAAAACAGCCTCCCTCTACTATGAAAAACTGGTTTTGATGCAATCACAACCAGTAATCGCATCAAAACCAGTCTATCTCACGCTGCAAAACTCAGCCGCGGCCAGTGGTCGAATCGAACCAGTGCCAGTCATTCCATTCAGGAACCCAGACCCGCCCCTTCTGCATAGCGCCGGTGGTCTTGTCGAAGTAGTACCACGAGTTATCGTGGCGATCTAGTCCCTTGACCATTTTTCCGGTGGAGAAATCATACCTAACCCATTTTCCACCGTTGGAGCGGACATAGGTGTCGCCGTGGAACATGGCACCGGTGTGCTGGTCGAACAGGTACCAGCCGGTATGCTGCGCGTCATAGTTCACATACTGCTCGCCGTGCGCCATCTTGCCGGTCGTCCAGTCGTAATACACCCATTTCCCGCCGTTGGAGGAAACGTGTTTCATGCCCTTGGTCATTGCGCCGGTCGTTTGATCGAAGTAGTACCAGGCGCCATATCGGTAATCCTCGCCCTTGATCATATGACCGTTCTTGTCATACCTGACCCACTTGCTGCCCGCAGGGATATACACGTCCTTGTTCACAGCAAGGGAACCGTCTTTATCAAACCAGTACCACGCATCACTTGCAGGATCGTATACCTCTTTGGAGACAGCTTTCACACCATTGTCATACCAGTAATGCTTACCGCTTTCCGTTACCCAACCATTTGCTCCAGGCTTATATTCGCCATAGCCTGCATGAATTCTTGCATTCCAGACGATTCTCTTCGCCACCGGATCAGTAACGGTTATCACTGTTCCATGACGATTAGGAATGCTGCGTCCATCAACGTTGGTCGTGGTAATACGGCGAGTACTATGCCATCCGCTGGCCAAACTCGACGACTGCGTAACGAAAGTACCGGCAGTTCCATCAGCCTTACCATACGGATAGTCCTTGAGCTTAGTCGGTATAGAAGAAGTACTGCCCGTTGTAATACGTCAGGGACGGACCTTCATAACCGGTCACGACATTATCGTTCACCAAACGCCATGCCTTAGGATTCCCAGCCTGAGACAGATCTCCGATGGAATAAATCTGATTGGTGACACCATTCTTCTTGATGCTGAGGTAGTACACACCGTCCTTTTCGAACAATGACGGGTCAAGCCAGTTGCTGGTCTTCGTATCAGGAAGCTTGATCGGATTCAAACTGCCGTAGCTTAGCCTCGGTTGAGCTCCCGGATCGACTGCGGGATCCGCTCCAGGCTGCAACCCTGACACCTTGACGATGTAAGGATACATATAATCCTTCTGCGCATTGCCGTGAAAATCGCCATAGTATCCGAGGGTGGTCACGATCCACATATCGCCGTGGCTGTCAACGAACCCGTCGGTTCCTGCGGAATCGTACTGGCCGTCCTTAAGACCATTGGTATAAGGCATTACCGAAGGAGCAAGGTTCGTTGGACTGCCGCTGTTAGGGTAGCTCCAGTTCACCAAATCCTTGGAATATCCCATCATCGGGGTAAAACGCCATCCCAAGTTCTGCTGCTTCTGCACATAGCCGCCAAGAATCCAGAATGTACCATCTTTATAGGTAATACTTGGATCATGAATAGCGTTGACGTAGTTCGGCTTCCCCGAGACATGCGCACTGCCATTGCCGTCAGCCTTATACGCCGTACTGATCTGCTGGAAATCAGCGCCGTTATACGACATATACACCGTATCGGAGCGGTCTGAATCACTGTTCCAGAAAACGCCGACCTCCATATCCGGGTAGTCCGTTTCGGCAGCGGATGCCACCTGGACCCCGAGTGAAGCTGCCATAGACAAAGCGCCTAGCAACGCAATGCAACTCTGTATTTTTCTTCTCATTTGCTTGTCCATTCTTAAAGGACTATTACTTCCCTCAAAGTTCCTCGTAAATGCAACTTACGCAGAATTCATCCGATTTGCTTAATCATAAGCGCACGGTCGCTCAATAACGCATATTCACGGTTCCTGTCATCACGAATCACGAAGCTGCAAGCATTATCGTCAAGCGCAACGCCGACCGCATCGGTCGTATTGAGATTGTTCGGACTTGGCGTACGAAGCGATGTAATCAGACGGAATTCTCCATTATTAAACAAATTGAGCGGCATCTCGAAATGTACAGTCTGATGACCATGTTTGCCCATCTTCAGCACCTTTGAGCCGGTGTCATAAGTGATTCCGCCACGACGGATATCATGCAATGCAATAGCGAGATAGAAATCCCCTGGCTCATCATACTGATATTCCACGTCGAACTTAAAAGTATCCGCGCTGGTACACACTTTAGGAGAAACCGCAATGGTTTTCAGCAATGGGCACCGTTCATTCAAACCATTTGGATAGCCGCCACGTTCCTCTTGACGTTTTCGTTCAGCCTTTTCCTCAGCTTCAAGATTGGCCAAGGTATACTGTTGCGATACAGTTTCCGGATCACCAATAGCTTCCACTTTGCCATCGGCAATCATCATTGCTCTTGAACAATATTTCTTAACAGAATTCATATCGTGAGTAACGAGAATGACTGTTTTGGTCGGATCTTTCTTGATTTCCGTAAAGAAATCGTCGCATTTGCGTTGGAATGCCTCATCGCCAACAGCAAGGACCTCGTCAAGGACCAATATGTCTCCCTGTGCCTTAATCGCCACAGAAAAAGCAAGGCGGACCTGCATACCGGAAGAATAATTCTTCAGTTTCTGATCCATGAACTCTTCGAGTTCAGCGAATTCGACGATGTCGTCGTACATCGCATCGACTTCTTCATGCGTGAATCCCAGAAGAGAGCCATTTAGATACACATTCTCGCGACCAGTGAGTTCAGGATTGAATCCCACTCCCAGTTCGATAAAAGGAACCAGTTTGCCAGAAACAGTGATAGAACCATTTTCCGGATAGTAAATCTGCGAAATAAGTTTCAACAGGGTGGATTTGCCTCCACCGTTACGGCCGACGATGCCGAAGAACTCACCTTGATGAACCTCAAAACTGATATCTTTGAGAACTTCCTGCTTCTTATACCCCTTGATGCCTCTGGCCCAATTGATAAAAGCCTGCTTAAGACCGGTAGCCTGCTCCGTCGGCAACTTAAAGCACTTGGAAACATGGCTCGCAGACAGAACTACCGGATTCTTAGAGTAATCAACCTTTTTGATGGTGTTTTCTTCAGACATTACATAACCTCCGCGAATTTGCGGCTATTACGACGAAATAGCGTTATGCCAAGCCACAGCAAGACAACGGTCAGAATAAGGGGAAGCAAACGAACACCCCAATTGTTGAATTGATTCCAAATAGTCGGCTGGGTGTCAGGAGCGATGAAATTATGACGAATGTCCTGGATTGCCTGCGCGAACGGATTGATGAGTTCCAGCCTGGCAATATCAGCCAACAATCCACCGCGATTGGTGACATATGTCAATGGGTAAATAATCGGCATACCATAGAAGATCAACTGCTGAAGGACGTCCCAGATATGGGCAATATCACGGAAGTACACGTACATCGTTGCCATAAGTAATGTGATGGCAAGCGTCACCGCATAAAGCTCAATAATGCTTAGAGGAAGCAGCACAACTCTCCAAGTGAAATGGACCCTCGCGATAAGAGCAAAAATCAGCACGACGATAAGATTGATGGCGTAACTAATCAGCGCACCAACTGTCGCCGAAACCACCACTATGTAGTTAGGGAAATGAATCTTACGAAGCAAATCGCCTCGGTCGACCACGGATCGCAATCCAACGTTCGTCGATTCGGTAACAAACTGCCACGAGCTGATTCCCAGCAGCAGAACGACCGGATATGTAGACGTACCATCCGACATCCGCAGGAATTTGCCGAATACCACATACATCACGCAGAACATCATCAAAGGCTTAAGCACCGACCATGCGATGCCCAAGAAAGATCCCTGATAACGGAGCTTAAAATCCGTCTTCACCAAACCTTGCAGGACGGTCCATGCGTACCCGTATCTGTCCCGCATACTCTTCACCAACTGTTTCACAAGTTGTATCTTATCAGTGACTGTTCTTCAATTGTCCACAGCTGCCAAATACCTGAAATTCCATTACATCAGGCATCGCGCATGATGCTCAATGTTCGTTCAATACCTTCCCTGATGGAATATCTCATGTTCCATCCCAGAGATTGCAGCTTTCGGCCATCCATAAGCGCTATGGATGCAGTGGAGTACCCTTTCGTCTCCAGTGAATCGGGAAGTTCATATCTTAATCCAACTCCACACTGCGAAGCAATCAAGGAAGCCAAATCCTTCAGCCGGTAGTCCGAAGCAGGTGCCGCGATATTGTAGGCTTCTCCCGTCTCACCTTCAAGCAGGCAGTACAATAGCCCAGCAACGGTATCGGCGACGTACGCGTATGAAAACAGTTGCTCACCCTTGCTTTTTAGGACAATATCTTCTTTCGAAAGCCCTTTATGAATGAACTGAGAAAGCGCTTTGCTGTCATCTTTATGCAAAGTCGGACCATATGAACGAGCTATGCGAGGAATAACAAAATCGATTCCATATTGCTCGAAATAAGCACGGCAAAGCGACTCCCCCAAACGCTTAGCTTCCGGATAGCCTGCACGAAGTGTATTCGAATCGATATATCCACAGTATTTTTCGTCAAAACGCTCTGTGTCCCCGCGATTCTGTCCGTAAATCTCCACAGACGAAGCGAAAATAAATCTGCTTCTCCTCTGCCCTAACTGAGACTCACGAGAATATTCAAGAAGATTCTGCAAACCAATCACATTGGACGTAATGGTCGAAACAGGTTCAGCAGCATACGCTCGGGGATGTGTTGTACTAGCAAGATGAATGACGATATCTGACGGATAAGATGGATGGGCCCCTGGCTCAGACACATCCATCTGTACAAAACTAAAATGCGACTCATCGAAATAAGGGAATCTGTTCTGAGCTCGACTCTTGTTACGCCCGATTGCAATGATCCTGCAATCAAAATGCGGATCTTCGTTCTTCTTCATCAGGACATCTATCAGGAAAGTACCGATCATTCCTGTTGCACCAGAAATAGCGATGGTTCTACCTGTCAACTTGTCCCAATGAATCGGAAGATTCGCACAATATGCCAGATCTTCTTGATAAAGAGGGGACTTAAAACGGTCAGGCACGATTGACTCCTCGTTTTATTTCAACCAAGTATCCTCGTCAGCAGTGATATAAGCTTTGAATAGCTCCAGATCGCCCTTGGTCGTCAACTTGATATTCTTATCGGATCCTTTAGCGAAGTGCAAGGTCTCTCCAAGATCCACCATCATCGTATTCGTATAGCTGGAGCCATAGATACCAATATGCTCATCAAAAGCCTTACGATATGCAGCACGCAATTTCCCATATCGATAAGCCTGCGGGGTAGAAACACGACGCAATTGTTCTCTTGGCACATACTGCTTCGTAGTTGATGTGTTTTCTTGGTTAATCACAAAAATCTGCTCGTTATACGGCAATGAAGTCACGGCATTACCATATTTATTGCAAACCGCTATCACATCAGTCAAAACATCAGCATCTATTAATGGACGAATGCCATCATGAATAATGACATTATCCTTCTCACTGATTTTATCGACGAGATGTTCAACACCATTCCTGATGGATTCCTGTACGCTTGAACCACCACGCACAATCCACTTGAGTTTATCGATATTAAATTGCTTAGCGTACGCTTCCACCATGGTTTCCCATCCTTCAATGCACACCACCTCAATGGCATCGATGTCGGGATGTCGCTGGAAACTTTCCAATGTGTAAATCAGAACGGGCTTATCAAATACATTAATGAACTGTTTTGGTATGTCCTGTCCCATCCTAGTGCCAGATCCACCCGCAACCACAATTGCAACGTTCTTAATGGATTTTACTTGGTCCATCCTAAAATTCCTTGAGACTTATCGCTTGATATATTCTTCAATAACCTGCTCATCAAGTTGGGCAAGCATTTTCCGATCCACGTGTTCAAAATGCAAACCGATGTCGTTCGGCAAGGCATATATATTACCGTAGGCCTGCGTCAGCAAGTACATATAATTTGCCGGTACCGGATATCTTCTACTTTCAAATTGCTGAGAATCTAACGGGTAGATTTCATCCAAGCCGCTTATCCACTCGAATCCACTCGGATGATCCATATTGTCATATGCTCGGATAATGCCAGCCGCCTTTTCCCGAGAACACACTATTCCAGTCTTCCGCATCTGATTAAGCTGAGCATCAAAAACATCAGTGATAAGTTTCCCAGCTTCTGTTTCCGCCGAAACATAGACGTTATTATCCCAAGCAGCACGAATATGCGAATTTGATTCAGCTTGTTCGATGGCAGTTTTCCGGTATTCCTGCACTTTGACGAACATATCATGACTGACATCAGCCACCCAATCGAATGGGAACAAATCAATAAAGCCCGGGACACGAGTATCACGTGGGGCAAAACGAATTTGTCTGCAATGCACAATACGGTCCCAAACAACGGTGATTCGATACTCTGAATCACCGGCGAGAACTTTTTGTAGTCGTTCCAAATCATCACGCATGATGCCCAAATCAAGGTCATCATCCCATGGGATAAATCCGTGATGCCTTACAGAGCCAAGCAAGGTTCCGCCGACCAGCCAGTACTGATTAATCCCATTTCGTCTACAGATTTCCGCAAAATCGCAAAGCATTCGATTGAGAACAGTTTGCAGTAGTTTGAGGTTGCCCTCAGGCTCAGGTAATCCAAGGAAAAACCTTTTGCGCGTTTCTAAATCAGTCTCGCTGGGAAGACGATATTGCGCCCAGAAACGGATATCATCCTTCGCACGCTCTGCAATCTGCGCACGCTGCATTTCATTGAGGCTCCTGCAAGAATCCTCGTTGATTCTCTGCATGCCAGATATGGCATCACGAATCTCATGCAAAATCATCTCTTGCGCCTGCAAAGCATCACGTAGACGATTATTCTCATTTTCCAAGGAGTCAATTCGTCCCATCAGCTTCTGCATAGAACGCTCAGACGGCCAGAAAAGCCTTTCACGCAGGCGCCTTGCCAGAGATACCATAATCTTCTTCCTTCATTCAGTATTAAAGCAAAATAATACCGCATATGCTCTTATGAGCATATGCGGCTAGGCTTAGCGGATTATCTCAAATTAATCCATCTTGAGATAATTCTTCCAATACTCAACCGATGTCAATTCCGCACGCGCAGCAGCATATTCTTTACGAAGTCGATTAATATTCGCCTTGTAATATTTGAGATCACGCATATAACGCTTCTTAATCTTCTGATAGCGCTGGACATCCTTAGTTCGAATGGTTCCTTTGCGGTTATACCAGTCCAGAACTACGAGCTTATGCTTGCCACGAATCGCTCCAGCAGGATATAGCCATCCCTGCAGCGGAATCACCGCGTATCCAGCACCGTCTTTCTTGATGTATCTCTGATTATTATCAGTAATCAGATCTTCAAGACGTTCCGCCAAACTACGCGACTTGTCTCCATCGATAAGCTGCCTGTCAACGTTCTTGATGCTGAAACCAGCGAGTTCAGGATCTTGGTCAGCTCGCGACTGGAGAGTTTCGAAATCTACAAGCTGTTCCTTGTTGCGGTTTGCCGCCATAAAGCTTTGTTCCGACTGCCCTGGCTTCTTGATGAAGGACGGGCCCTTCAAGAAATCTTCAAACGCATCCAAGCACAACTCCGCGTTTTCATAGCCGAATTTCTTCAACTCAAGACGGATATTATTGTGTAGTTCACGCATAAAGTCAGCGCCAGGAGCCATGCCACAAGTCGCTTGGGCAATCATAGTGTTACGGGTAGTCTGGTAACGTTCCACCGCCGCGTTATAACGCTCAAAGAACGACATATGCCACACGCAGAGGCTATTCATAGTAATGAAGCCAGTCTTGCAACGAATGCCATACTCAGCATCATCGCAACGGACAAACACCGGCAGAGGCAATCCGTTCTTCTCAATAACGGAAATCGGAATGCAGCAGTACCACCATGCAGCATACATGTTGTTCCGCTGCCACTTGGTAGGCGTATACATCTCGTTGTAAATAAGATCTTCGAACAGCGTCAGACGCAACTGCGGCTTGCAACCGGCAAAAGTGCCCTGCTGGGTCATGTTGCCGATGTCTTCCCACTGATCCTCGCCAATCTCGTAGTTCAGCATTGCACCGCTAATCATATCTTCACGATGTTCAGGCTTGAGAATACGCAGCAGATTGTAAGTACGCTTGATGCTTTCGGGAGAAACTGCAACATCATCATCCATAAGCAAGATATTCGTAGCCTTTGGCGTCTGCTCCATCGCAGTAATCATGCCGCGGGTGAAACCTCCAGCTCCGCCAACATTATCGTTAGGAATGACCTGGACACGGTCTCCGTTCAGCTTTTCAGCATCCAGGGTACGCCCATTGTCCATCACATACATATGGAAATGTTCTGCAATTGAATCACCGGAATTGATGATCTGATCCTTGACCAAACCGATGTTACGTTCGATGAACGCTTCCTTCTTGAAAGTGGTGGTGGACAGCACCAACTCGACGTCATTCAGCTCTCCATCGATATCGAGCTCATAGTAACTATTCCTGATTGCAACAGAACCATCAGTCTTTACAATAAAGCCCACGACCACCATGTCGTCGCTGACCGTCAAAGGCAAATCCACAATCTGCCAGTCAGCCGAAGCCTCCAGTTTTCTTGAGGTTCCTTCGACTGGAATCGGATTGTGTGCGAAAGCATCGCCCATGGTCTGAATTACTTCACAAGATGCACCCTTAAGCTCAAGATGAAGAGAGAATCCTTTCGCACGCGTGTAGCGCTTCAATTTCATTACCGACAAGGAATTGAAGTATGTGCTGAAATCGAACATTCCAGCGTTATACATTTCCCATTCGCCAAGCTGCTCATCGAAGACAACAGGCTGATCTGAACGACAGTATAAAGCTGGATAGGTAACGGAGCGAGGATTCGTCTCCAACAAGATGTTCGCGAATTTCATTGAGATCATGGTCTCTAGGTTACCGCCATCCCTTGAAGAGAATCAAAACATGAACATTGTTCTCCAACAGATATGCACGTTTTTGTTTATCTCGTTTCAACAGCTAGATTCCACGCGTTGCGTTTAGCCAGCTGCGGATAGAACCATTCCCTAATTACCGGAACATAATAAAGCAAGAATGCACCACAGAGGTCGATCGGCAGACGGACGATGAAGCTCAGCAGAACCAACGGGACCTGGGGAAACGCCATACGCAGCGCCCCAAGATACATCTGCCAAGGCAATACGTTATCTTCAATCAAGTGCACGCACAAAATAGCAAGACTCGCCTGGCCAATACTGCTTAACACGCTTCCCAGCGCCGGAACTCGATCAATCAATTGCGAAATACCAATAACGCACAGTGTTCCCGCGATACTACCAATTACAGCCAGGACCGGTCGCGAACCATAGTTATTGATGGCCATGCTCATACCGCCGAAGAACATGATATCAACCGCCCAAACAACAAATGCGATGGCCCATATGCAGGGGAAACGCTTCACAAAGCCAAGTACATCATATTTCTTGGCAAGATATCCCAAATACAGGAATGCTGCCGCGCACATTCCCGGCTGGATACTCCAAGGCAGCAACACATAGTGCGAGGAAATATAGCCAATAGCAAAGCACAGCACCACCCAAACCGGGGTGTAAGGAAGTCTTGCGAGACAATGCAGCAACAATCGAGCCCAGAATAGTGCGAGCAAGAACCAGATCGCACCGATTCTCAGGTCTACTCGCCAGAGCGTCAGATTCGAAATATCGCCGCTTCCATATATCGCGGCCATGCCCCATTGCCGAAGGGCAATCGCCCGACTCTCATGATCGAGCGTCGCCATGCAGGTCACGCCGACAAGCACGCATAATGCCGTCACCACGTAGGTGAGCAGCAGCTGTTTTGCTTCCTTCATCCAACGGAATCGTCTGTCTGGATGCATGAAATACCCGGACAGGATGAAGAAAAGCGGCATATGGAATGAAAAACAGATGGACAGAACAACCTGGGCCGTGCGATGGGGCGCAAATAGGTTCGTTTCAATAGCACTGTGTCCCAGTATCACAGCCAAAATGGGCTATGCCCTTGGCAATATCGAAAAATCTAATACGCTGCATACCCTCTCAAGTCTCCTATTGGCACGTTCTTCCTACCGCTTTCCAAACGTTTTATCGGATGTTTACAGGCCGAGCAATTGCTGCAATGCACGCCACACCGCAACCTGACCCATACGATTCGGGTGGATGCCATCCTTATACAACGCCTGCTGTGGTATTCCCGTCGAACGCCCTACCGCACGGAATGCCGAATACATTGAAGCGAAGTGCCAACCATGCTGCCGGCAAATATCCTGCAATACCGTATTTTCCTGCCCCATGGTGAGGGATCTGGGATCGGATAACGTATCGATGTTCGCGAACACATATACGTTATCGTCCCCGTATCGTGCGGCAACGCGATTCAGATAGCTTTCCGCTTCACGCTTGAAATCATCGCTATTCGAAAGCCTCAATCGGTCGTTCGCTCCAAGCAGCACGATAGCGGCATCCTCATGTCCGAGGGTCGCATCGCCGATGGAGTTATAGCCCGAATAGGAGCCCTTGCCCGGCGCACTGGCATTGGTCATGAATACACCGCGCGACTCCAGATAACGCCTTAGGCTGTTGGCGGCCATATCCGTCTGATGGGACGGCTCATAATAGGTGACTCCCTCAAGCTGGAACAGCTCACGAGACGTACATGGATACGTGTTCGCCGCGCCCACTCCGGCAGCGATACTGTCTCCAAGAAGGCGAACGGAACGGTACCTGCCCGACTTGATTTTGTTACCAAATGCTCCAGCAGCGGCTCCGACGTAATCACTCGGTATGACAGACGAACGCCGCGTATCGAGAGCACCGGTGCGATTATCGAAATAGTAGGTGGCGTTATTCACGTTCTGCTGGCCGTACAGCATCTTGCCGCTCGGCCAGCTGTAGCATACCGTTTTCCCACCTAGCCCCTGCCAACCGTACTGTACTGCGCCGGTATGAGCGTCCAACAGGTACCACGCGCCGTCAATGGGATGTTCCCCATATAACATCCAACCCATCCGGCGATCGTAGAATACCCACTTCTGAGATTTCGACAGGTATACAAAGCCATACTGCATAGCACCTGTCGATTCATCGAAGTCATACCAATGCCCATTGATCAGCTGTTCCCCGTACAGCATCTGGCCGGAGGCATGGTCGTAGTACACCCATTTATGTTGTGGCGAGTTGAAATAGAAGCCATAGGACATCGCGCCGATGTTCTCGTCGAAATGATACCAGCCGGCGTGGCTCTGGTCGTAGTTCACGTAGCGTTCCCCGTAGAGCATCTTCCCCGTGGTCAGGTCATAGTAGACCCATTTGCCGCCATTGGAGGGAACGTGCGTTATGCCCTTCGCCATCGCACCAGTGGTGGTGTCGAAATAGTACCAGGCACCATAGCGGTAATCCTCGCCCTTGACCATATGACCGGCAGCATCATAGCGAACCCATTTACCACCATTGGATTGAAGATATACGTCCTTGTTACGGGCTACGGAACCATTCGCATCTATCCAATACCAATTCTTATCTTTAGCATCGTATATTTCTTTGGAACAGACCTGTTGACTATTTTCGTAATAATGTTCCTTCTTCGAATCCCAACCATTGGCCGGATGAGCGTTGGCATCAGCTTCGGAGAAAGGATCTGAATCGATGGCTCCTTCCTCTGCGTAAGCGTAAGACGTATTGTTGAAACCAGCGCCTAGCAAAAAAATCAAGACCACGCAAAATCCGAAAAGCACTAGGATTTTCAACCAAAAATCCAGTTTTTTTCTCATCGGAGTTCCTAGAAGCTCTTCTTCTCTTCCCACAGTTGCCCCTATCCGCGTATCTTCTGCTTCTTATTGCCGACAAAATCAATCATCTGCTGGACGCCATATGCCGCCATCGGAATAAGCAGCAGGAAAAAAGGCAAAGTGTAGATACTTTTTGCTTCCCAGAAAAGATAGCAGAGAAAACTCCCGATGAACGATGCACAAAGCAAAACCCTGGTAAAGACTTGAGCTGCATCATCTCCAATAAACTTTTCCTTGATCAACAAACGAAGAAGACCAATCAAGCCAATGAACGCCAATAAATATGTGACAGTTTGAGCAACATTTTCATATCGAAGTAACATATCCGAGCCATTGCCGATAAGGAAGAACGAGCTCAAACCGGCAAAATGCTTTGAGGATTCGCCCAACTCCGAATATAGTGATGTCATAAATGTTGGTTCAGCCCATTCTGACGCAAGCTTACCAGCAAAGAAATGCATCCCGTTTCCCGGATTATGCAGGAATTCTGAGAGTCGTCCTTGAACGAACTCTCTGGAAATCTGGGATTGAAGAGAATAATCATTACCTGTATTTTCAAATGCATCTAAGGCAAATCTGCTCCACCATCCAGGCGGCATATTATCGGGATGCCCTAATCCAAGAGCAATCCATGAAAGCATCGGCATGCCTTTGCCAAAGTCCTGGCCAGTCCAAGACTGCACTAACGCAACTGGAAGTTTGGAAATGATAAACGATGCCAAAACGGAAGGCAAAGAGACCAATAATTGCCAAATACGGCGATTATGCCAAACCGCAAAAACAACAGCAAGAAGCGCGGCAAGAACCACTATCTGATATGTCGATTTGAAAACAATGCCGATACCGCAGACAAGGAAACCACCAACAATCGCAAGAGCGCTGGACCATGTCTTCCTCATGCGGAAGCCTTCCGCGATAATCCAAGCACCACAAATCGTAATGAAGAACCCGACGGCATTGGGATACACGAAAGCCGCGAACATCATAAGAGGAACGCATGTTGCAATCAGAACGGTGAATGCGCCATGGCCCTTTTTATTCAACCCGAGCATGCCGCCTAAGCGCCACAAAACCGCGACCAATGCAGCAACCGCCAAGGCACTGACAATCTGAAAGGCGAGAATATTGTTCGATCCAAACAAGGCAAATACCAACAGATACCACAGCATCGGCCCACTTTGGAACGGATAATAGGAGAAATATGCGTGGGCGCTTGGAATACCTCGTGCAATACATTCCCTCTGCACGCTACCAGCCGAACAATAGTCAGCACCAAATTGGCTGATATCACCTTTAAGCAAGACATCCGCAGCATCCATCAGACTCCGCGAATCCGGATATGTATACGTTACCAAACTCAATGAAGTGAGCCAGATGATCTGCAGTACTATCGTATATACCAACAATGCAGCAAAAACCCAGCGGCGTGGCAACTTCGAAAAGCCTAGCGCAAGCAAGACAAACAGAGCACATAACATGACCGTGCCCAGCACAAATGCAATGGACGGCATGCCAAAGTGGTAGTCAACCTGCTCTGTGATACTTCCGAGCTGCGAATTGGCTCTCTTAAACGTAACTGTAAAGAGAATCGACAATACAAACAATACCGCGACAATGGCGGTCTGAAATCCCAAGGCAAGTACAACGAGCCATCTCGGTAGCACACGTTTGAAGAATGCCCATTTTTCAGGCACAATATCCGGCTTATTCACTCGGTAATAGTCCTTATCTTTCCCGAAAAGACAAACTACCCGCTCAGAGCGTCGTCTCGACAATATAGCGAGGACGAGCCTTGACCTCTAAATAAATTTTTGCTATGTACTCACCAATAATACCGAGTGCCAGCAAAATAAAGCCGCCCAGAATCCACAGGGAACACATCATTGATCCCCAACCCGCAACGGCATGCCCCGAGAAAACGGAAATAAGGGTATAAATCAACATGACGATTCCAACGAACACCGAGAACAGACCCAGACCGGTGATCATGGTCAGCGGCTTTGTCGAGAAGGAAGTCACGCCTTCAATCGCAAAGGAAACCATCTTTTTCAACGGGTACTTGGATTCCCCGGCCACTCGGGTTCCGCGTTTGTAATAAACCTTTGCTGTTTTGAATCCGAGAGAAGGAACCAGACCGCGTAGGAACAAATTCGATTCCTTGTATTGCGATAAAGCCTGCAATGCGGCACGGCTCATCAATCGGTAATCGGCATGATCTGGCACCGTTTCCGTTCCAAGCCATTTCATCAGGGAATAAAAAGCATGGGCGGTGCCACGCTTGAATGCAGTATCGGTTTCACGGTTATCGCGCACGCCATAGACGATTTCCGCGCCCCGAAGGTATTCCTGCACCATGTCATCGACCGCATTGGGATCGTCCTGCAAGTCAGCATCCATAGAAACAACAGCGTCGACATTCATACTCAATGCATGCATTAAGCCAGCAAAAAGAGCATTCTGGTGGCCTCTATTGTGAGCTAGTTTTACACCACGGAATAAGGAGGGATCTTTCTCATGCAGCGACGTAATCACATCCCAAGTCTTGTCATGGGACCCATCATCGACAAAAATAACAAAGCTATCTCGTGCAACAGCCTGCGAATTCTCAAGCTGAATCATCTTTTTCTTCAAAACATCCGCAGTCATATGCAATGCGGCTTCTTCGTTAAAACAAGGAATCACAAAAGCCAGTGTCGGTTCACGTCTCATCTGAACTCCACGCTTGTTCGTTTCCATATCATGAGTCATGTCTAACAGTGTATGTCATGCTATCAACGCAAATAGTCAAACCCTGCCCACAGCTTCATCACGTATCTTCAAAGGCCTCCTTGCATAGCGGTACTGCCACACCTCTAGACATACACCAAAAGCTCCAACGAGTGACTTGCAAAACAAGCTTTTGTCATGGCAATAGCTGTAATTAGCCTCGGACAATGAGAAGAAAAAAGCAATAATGTTTCAACGGAGAAAAATCCTAATCGGTTTTCTAACCATTACAATGCTACAGGGGATTATTTAACCGGCAATCGCACTGGGCAGCGAGCCTGGCGCAATGCAAGCGCCTTCTAATAATCAAACTGCCGAACCGGTTCAGAATCCAAATAGTACCCAGAGGTATGATTCTAATGCAATCGATTCAGAGGCCAATGGTGCCGCAATCTTCTGATTCAGTGTACGAATCAACACAACTGAAAAAATAATTCAATCCAGCCAACAGAACAGGAATGACAACCAACCCGACTCTTCCGAATCGAACAGGAATAACGGCAGCGCTAGTTCCAACGAATCGACTAAAACAGGACACAACCTGAAAACGGTTGGGATCAGGATAAGGAGCACTACTACGAAAATGGCACTATGGCCATCAGCAAGGACGTGTTCATTCCAAGTTCTCCGACAAACTGCAAAGACGGAATCTGGGTCCGTTTTGATGAAAACGGTAATTTACGTTTCCGAATCATTCAGCGAATTCAAAGCACGAAAATCAGCCATGACAGGCAACACAGTCGCCATTGTGAAAGCGGCTGGAAAATTCACCATTTTCCAGCCGAATCAATCAAGCAGTATAACTGAGTCTGAAATGTAAATCAGGAATCAACCTCGGCCTGTGACACTATCGAAATAATGCCATGCTTGCCATTGTGGAACCCACGTGTTTCCGTGAGCCATAGCTCCTGTAACTGGATCGAAGTAGTACCATAGACCATTCTGTTTCTGCAAACCTTTTACCATTTTGCCGGTTTTCTGATCATAACGGACCCATTTACCGCCATTCGAACGTATAAAAATATCACCTGTACATCTTGCACCAGTAATGTTGTCAAATAGATACCAGCCAGAATGCTCTTTATCAAAATTGAGATACGCTTCGCCATGCGCCATTTTGCCGGTGACCATGTCGTAGTATACCCATTTGTTCCCGTTGGACAGATATGTCATCCCTTTACTCATCGCACCGGTCGTAAAGTCGAAGTTATACCAGACGCCGTATCGGAAATCCTCACCTTTAATCATATGCCCATTCGAATCGTAACGAACCCATTTACCGCCGTTCGAACGCAGATAAACATCCTTATCGTGCGCCATGGTTCCGTCTGAATCAATCCAATACCAGGCATTACTCTCAGGATCGTAAATTTCCTTGCTACGCGCTAGAGAACCATCTGAATCCCGCCAATACTTTTGGCCATTTTTGGTAACCCAATGCCCGCCATTCACATACTCCTTATTCCCAAACGCATTCATGTCCACGTTGCCGCTGATGCCGTCCACCTTGCCGGTGCTGGTGTATTGCCATCCGCGACTGTTGGTCGGGAATGAGTCGAATCCCATGCGAGCGCCGTACTGCGCCACCCACGTGGTTTTGGCGTAAATGTCGGCATGTTTCAGCGGTCCTTGCAGGTAGCTGGTGTACGAGTAGACGCCAAGATTCTTGTATCCGGCAGACTGTAGTGCGCTGTACCAATTGTTGACGATATTGTTGTACACGTTCGGGTCGGTGGGTGGCTGATGCCCCTCCCAGGTCCACTTTTCCAGGTCGTAGTACACGGGGTACGCCAGATCGCTCGGATTCACGCCAAACTGCTTGAGTTTGGCGACCACGTCGGCACCTTCTTCTTTGGCGAGCGCCGGAGTGTCCGCGTAGGAATACCAGTAGATGCCGAACGGGATGCCGAATCGCTTGCATTCGGAAATGTTACGTTGCGCTTTCTTGTCGGCATTGTTGCCTTCGCCGTAGCCGAGGCGGATAATCGCGCCTTCCACGCCGTCGGCTTTCGCTTTGGCCCAATCGATGTCGCCTTGCCATTCGGAAACGTCAATCACGCCTTTGGCTTGCTGCACGAACAGGTTGTTCTGGTAGTCGAAGAAAGCTTTCGTATTGTTGTAGGTGCCCCAGTGCGCGCCGTATTCATTGCTTTCGAATTTGGAGAGCTGTACGTTCGCGTCGGCTACAGCATTTTTGACATCTTCCGCACTTACCGGAATGAAGGATTCGCCGTTGGTTTTGGCGAGCGGATCCGGCTGCTGATCTTTCGTGCCGACCAATGTTGGATCGGTCACGATTTCGCCAGTTTCGATGTTCTTGACCTCACCTTCGGGGGTGACAGCCAGGTCTTCCGAAATCACGGTGGCATCGTCGGAAATCTCGCCACTGACGTTATCCGGAAGTTTCGCATTCGGATTGTCGGGCATGCTGTCTTGCGATTGCTGGTCGCCCGTCTGATCATCCGACTGATCGTCAGACTGCATAACAACACCATTATCTGCAGTAACGGAACCGCTTTGCGCAACAGCATCCTCAATCGCAATATCCTGCAATGCGTAAGCCGGCGCAACCGCAACGGAAGCAGTCAACGCAACCGCAGACAACGCAGTCACGATCTTCACAACATGATGTGGCGAAACCATTCGTCAGCCTCTCTTGAATACAGTCATCAACCCCAAATATTCGGCGCAAACGCCCTAATCGTCAACTCTAACTGCAACCCACAACCCCGTCCATCCCCAACTCCAAAATCATCCCAATCCCCACATCTCACGCATTACACACTGATAAGAATCGACTAGCTCGTTAGGGGCACCGATATGGCATCATCCATTTCCATATCTCCTTTCCAGCATTCTCGCTGACCTTCCCATCACGCTTCGTAGAGGGACCATTTCCAGGAGGGGAGTACATGGATCGTGCCAGTGGAATCGGGAAGTTCAATGGTTTCTCCCTCGTTAAGCGTGAGAATCAGGCCGGAATCAACGTTGGTACGTTGCATAACCGCTTGCAGAGAGCCGATTTCTCGCGCCCTGGTTTTCTCATTTCCCATATTGGCACACACTTGAATAAGCCCATACGGTTCCGTAGCAAGAGCATCGCCGATAAGAAAGTCAACTTTCTCCTGTTTGGACGTCGGCATAGTGTACGAAGTGATTGTTTCCGTACGCCTACCGGAAGTTCGTCTCTGCAGTTCGCAGAAAATCGCAGTTTCCAGTCGTTTTCCAATATCTTGCTGGTTGGCGCGTGACACCGCGTAAACCATACCCTGATCGGCGGCATACATTTTCGGCACCGCAGTACTACCCGGCTTGAGCATGGTGGAATACTCCTCAAGCTGATACACCAGAAATGCCTGCTTGAACAGCTCGAGTAACGTATTCGCCTTATCCCAATAGATTTTCCAGCCGACCGCTCGCAACGTTTCCACAAGACCATTGGTAGACAGCTCGCAAGCCGTATTGCGCAGCAAAAACAGCGCTATCTGCGTGGCGAGAGTAATGTTTTCACGACCAAGACGCTCGGCGACGTCACGCGCAACCACGTCCCGCACGTAACCTTGGAGCGTTTCAATACGATCAGCTTCAACCATACGTTGCACTGCAGGGAAGCCGCCAATAGTTAGGTAATCGTTGTAGGCAGCTTCAAACCGGGTGACCTCTCGCGGCGAAAACACGGCATCGGCAAGAGTGCTGCCCGCTGTAGGCGTTTCGATTCCCCGAAAGTCGCAGAATTCACGGAAAGACAGTGGCGCCATGGCATGCGGATGCGATCTTCCTCGGAAATTCGTTGCGATTTCTTCGCTGGACAGTTTCGAAGACGATCCAGTAATGACTAGCGTCACAGCTTCATGTTCGGCTATGCGCTGGCAGAATCCCTGCCAATTGGCGCATTCTTGCACTTCGTCAAGGAAGAGGTAGCAGCCATGGTCACGAGAGTCGGGATATTGCCGCCAGTATTCCATAACAATATCGTTGAGCACGGTGTCTTGCATTGGTTGCAGACGATCGTCAGCGAAGTTGAAATAGAAAATATCATTACGCGAGACGCCGTTTTGCAACAAATCATGAATTTTCTGGAAAAGATAGAACGTTTTGCCGCAACGTCGGATGCCAGTGATGATGTGCACAGCATTGAACACTGCCGGCTGCGGCAGCTCGCGTATGATTTCGATGCGGCGTGACGGCGTAGGAATGTCAAACTGCATGGACTCACGAACCAGCATGGCATACGATTCACATGGATTATCCGGCACCATAAGTTCTTCCTTTCGCCGTCCGTTGCGAAACACCCAACAATCCCAGCATAACACTTCTCAAAAATTTTAAGAAGTTTCCACCAACACTTCTCAAAATTTTTAAGAAGTTACCACAGACGAATAAAACTCCAGAGAGTACCTGAATGTATTAACGACTACAACACGAGTGTGGGAAATCGGGGAAGGACGGGTATCGTACGCTGTATATTGGCATTTCAGGTGGACTCTCGGAACGTGATTCAATTGCCCTGAATCGGGAGCTGTCACCGGGGAGTACAGAATAGTAGGCAGATTCTGGAGGGGTTATGGCACGGCACGGCAAGAAGCCAAGCGAGGAAAGTACCTCGTCACACACACCGAGAACACTTGCCGGAAGCGCAACGACCTGCACTTCTGCCGACAGCACTGACGCCGCTGCCAGCGGTATCGCAGTCAACAGCTCGACCGTCAGCAGCGCATTTGCCAGCGATGCCGATGGCAATACCGGGAATACGCTTGTCGGCAACGCTTCCAACGAAGTCGAAGCAACCGAAGTCAAAACCAACGCAACCAGTACCAACGCAACCGGAGAGCGCACAATCAGCAGCAGCAACACGGCTGAAACCAGCAACCGGCAATCACACGAATCCAGCGAATCCCGCCAGCCGCAAGACCTATTCGACGCGGCCATAGCGCAAGGCATCAGCGACGGCGACGCTTGGACGGACCAGCGCGTAAAGCACATCTACCGCCAGATCATCATCGCCGTAGTCGTCGTAGTCGTTGTTCTGGGCGCGGTCTTCGGATTCACAGGCGTGCGCGCATCGCAGCAAATGCGCGACCTGGCCGCACTCAACGACTGCAAGGAAGCCGTCACGGCCATGAACACCTCCTATTCCAAGGCGTTCCAGCTGAAGGCGAAGATCTCCGAAGCGTTCACCAGCTTCGACGGATCCTACGATCTCGACAAGCTTGCCGAACTGCACCAGACGGAAGTTACCGCACCGAAAACGCTGAGCTGCGCCGCCGACACTTCCGCTACCATCAGCAAAGCCAACGCCGCAAAAGCCGAGTACGACAAGCAGGCCAAGCAGTTCAAGCAGGCTTTGCAGAAGAGCGACGAATCCGCGGCCACCGATGGCGGTGACGGAACCGACAATAGCGCTGACGGAACGGCCGGCGACGACGGAACGGACGAAGCCACAGCCACGGAGGGCGATGCTGGAGTTGCCGGCGACACGGGCGCCACGGACGGCACCGTCGACCAATCCGGCGCAGCCGACGCGACCGACGCAACGCTGGACGATCAATTCCTCCAGTAAATCAACCGATCGCAACGCTGCCAACCAACCAGCCGATCAAGCCGGTCAAGCCGGTCAATCAAGCCAACCAGGCCTGTCAACCAAGCCGGTCATTAGCCTCACCGTCTTTACGTTTCTCCCAACTCTTCCATACCCCTTTTCCGCATACCCAACGTTTCTTTTGATTTTAGAATCAAAAGAAAAGCAAAAGAGAGTCACATGGCAGGCAAAAGAAGAAACGTTGAAATTCCGCCATTTTCAAGACTTCACGGCTATAAAATGCAGTAACAAGTCAAAAGAAAAGTGCAAGACTAGGGAAAGACCAAACGAACGGAAAGGAGGCTCTCATGAGCTGGACAGCGGCAAATAGGCGAGAGATCACCGATGAGATGATCGATCGTTGGCGCAAATCCTACGAACAAGGCGAATTTCCTGAAGACGAACGAACAGTGGGTGGCGTGATTATGGGACGTCCACCGCTCTCGACCGATAAAAGTCCGGCCCATGGGACGCCATCATGGAGAGATGACAGAAATGGGCAGAGCCTGACGGATGACCATATTTGTGCGCATCGCAGCAAGATTGACTAGGCTTTAATGTGCTTGCTCCGTTAAACAAACGCTGCAAGCGTTGCATTGCGGACGCAGAAGGGGAGCCATCTTGAAGAAGAAACGACTGGCACGCGTGATTATTGCCGCGGTAGTGACCGCGGCAATTCTGGTGGCGATCATTGTTGGTTGTGGGCCGAAATGGGGCGACGGTTCAGCAAACGTCAACGGCAGTAATTCCAATAGCAGCAACAGCGCATCAGATAATGTCTCCAGCAACGACAACGCCGCGCAATCCAACAACAATTATGCGACCCGCATCACCGTGAAACTCCCCTCCTACTATTTGGAGAACATGGTTTTCCAACGTGGGAAAACGCTGGTAGTCAAAGGAACGGCCACCACTTCACAACGCGGAAAAGTTGTTGACCCAACGCAACTGATTACAACGATTTCCCAAGGAAAGAAATCAGCATCAGCACAAGCTAAAATTTCCAAAAATGGCGATTTCACCTGCACCTTACCTAAACAAAAAGCAAGCCTTAAACCATATTCATTAACGATTTTATACAACGAAACCACTTTGTTGACTCTGAAAAACGTGTATGTTGGCGACGTATTTATTGCTGCCGGACAGTCGAATATGGAATTGAATTATTCGCAATATTATGAGGGTTCAGGCAACTCCTACAATTTCGGCGGAGGTCTGATAACGACCGACGATCTGCCGAAGCAGCTTTCCGACAACAACGTACACTTCGTTGCGAGCGCCAATTCCTCGAAAGGTACGGATTTTCCGTTACGCGACGTGAATGAGCAGGCTGGCACCTGGCTTGAGGCGACTGCCGATAATTCGCAGCATTTCAGTTATCTGGCGCAGCAGTTTGCCATGCAGCTTCGTGCCGCGCATCCGAACGTGCCGATCGGCATTATTCAAACCGCATGGGGTGGCACGCCGATTCGACGTCACGTGCAAGGCGGTGATATTTATGCGAACCATATTGCGCCTTTGGAAGGGTTCCACGTGGCGGGCGTGCTGTGGTATCAGGGATGCAATGATTCCACGAACGAGGCGACCGCGCTGGCGTACGAGTCGCAGATGACGCTGCTGATCAACCAATATCGTGAAGTGTTCGATCAGGATGATCTGCCGTTCCTGTATGTGCAATTGGCACGCTGGCCCGGCTACCAGTACACGCAAAACGTGCGATTCGCGCAGTTGAACACGTTGAGCAATGCCGGATTACGCAATGCTTCCAACGTTGCAATGACGGTGTCACTGGATACGGACAAGGGCACTTCAACGTTGATACATCCGCTTGGCAAAGATATTCTCGGCACGCGCATGGCAGCGCAATATCTGGCGATGTCGGAAGGCAAGACCATTCCCAACGGGCCGCTTATCGCGCATGCGAAGCATGCTTCCGATGGCACGATCGTATTGTCGTTCCAGAACGGCACCGCAACCGGTTTGCAGGCGGAAAAGCCCAATTATTCGAAGACTGCGAGCGCGACCGTGCCCGATTATGATGCGAATCCGGACGCGACTCCTTTGAATGGTATTTCCAACGTTGCAACGCCGACTTCCACGCCATTGCAAGGTTTTGAAATTGCCGACGATTCCGGAAAGTGGGTTTCGGCAACGGCAACGGCAACGATTAAGGGTGATCAGATTGTGCTGAGTGCCGCCGATGGAAGCTCGAATTGCAACGCGGTAACTCAAGTGCGTTACTGGTGGAGTGGAAATCCGGTTATTTCCAGTCTGCTGTATAACGATCTCGGATTGCCTGCAAGTCCGTTTATTGCTGTTGTTGAGTAATACGGCAGATTGATAATCGGGCATTATCCGGCTGCGACGACTAATCGATAAAGCGGACTGTAATTAGGTTAGAATCAGGCCTGTTTCATCGAACTTAAGTCGAAAGCAATGTCGACGGTCAAAATCGACGATCAATCGACGTAGTGCGGGGCGCTGGACGCTATGCGGGGCGTTATGGAGCCGCTATTGCCGTTGCCGTCGGTACTACCGTCTGCATCGAAATCTTGCGATTTACGAAGCGAGCCGGCAGCCAGCGAACGTATGGATCGAACGGAACGGCCAATCTGCGCCTGTTTTTCCTGAGCATCCGACTGTATTGCGGGAATCGTGCCCGTCACAGGGCGAATGCGGCCGGTCGCAGTGGGAATGAAGCTTGGCGGCAACACCTGCGTGGTAACGGCACCCGGCGATGACACATGGTAGTGGGCCATCGAAGCCAGGGAATCGCGGGTATCGAGTTCACGCTGCATATCTAGCTCATCGTCGAACTCAGCCATCGCTGCCCTCCCTCTCTTCAAGCAATCTCTGCCGGTAATCTCTCCACTGGCAACGGCCATCGTTCCGAGCGTAACGCAAGGTAGCATACCGTTACGAACGAAATCAGCGATATGCGCAACTCCCCCACTGTTTCGCAACTTTTCCGTTGCACGTGCCGCAGCGAGCCACGCCAGCGAGCTATTGAAAACCCGCCGTTTTGGCATAAAAAAAGGCTTCCGAAATCATCCGGAAGCCCTACTGGCGGAGAATACGAGATTCGAACTCGTGAGGCTGTTACACCAACACGCTTTCCAAGCGTGCGCCATAGACCACTAGGCGAATTCTCCAATTATGCAACGTCTCACAGTGTCTATCCGCGAAACGCAACTTGATTAGGATACAACAGTTTCTTTCAAACCCCAAATCGGCGTGTCGCAACGTCCCAGATCGCCCACTCACTGGAGGAATCCGTACACGTGAGGACTTCCCCGCGCACCGAATTCTCCACCCTCTGGGACAATTCACCCGCCAACGCACCTCTCAGCGTCCCAGATCGCCCACTCACTGGAGGAATCAGCCCGCTGCCAAGACTCTCACAGTCCGAATTCCTCCAGTGGCTGGAACAATCAGTACGCCCATAGGCCTTCTACAGTCCGAAAACCTCCACCCACTGGAGGAAAACACCCGCGCACCGGCCTCCAAACGTCCTGAAACCTCCACCCACTGGAGGAATTGATATGTTGGCATGCTTCCCAGCATCCGGATTCTCCCACCCACTGGAGGAATCTGCCCGCACATACACCCCCGAATTGTCCAGATTCTTCCAGCGAGTGGAGGGATCCGGACACGAGCTCACGTACCGTGAGCACAGCAGCTATCGTTTGGACGCGAAGGCACGCAGGTCGGCGAGCATGGCAGTGAACATCGGGCGGACCGGACCGAACTTATCAAGCAGCGATCCCGAAACCGGAGCACTAGCCGCTCCCAGCAACGCGCCAGGCAGCAACACCACGCCTGCGGCAAGCACAGACGCGCCGAATCCCAGTTGCGAAGCGTTCGGAATCATATAGCCGTAACCGATCGTCACAAACTGCAGCAGCACATACGCAAGCAAATGCCAACGGAATTTCACACTCCGCAACACGGTCAGACGAACCAGCGGCGAGAACGCACGATGCGACACCCAAGCGAACACTAGCAAAGCGGCCATGGCAATCAGCAGCAGAACCACTGCAATCACCATTGCGTAGTCGCGGAAGTATCCCCATTACTCACTGCGGTAACGGCGGATCCGCCACGGTCGAGCGCAAACACGAAACAGACGAATCCGACTGCTAGGCAAAGCACATGCAGCGGATTGATATGCGCCTCTTCGGTAGGGGTGACCTGATGAATCGTTTTAGGGCCGCACACCAGCGAAACAAACAGGAACGGCAGCAGAATCACGAAAATCCAACGCCACGGCATGAACGTACCGACAAGACCGCCCACAAGTCGGTCCGAGTGCCGGCGCCACGGCCACCACCATGCCTCCAACGCCCATCAGCATGCCGATTTTGCTTTTCGGAGACTGTTCAAGAATGATATTGAACATCAACGGAAGCGCGATTCCCGTGCCCGCTCCCTGTAGTATTCGCGCGGTCATCAGCATAGGAAAGTTCAACGTGCAAGCTGCCATCAGGCAGCCGGTGATGCAGAGCACGATTGCGGTAAGGAAGATGGTACGCAACTTCAGTTTGCGCTTGAAATAGCTTGAGAGCGGCGTGACAAGCGCTACCGTAAGCAGATAGCCGGTCTCAGCCATTGAACAGTGGACGTGTCGACGTGGAATTCCGCCATTAATCCAGGGAAAAGCACGTTGGTGAGGGTTTCCGTAAGGACGCCAATGAAGGCCATGATTCCAGTTGACAGAATGGCAAGAATAAGATTGATGGAGATGTTCTCGTCATCTTGCGTTGCCGTGTTATTGTTTCGCGCAATGGACTGTGACATGGATTTGCGGCCGTTCCCGGCCTTCCCTTTCTTGGCCCGGCTTTGCTGAGCCACCATTCCGTTATGCCGGGCAGTTTGCCGGAATGGCGATTATTTGCCCAGAAATACAAAAAGATCCTTGGGAGCGGAGCGCTCTACTAAGGATCTTCATATTATTAAGTTGAATGTTGTGGATTGGGAGCCTCCCGCGCGCCGCGGGAAACACGAACCAAAAGACAAAAAAAGGGGTTCCCGGAGCGTCACGCTCGACGGGAACCCCGACGTTGAATGCGGCGGCGTGCTACTCTCCCACACCCTCTCGAGTGCAGTACCATCGCCGCGACCAGGCCTTAGCTTCCGGGTTCGGAAAGGGACCGGGCGTCTCACCTGGGCCATGACCACCGCAAAACCAATATAACGGCCAACCCCGACGGGCCGGCCGGCAGAACCGGAACCATGCCACGATTCCGATCGTGGCGGTCCGGGAACCGGACAACGGACGCGAACAAAACGCTTCACCGGTATCGTCATCGTGACCACAAGAAACAACGCTCCTTGCCATCCAACGAAAGAAACCACCACAGGACGAGACCCGACCCCCAAACAAGGGAATCGGAAAGAGTGTGCCGCGTTCGCCCGTTAGTACCGGTCGGCTCCACCCCTCGCGGGGCTTCCACCTCCGGCCTATCGAACACGTGTTCAACATGCGGGCTACAGGCGCTCCGGGGAGCGTCAAGGAATCCTAATCTTGGAGCAGGCTTCCCGCTTAGATGCTTTCAGCGGTTATCCCT
>ERZ773103.852-NODE-852-length-34220-cov-4.778633_pt1 | contig 34220 bp, 34 predicted proteins | sample MGYA00511118_ERZ773103 | MGnify/ENA primary metagenome ERZ773103 (study PRJEB29015, sample SAMEA2737821) | human gut metagenome | biome: human gut; feature: human-associated habitat; material: faeces | place: China | collected 2012 ... | reverse complement strand
GCACCAAGTGCTCTGAATCCCTTCAGATGCTGATCGATCGGACGGCTTCCGATATTGCATCCTCCCGGAAGTGCAACTTCTGCATGCTTATATTTACCGAGCATAGCTCCCAATAAATAATAAGAAGCACGAATCTTCTTGATATAATCATATTCAATATCCAAATTCTGGATGGTCTTTCCACAAATCTTTACTGTATGACGATCGATTCTGCTTACCTGTGCACCCATTCCTGCAATAGCATCCAGTAAAACATTAATATCATTAACGTCTGGAAGATTATCTATCAATACAGTCTCGTCTGTCATAATCGCTGCGGCTAAAATTCCTAATGCAGCATTCTTAGCGCCACCAATCTCTACTTCACCAACGAGCGGAGTGCCGCCTTTAATAATATACTGTTCCATACTTACACCTCGTGATTATTAATTATCTTACCCTCTTATTTTTAAATTCTATATTTACGGTAAACTCCGGAGAATCTTACTCCCACAAAAACTCTCCGGATACTTTTTACATTATACGATTATTACTATTATACCATAATTTTCTTATTTGTAAATTTTTTTTACAATCGCGTAAATTTTTTGTAACATTTATCACATAATCTATTCTTTAACAGTCAATGCTTTGAGTACATTTTCTATAGTTTCTTCCAGTTTTAATCCATCTTCACATACCGTTACATCTGCATAACGCTCAAACAATGCAACTCTCTCATCGTAAAGATCCTTCAGACTCTGACCATCTCTTAATACCACGCCACGCTTGCGGGCATTCTTCAATCTTCTACTTATTGTTTCAAATGAAGCCTTCAAATATACGACTTTTCCGATCTCTTTATAATGCTTCATCGCATTCTCGCAATATACAACGCTTCCACCAGGTGATATGATAGAATGTTTCGCGATCACATTCGCATTAATGCGATCTTCAATCTCTAAGAATCCTTCAATTCCTTTCTCGGCAATAATGTCTTTTAAAAGCTTTCCTTCTTCTTCCTGTATCAAAATATCCGTATCAATAAAACGATATCCCAATCGCTTCGCTACTACAACTCCAACTGTACTTTTTCCAACGGCCGGCATTCCGATCAAAATAATATTATCCATAAATTATCGCTCCTTTTCCATTTATGCCTAACCTTGATTTTATCATAACCGCATTTCTTCGTCTACAAAAAACGAATGTCAAAATCTTACCTAAAATTTTTCTGGTATATTTTTCGTCTGTCTAATTCTTTTTAAAAATATTTTTTCCGATAATTTCTGTGCTCCTGTCGTCTGTGGCAGAGTTCCTGATATGTCATCACCTGTATCAGATCCATAAGCCACTGTCCCGGCTCCTCTTCTTCCCTCGATGCCTGCTCAAAAATCCTTCTACACATAAGTCTTAGCTGTAACTGATCCGGATATTCATCGTACATCATACTACCTTCATACATCATCCGGTCACATTCTTCTTCCACATACGGCATAATCCGCTTTGCGGAAATCGGATAAAGGCTCTTCATATATTCCAGATCTCTTCTGGCTATCCTCTCGTCATCATATATTAAGGGCATCGGATAGGCCATATAATAAGGCAGTTTATTTTCCATAGGTTTCCACACTCCCGCATCAATATCTGATTTATATTATGTATATTTTCAGAAAATGTGCATCCGACTTTGGTTTTCGCTCACCAAAAAGGACGAGAGTCCTGAATCTTGTCAGAAATCCCGTCCTTTATTATTTTATTCATTCATCCTCTCGGATAACAAACAATCTTTATTTCACACTTATACGTACAAGTGCTCGATTAAGCTTTGCCTTAGCCACATTGTACTCTCTGTCAGAAAGTCCAGTCTTCTTAAGTGTCTCTTCTGCACGCTCTTTCGCACGCTCCGCTCTTGCTACATCGATATTCTCGCTCCACTCCCAGGTAGTTGCAAGTACACGACATGTACCGTCTACCATTGTAAGCATTCCGCCGATGCAGGCTGCTTTACGTACACTCTCGTCTTCAAAGACAACATGCGCTTCACCCATACCGATTCCTGTACAGAAATCCATATGGTCTGCAAGAATCGCGCGATCTCCGGTGATGGTTCTGCACACAACTCTTACCACGTCTCCGCTGAACAACAGTCCATCAGGAGTACCTATTCGTAATGGGAAGGTCTTCATAGACATCCTCCTTTACTATTTCTTTGCTTTCTCAAATACATCTTCAATTGTTGCAGCATATAAGAAACAGCTCTCTGGAATGTCATCGCATTCACCATCAAGGATCATCTTAAATCCACGAATGGTCTCTTTCAGAGGTACATACTGTCCAGGATTTCCTGTAAACTGCTCAGCTACATGGAAGCTCTGTGACAAGAAACGCTGTACCTTACGTGCACGGTTAACTGCCAGCTTATCTTCTTCTGACAATTCATCCATACCCATGATAGCGATAATATCCTGTAACTCTCTATAACGCTGTAATACCTGCTGTACTCTACGGGCTACATCGTAATGTTCCTGTCCTACAACTTCTGGTGTCAGGATACGGCTTGTAGAATCAAGTGGATCTACCGCTGGGTAAATACCCTGGCTGGCGATATCACGTGATAATACGGTTGTAGCATCCAGATGTGAGTATGTTGTAGCCGGAGCCGGGTCAGTCAAGTCATCGGCCGGTACATATACAGCCTGTACAGATGTGATTGATCCTTTTCTTGTAGATGTGATACGCTCCTGCAGGGCACCCATCTCTGTTGCCAGTGTTGGCTGGTAACCTACGGCTGATGGCATACGTCCTAACAGAGCGGAAACCTCTGAACCAGCCTGTGTGAAACGGAAAATGTTATCGATGAAAAGAAGCACATCCTGGTTCTTCTCATCACGGAAGTACTCTGCCATTGTCAGTCCTGACAGAGCAACTCTCATACGAGCTCCAGGCGGTTCGTTCATCTGACCATAAACCATGACGGTCTTGTCGATAACTCCACTTTCCTGCATTTCTCCGTATAAGTCATTACCCTCACGAGTACGCTCTCCAACACCGGTAAATACTGACAGACCACCGTGTGCTTTTGCTACGTTGTTGATCAGCTCCTGGATAAGTACTGTCTTACCTACACCAGCACCTCCAAACAGACCGATCTTACCACCCTTAGCGTAAGGGCAGATCAGGTCAACGACTTTGATACCTGTCTCGAAGATCTCCGTTGCCGGATTCTGTTCTTCATATGATGGAGCCGGACGATGAATTGTCCAGCGTTCTTTTGATTCTGGAGCCGGTTTGTTATCAATCGGCTGTCCAAGAAGGTTAAATACACGTCCCAGGCATTCTTCACCAACCGGAACTGTGATCGGACCTCCTGTGTCCAAAGCCTTTGTTCCTCTTACCAGACCATCTGTAGAGTTCATCGCAATACAACGTACTACGTTATCTCCAGTCTGCTGAGCAACTTCGGCTATGAGCTTTGCGCCTTTGTTGTCAATCTCAATGGCATTCTGCAGTGCAGGTAATTCATCGTGCGCAAAGCGGATGTCCAATACTGGACCAATGACCTGTACTACTTCGCCAATGTGTTTTTCACTCATCTTAGAATCTCCTTCATTCATTCAAGGTTAATCGATCTCGCTAAACGCCTTCTGCGCCTGCAACAATCTCCGTAATCTCCTGTGTAATGCCAGCCTGACGAGCTCTGTTGTAGAACAGGTTGAGCTGTTCGATCATCTCTCCGGCATTCTTTGTAGCCGCATCCATAGCTGTACGTCTTGCCGCCAGCTCACTTGCGATACTCTCGCATACGCCTGAGTAGAGGAGTCCTGCCAGATATTCCGGAACAATGATCTCAAATACGTCTTCCGGATTTGGATCGTATAATGTCTGTTCCAGTTTTTTCTGTTTCTCACCGTCTACACTGTCAGCAACAAGATCCGGTAACGGTAATATCGGGAATGAATCCGGACTCTGTGAAAGCATGGATATGAACTGTGTATAGCAAAGTTCAATATGTCCAAATCTTCCTGCCTTAAATTCTCTACACAAGATGTTTGCGATTGAGAAACAATCTGCTACAGAAACTTCTGCTACAGTTGCAAAATCTTCTGTCAACATCTCGATGTTCTTTCTCTGGCAGTACTCTACTGCTTTCTTACCGATCGGCAGTACCATGATATCTTTTCCGGCACTGTCTGCTTCCAGACGTTTGAATACATTCGCATTGTATCCACCAGCCATTCCACGGTCACCGGCTATGACTACATAACAATACTTATCATTTACTGGCTTCTTAACATAAGCTGAGGAAAAGCCAACGTATCCTCCTGCAATATCCTGCAGTGTCTCATGCAATACCTTGAAATAAGGTTTGCAGTTATCAGCTCGTTCTTTGGCTTTACGCAGCTTGGAGGATGCTACAAGTTCCATTGCCTTGGTTATCTGCATAGTGCCCTGCACACTTTTAATGCGCAGTTTTATACTTTTCATATCTGCAGCCATATGCTTCCTCCTTTATGCTTATTTCTCAGATTTCATCTCCAAAAACTGTTCTGTATATGCATTCAATACAGCTACCAGTTTCTCTTCAGTTTCTTTCTCCAGTTTACCTGTTGTACGGATTAACCTTGCAACTTCTACACCATCTGCATCTGAATCCAGATAACGGAACAGTCCTGCTTCGTAATCCTGAATGTCTTTTGGTGCGATCGCTGTTAACAGATCGTTTGTTACAGCATAGATGATAGCTACCTGTTTCTCTACATCGATAGGAGAAGCCTGATTCTGTTTCAGAACTTCTACGATACGCTCGCCCTGTGCAAGACGTGCTTTTGTATCTTCATCAAGGTCTGAACCAAACTGAGCAAATCCCTGTAACTCACGATACTGAGAATACAGAAGTTTCAAGTTACCAGATACCTGCTTCATCGCCTTAACCTGTGCATTACCACCAACTCGTGATACGGAAATACCAGGGTTAACAGCCGGCATGATACCTGAATGGAACAGCTCTGTCTCCAGATAGATCTGTCCATCTGTAATAGAAATAACGTTTGTAGGGATGTATGCTGATACATCTCCTGCCTGTGTCTCAATGATAGGCAATGCTGTCAGTGATCCACCGCCATGTGCATCATCCATCTTAGCTGCACGCTCAAGAAGTCTTGAATGCAGGTAGAATACGTCTCCAGGATAGGCCTCACGTCCAGGTGGTCTACGAATCAACAGAGAAAGTGCACGGTATGCAACCGCATGCTTACTCAAATCATCATAGATAACCAGAGCATGTTTACCCTGTGCCATGAAATACTCTCCGATAGAGCATCCTGTATATGGTGCGATATACTGTAACGGAGCTGCCTCGGAAGCTGTAGCTGCTACAACTACTGTATAATCCATAGCTCCTGCTTTCTGTAATTTTTCAACAAGTGTTGCAACTGTAGAACGTTTCTGTCCGATTGCAACGTAAATACAGATAACATCTTCACCTTTCTGGTTCAAGATCGTATCGATCGCGATCTGTGTCTTACCTGTCTGACGGTCACCAATGATCAACTCACGCTGTCCACGTCCGATCGGGATCATAGAGTCGATCGCTTTGATACCTGTCTGTAAAGGTTCTGTTACTGGCTGTCTCTCACAGATACCCGGTGCCGGACTCTCGACCGGACGGAATTCTGTAGTTTCAATCGGTCCAGCTCCATCAATCGGCTGTCCCAAAGCATTTACAACACGACCAACCATCGCATCTCCAACCGGTACAGATACGACTTTACCGGTACGTTTTACTGTCTGTCCCTCTCCAATATTCTCATCGGTACCAAACAGTACAATAGATACCATGTTCTCTTCCAAATTCTGTGCCATTCCGTAGCTGCCATCTTCAAACTCAAGCAACTCACCTGCCATACAAGCAGTAAGTCCGCTTGCTCTGGCGATACCATCACCTACTGAAAGGATAGTACCTGTCTCACTCTGCTGAATTGCGTTGTCATAGTATTTGATCTGGCTGCGGATGACTTTGGATATTTCTTCAGGTTTTAATTGCATGTTTCCTTTACCATCCTTTATACAATCATTTCATCAAGTTTCTTTGAAAGCCCGTCCATACGTCCCTTAATGGTTCCGTCTAACTGCTTTCCGTCAATCTCTACACGAAGACCTGCTACGATAGAAGCGTCTGTTTTCTGTGTAAGCATGACTGTCTTTCCACTCATAGCTTCCAACTTCTTCTTCAATGTCTCTGCCTGACTGTCTGTCAGTGCAACCGCACTGTAAACGGTAGCTTCTGTAATATTATGGTCTACGTTATAGCGTCGTGTGAACTCATCGCAGCATCCTGCGAACTCACCCATCAGGTTATGTTCACACAATAATTTCATAAAATTAATTAAATAGCGCTCTGTATCAGCACCGAATGCGGTGTCAATCAGTTTCACCCGTTCCGCCTTCGGTATGGAAGGCTCGCCTAAGAGCTTTACATAATCCGGGTATTCCCTGAATAATGTACGAACTTCCTGAAGCTGCTGCATCAGCACATCAACGAGTCCGTCTTCCATAGCTAAATCATATAATCCACTTCCATATATTTTAGCTGTTTGTGTCATGATGCCTCACCCACATTCGAAATAAATTCATCAATCAGTTTCTCATGATCCTTTTCGCTAATTTCACGCTCGATCACTTTGCCGGCTATCTCCATAGCCATTCCGCCGATCTCACCCTTGAGTTCATTGACAGCTTTCTTCTTCTCCTGCTCAATGTCACTCTCAGCTTTTGCTTTAATAGCAGCAGCCTGACGGTTTGCTTCCTGTATTACCTCTTCGCTCTGAAGAGCAGCACTCTTCTGTGCGTTTGTAATAAGAGCATTGGCTTTTTCTTTTGCTTCTGCCATGTTCTGCTCATATTCGGCTTTGATAGCTCTTGCTTCTTCTTTTGCCTTCTCGGCTTCAGTAATCTCAGCAGTAGCCATCTCTTTTCTCTTTTCAAGAACCGCATTAATCGGTTTTAACAGAAAACGTTTAATAAGATATAGCTGAATAAAAAGGTTGCAAAGCTGCGCAATAAAAGTCCACGGTATAATCGATACTAAATTTTGCATCTCGACTACTCAACCTCCTATTCTTCAATGCATCTTTTCATCGTTCAATTCTTAAGAATTATCCTAAGAAGTTCATGAACATACCAGGTGCAACGAAGATCAGAAGAAGACCTGTAACGAAACCATAAATACCAGTTGTCTCTGCAAGAGCAACACCAAGAAGCATTGTAGATGTTACATCACCTTTACACTCTGGCTGTCTTCCGATAGCTTCCAGAGCCTTAGCAACCGCGTTACCTTCACCAATACCAGGTCCAACACCGGCGATCAACGCCAGACCAGCACCAATACCACAACCCATTAATGCAATACCTTTAGCAAGTACTGTAAAATCCATAATTATTTCCTCCTTAAATTCACACTTTTACTTCATTTGTCGTTATTCAATATTAAGTTTTACTCATCCCCAGCTTCCTGTGCAATATACATGATTGTCAACATACTGAAGATAAATGCCTGCATACACGATGTAAACCAGTCGAAGTAGAATCCGGTAATCGCCGGAATACCTACATCAAAGATCGGTATCTGTGCAAGCACATGTCCAACTGCTCCAGGAATCAGTCCCAGAACTGCGGTACTCAGAACTGCCAGTGCTCCGTAGATCAAACCACCAATAACAATACCTGAGAAAATGTTTCCGAAATGTCGACATGCCATACTGACAGGTGTCGAGATTTCTCCAAGAATATTAAACGGTGTCATAACGAAAATAGGTTCTGTGAACCCTTTCAGATATCCACCAAGTCCGTTTGTCTTGAGTTTCTGATGCGTAATCATAATAAATACGACTACTGCCCATGCTGCCTCAGTTGACAAATCGGCGGTCGGGCTCCTTAGCCCGGTAAGACTGATCAGATTCGAAACAAGACTGGTACTGAACAAAGCTCCAATAAATGGAATCATGTACCGGAATCTCTCTCCCATGTTGCCGATAACAAAGTTATTCAATGTTTCGACGATCATCTCTGCTGCTGCCTGACGTTTGGAAATGTTTTCCACTTTCAGGTCGTGTGTCAGCCAGATACATAAGCCTGTGATGATGATCATTACAAGCCAGCTGACTACCATTGTTTCACTAATCTGAAGATCCCCCAATATCGGAATATTAAGCGGAATCGTAAAGAATACTTTAGGTCCGCTAACGTCTATATTCATACTCTCACCTCCATTCTATGAATTTCCCGATATCCATTCATCTTTTTATCTATTTATTTTTGTTAAAAACTGATGTCAGTTTTATGCCTAAGCTTGGAAACAGTAACGGAAGAATCCCCGATACCAGATAAAAGCAAGGAGCTACAGCTGCCACAATTACCCAGATAAGCTGCAAAGCCATACGCTGAGAATAGCTGACTTTCATCTTCTTCTTTGCAAGATCCTGATCCTCTGTCGCCGCAATACTCTGCACCGATAATCCCATGATCAGGAAGTTGATAATTGCAATCGCTCCGCCGATGATTCCCGAAATGATCGCCTTGGTATCTAATACCAGTTTGTCCGGCATCATCGGGTGTAATACTGCCAGGGCGATCCACATAAGAATCACTCCGACAACGGTGTATATTGTAACTTTTATAGTCTCTTTCTTAACTGCAGGTTGAAGCATACTCACAACCAATACCTCCTACATATGATTATTAAACGAGATATGATTTCGTTTTTTCTTTTCTTTCTCTTCCTTCTTCATCACGGAAAGATATAAGTTATAGGCCACCATAAAGGAACTGCATAATCCAAAGATAAAACCTATGATATAGATCCACTGGCCAACTCCTGTGTGTCCCACCAGCCACCAGCATGCAAACAGGCAGATCAGTGTCGGTGTAAGGAGTGACAGCCCAAACTGCGTGACCATCGTAATGTTCTTCATAAATCCGGAAAACAGAATAAATTTATTCTTGTTGTTCTTCTGTTCACTCAATTCATCCACACTCTCTTTCTGTCTTATTCTCTACCAGTTATTCAAATGATGCAGATGGCCTTCCAGATTCATTCCTGCGAAATCATTCTGTCTGAGAGCCTCATATAGCATGATCGCCACAGAGTTTCCAAGGTTCAGTGACCGGATATCTCCGACCATCGGTATGCGAACACAATTGTCTTCGTTCTCTACCAGAATCTCTTCCGGTATCCCTGCGCTCTCTTTGCCAAACATAATGTAACAGTCCGGCTCGTAGTTCACTTCTGTATAGACTTTCTGAGCCTTCGTAGTCGCCATATATATCTTCGCTCCCGGATTCTTATCCAGAAAATCCTGATAATCAATGTAAGTCGTTACATCCAAATCCTTCCAGTAATCCATGCCTGCTCTTTTTAAACTCTTTTCATCCAGACGGAATCCCAAAGGCTCGATCAGATGCAATCTGGTGTTCGTTGCCACACATGTACGGCCTATATTTCCTGTATTTGCCGGGATCTCCGGCTCCAATAATACGATGTTGATCATGGTGTTTCAAAAACCTCCCGTTCGTCCTATTCTAATTCAATCCGACCGGTTCGTCAATTATCTGATGTCAATTTGTTGTCTTATTTTCCAAATTTTACACTATATTTGCGTTAAAATTTTAATAATTTTAACAAATTTTGGACAGATATCAGGCTTTTTTACCGCTTAACACCCGCGTATTATATAAAAGCAAAAACAGTGCCAATTTTGATTTTTGAAATCTATTTCTCTCAAATACATTTTCCGCACACTTAATTTTTTATATTTGTATCTTAAATATTCAAATCTGGATTTCACTGTTTCATTTCTGCCCTAAATCCCGGTTGTTTTCATTGATAAATATTATACAAACATTTTTTCAGATTGCAAGATAAAAATTGATGAATTTATAATGACTAACTATATATTTCTTCGTTCATATTGTCCATTGACTTTTTCTTTATTTTATTGCCATCGTTTCTATTTTCATTTAAAGACCGGTTTCTTCTGTTTAAATACACTTATATAGAAGAAAGAGGACTGGCTGATCCGATTTTCTCTTCACAGTTTGTCCTCTTAATCGCTTATTTATTATTTTTCTTCTCGCAATCTGGTAATAAACTTCTCAAGTCTTCCCAGTGCTTCTTTTAGATCATCCAGTGAGTATGCATAAGACACTCGGATAAATCCTTCTCCACATGCTCCAAATGCAGTTCCCGGCACTACCGCTACTTTCTCTTCCATCAGGAAACGGGTTGCAAATTCGTCTGCCGGCATTCCAAATTCCTGAATGTTCGGGAATACATAGAATGCACCAAATGGCTCGAAACACGAAAGTCCCATTCTCTTAAATTCATGAAGCAGGAAACGTCTTCTCTGATTGTACGCTTCACGCATCTCCTGTACTTCCGGCTCACAGTGTCTCAATCCTTCAACGGCTGCGTACTGACTGTTTGTCGGTGCACACATGATCGCGAACTGGTGAATCTTGATCATCTGTTCCAGAATCGCCTTTGGTCCGCAGGCATATCCCAGACGCCATCCTGTCATGGCAAATCCTTTTGAGAATCCATTGATCACGATTGTTCTCTCCTTCATTCCAGGGAATGATGCGATAGATACATGGTCTGTGCCGTATGTAAGCTCTGAATAGATCTCATCAGAAATAACGTAAATGTCATGTTTCTTGATAACGTCTACCAATGGCTCCAGATCTTCTTTTGTCATGATACTTCCCGTCGGATTGTTCGGGAATGGCAGTACTAAGATCTTCGTCTTCGGAGTGATCGCAGCCTCTAATTCCTCTGCTGTTAATTTGAATTCGTTCTTCTCCTGAAGTTCAATGACCACAGGGACACCATCTGCAAGGATCGCACATGGCAGATAAGATACGTAACTTGGCTGCGGGATCAGGACTTCGTCTCCCGGATCCAACATCGCACGCATCGCCATATCGATTCCTTCGCTTCCTCCGACAGTTACCATTACTTCTGAAGACGAATCGTAAGATACATGTATTTTTCTCTCTAAATATTTACAGATCTCTTCTTTTAATTCTTTTAATCCGGCATTGGATGTATAGAAAGTACGTCCTCTCTCTAACGAATAAATACCTTCCTCTCTGATTCTCCACGGAGTATCAAAGTCAGGCTCTCCAACACCCAGAGAAATTGCATCTGGCATCTCACTTACTACATCAAAAAATTTGCGGATACCGGATGGTTCGATTTCTACTACTTTCTTAGCTAATGGATTTCTCATCACGGTGTCACCAACATCCTTTCTGATTTATTCTTATGTGTCAAAACAGTTCCATGGTCTTTGTATTTCTTTAACACAAAATGCGTTGCTGTGCTGATGACATTATCAATCGTAGAAAGTTTGCTTGATACAAATTTTGATACTTCTAATAAACTCTTTCCTTCCAGTGATACTAACAGATCATATCCTCCTGAAATCAGATATACTGCATTTACTTCCGGATAATTGCTGATGCGCTCTGCTGTATCATCAAATCCTGCATCTCTCTGAGGTGTCAGGCGTACTTCAATCAGTGCATTTACTCTCTCCTGACCTGCCTTCTCCCAGTTGATCAATGTATGATAGCCACAGATGATCTGCTCATTCTCCATTGCAGCCAGTTCGTTTACGATCGTCACCTCGTCTGTATCCAGAAGGATTGCCAGCTCACCTAAGTCTACGCGGCTATTCTTCTCCATGTATTTCAGTATCTGTTCCCTTAACTTGTCCATGTTCGATTCCTCCATATATCTTGAATATCTCGTCCGGAGCCGGGCGGTCTATATAGCGCACCTCATCTCCGTTATGCAATTTCTTGTCATTGTCATCCGTCATCTTTCCGATCACAGATGCCTGTATATCGTTTCGTTTTAGCTCATCTGCCAGTACTTCTCCATGGTCTGTCACTATCAGCAAACATCCTGTCGAAGCAAGCTGATACGGATTGATACGATAATGTTCGCATACCTCTATCGTCTCCTGCAGAATACTCAGTTTCTTCAGGTCAAGTTCTAACCCTGTCTCAGCTTCTTTCGCCAGATTCCACAATGCTGCCATTATACCGCCTTCTGTTACCTGACGTATAGCAGATGAGCCTCCGGCTTTTGCAACGGATATCGCTCGTACGGCAAATAGTTCCTGCCGATATGATCGAATCTGATTTATGAACGCAGGTGCAAATCTCTGCTTTAACTCCTGCTCTTTTTCATCCAATATCCGGAGCATGCCTTCCATCCCGATCCATCCTGTAAGGATGATATCCCATCCGGCTCGTCCGGTATCCCTGCACCACGCTTCTTCTCTCGGTGCACGACTGATTCCTGTAACAGTAACTTCCGGAAGGTTGATCGCTGCATGCCTTGCAGTAGATATCTCTTCCAGTCGAATATTATGTATCTCACATACTTCTTCTAATTCATTCTGAATCGCATGTAATCTTGACTTAAATGTATAATCCGGCATCTCAATTCTCGCACTGACAGAGATTTCTTCTCCGCCGGCCGCCGCCAGATCATTCGTGACTGCTGCCAGAGCATACAGACCTGTATATCTGGAATGTCCATATGTAGTTGTCATTTCATTCAATATACATTCATTTCCTATGCTTACTCTCATAACCTGCTCCTCACAACCTGCTCCTCACAACAGTCTATTATAGCAATTTAAATGTTTCTAATATAACATTGCACCTGCTTGTGCAATTGCGCTCGTAATCTGATCCATATCCTGTGATGCCACAGCACTGCTTACCAGTGCAGATGCCGCTGAATTATCACAGGCAGTTCCTACCTTAATAATCTGGTCTGATTTCCTGTATTCACTGGTGTTGATTACATCTCTGCTTACTTCTTCACCGTCTTCATATACAACCTTCCAAAGCTGGGCTGACATTCCATTACTTGGACTTCCGGAATACTCCATACTTCCAAGAGCCGCTTCCGTATCTACCTCATACGTAACATCGTATTCTTCGGTATCTAAAATCTCGCTCTCAAATTCAACACTTCTTCCTTTATCCCTGGTCTCTTTTCCATATATCGTAAAAGTAAGCTGATCATCCTCATCTATTTTTCCCTCTATATAGATAGGGTTCTTATAATTATTTTTAATGCGAAATTCCAGAGCACCGGTCGCAACCGCCGCATCTCTGGATGGCTCTACATAGGTAACCAGCATAGAATGTGGATGACGCTCTACAATATCAAGTTCCGCATAAAGTGCTGCATTATACAATGTGGTCGTTACCTGACAGACACCTCCGCCGTAAGTCTCTTCTACTTCATTTCCCGCGTAGCTGTTGCCCAATATATATCCATGCTCTGCATCGTATGGACCCATGGTCTCATCTGCCGCAAGTTCCTCTCCCGACTTCAAAATGATTCCACTCAGACGTTCTGTTCCAACTTCTACATTGGTTCTCTTATCACCATCTCCAACATAGGTCGTATAAGTTCCAAGAACATCCGTCAGACCTTTCAGATCATCCGCTGACACGGATGCCTTTTCCTTAACCACCGCCATCTCCACCGTCAGATCTTTCAGATTCCACTGATCATTCAGGGCATTTTCAATCTTCTTGATTGATTTTTTAACATCTACTTTTTTGCCATCTTTCGCATCTATAATCTTCGCTTTAGAATCTTTCGTCTCGATTGTTGCATTTTCTGCTCCCTTTGCAAGCGTTGCAACCTTCTCATTCAATACAGATTCCGCTTTCTTAGAATCTAATGCATAAACCACGATAACAGCATAGGGTTCTTTATCCAGATTATGAAGTCTTCGATAACGCGAGAACAATCCGCCTTTCTTTCCATAATCAAAGGCCTCATCCACCAGCGCATTCGTATCTTTGTACTTCAATCCTAATTTTCCCAGCGCTACCTTCTCCGTCTTATCTTCGACCTTCATCGTAACATTAACTTTTTGCAAGTCTTTTATTCTTGCCTTCAGTGCCGCCTTCGCCTCTTTCTTGCTGTTGCCGCCTACATTCACATCTCCAATGTAAACATTCTCAGCAATCGTATCCTTTGGATACATCGACAATGCGTAACCTAAGATTCCTGACACGATGATCAAAAGAGCGATCACGCATGCACATGCTATGGTCAATACATAACTGGCCTGATTCTTCTTTCCCCGGTTTCTTATTCTGCTTTTCTTACTCAGTCCACTGTGACGACGTTTTGCCATCTTTTTCTCCTACATTCCTCTTTATGTTTCACTATTGATTCTCTACTCTATACAACTAAATATGGTATGATCATAGTTCCAAGCATCGCTACAATCACCAGAATAATTACAACTGCTATGATTCTTCTGGTCTTCTTATCATTAAAGTTCATAATAACTGCTCCTTTTTCCCATTTATTCTATACTGTTTACCTGTCTTTTGCAAGAAAGGTTTGCATCTATCTTACTAATTCTTGCCTCCTGGTTCAATGGATTTCTGTTCAGATAATCAAAAAGAATATATTCCTTCGTCTGTGCAAAATACTCTATATGCGTCATTCTCCGCAGTTGGTTCTTGTCATATCCCCTGTAATCCGGAAGATACTTGCCTTCTTCCACTTCCGTTTCATAAAATGTTCTGAGAAATTCTTTGGAAACCAGGTATTCTCCCGCAAATGTCGGCCTGGTCTTCGCATTTTCCCTCAGATAATAATCATATGTCAGAAGCTCTCTGAACTTTTCTTCCAACTCACCATGATATTCCTTCACATAATCTAAGAGAATCTCATACCTCGCACTTCGCTTATGATTAATCTTGTCCAACCCGTGCTCTGTATAATAACGGCCTAACCCATCATACATATCGAAAGCTGACGAATATTCCTGTTCCAACGCCTCCATCGTATGCGTAAACTGCCGACTGTTATAATAAACCTCCACCATCTCTTCGATGCTCTTTAAATGTATCACATCTTCATAACTCATCCATTTTGTATATAACACTTCGTACGGCGGCCTGTCCTTGTGAGCCAGTCCATAATTTTCCATCTGGGTTCCCATAAAAGAACCTTTTAAAACTTTTAGAAATCCCAACTGCAACTGTTCTGGTTTTAACCGATAGACATCATCAAAGGAATGTGCGAAACTTTCGATATCTTCATACGGAAGTCCTGCGATCAGATCCAGATGCTGGTGAATGTTGCCTGCACTCTGTATCCTTTTGACGATCTGTCCAACTTTTTCAAAATCCATGACTCTGCGGATCGCATGAATCGTCTCGGGATTGGTCGACTGCACACCGATCTCCAACTGGAACAGTCCCGGACGGACAGTCTGCAGAAATGTAATTTCTTCTTCATTCAACAGGTCCGCTGCCACCTCAAAATGAAAATTGGTAATTCCCCTGTCATGCTCTGCCAGATACCGCCAGATCTCCATCGCATGTTTATGATTACAGTTAAAAGTCCTGTCAACAAACTTTACCTGCGGTACTTCATGATCAATAAAAAACTGCAGTTCTTTCTTCACAAGATCCAGTCTTCTGAAACGCAGTTGTTTATCCACTGATGACAGACAATAACTGCAAGAAAAAGGACACCCCCTGCTGCTTTCATAATAAATGATCTTATGCTCAAATAGCTCTATATTCTCATATACAAACGGAACATCACTAAGATCCATGATCTCTCGCCACGGATTCTCCACCACGTTTCCATCCATCTGTCGATACGTGATTCCCTTTGTAACTTTCAGTCGCTCTTCCACTTCTTTTTCACTTAGTTCTGAATCACTCCACATTTTACAAAGTACGGAAAAAGTTTCTTCTCCTTCTCCTTTCATAACTCCGCTCACCTGTGGTAATCGCCTCAGAACATCAACTGCATCGTAGGACACTTCCGGTCCTCCCACCCAGATTGGCATATCCGGACGTAATTTATGAATTTCTCGAATGATCGCCTCCACATAATCCAGATTCCAGATATAACAGGAAAAGCACAGAACATCCGGCTGTCTTTTATAGATATCCATCAGTATATCGTCTTTCTGCTGATTGATCGTATACTCAGCCAGCTCCACATTCTCATCCTTCGCATAAGCTTTCAGACTATACACTGCTAGGTTAGAATGTATATATTTGGCATTTATCGCTGTTAATAGTATTTTCATAATTATATCCTCACAATCTTCTGTCATGTTCGTTGACATTTCGTTAAAAGTACGGTAAAATATTGAATCGTGCAGCCGGGGTGTTAGCGGTACCTTCTACCTGCAATCCGCTATAGCAGGGGTGATATTGCGCAGAGGGCCAGAATTTGCAGAGCTGCCCTTGATAAGTGGCGTTGATGCGCGGGTCTTACGCGACGGAAATCTGTGAACCGTGTCAGGTCGGGAACGAAGCAGCACTAAGCAGAATCTTCCGGGTGCCGTAAGGGTGCCTGCTCTGAGTTAACTGTTAAGGTAACGTCTGGGGAGACTGGTTCGAAGCGCAATGCACATTTTTTTATTTCTTCTTTTTAGCCTCCCTGAGTTCTCTGAAGAATTGTTTCATCATCTGACTACATTCTTCTTCTAAGACACCGGTCGTCAATTCCACCTGATGATTAAATTCCTGCATCTGCAGAAGATTTAATATCGATCCGGCACATCCGGCTTTTGGATTCATACATCCCACAACCACTCTTGTCATGCGCGACTGTACGATCGCACCGGAACACATCTGACAAGGCTCCAACGTTACATACATCGTACAATCTTCCAGACGCCAGTCATCCATTTTTTTGCTGGCTTTTTTTATTGCGATCAATTCTGCATGTGCCAGGGTATTCTTATCAATCGTACGTCGATTATATCCTCTGGCAATGATCTTATCCTGATATACAATCACACAGCCAATCGGCACCTCTCCGATCTCATAGGCTTTTCTCGCCTGCTTAATCGCTTCTTTCATATATTTTTCATCTGCACTCATCATTTTCGTGTCCTCTTTTCTATCTTGCAATCGGTTCTTTCACCTGCCGGCACCAATATCCAAATGTTTCCTCCTCTGGTTCTTCCTCCCAGGAAGTATCCAGTTTCGCCATCGGCACAAATTCTACAAACCCAAACGTTGCCGCCGCTCTCGCTTCTCTCGGATGATAGATTCCCGGCACGCCTAGCAGACATCTCTGTTCCTCTCTGATAAACATCAGATGCTTATAATTATAATATCCATGTAATAAGAAACTGTTATTCGCCAGTTTCCACTCACATCTCGGAAGTTTCGCCAGATCACTCCGACTGATCTTCTTCCAGCCGCATGAATCATTATGCGAATCAAGCTCCTGCCGCTCCTCCATCTGTTGTGCCTTGACTTCATCTGGCTCATTCTGCTCTGGCCTGATTTCTTCCTCCGATGCTCTTTGTTCTGGATCGGCCTCTTGCTCTAGTTCGTTTTCTTCCTCTGATTCGGCCTCTTCCTTAGATTCCGCCAGCCCCGCCTCATCTAATTCCTCATCCGGAAGGTCTGATCTCTCCGGTCTCGGATACTCAAATTTCACCCAGGGTGTCATATCTTCCACTTTGGCCATATGGTCATCCCACACAGCACTGTAGGTTCTGCCCCGGTCCGTTTTAAGAATAATACCACAAATCTGGTCATAATGCTGACTCATTCCATCTTCTTCCGAAGTATAAGTCAACCTGTAATTAATGGCAGGGTTCACATTCTCAATTGTACCCTGCCATATCCCTATACATTTTCCATCTTCTTCATAGAATAAATAAATATTCAAATTTTTATCATCCTGCATCCGGAGTCCTTTTCCGTGAATGTGAATGATACAGTTCTTTTCTCCCGGATTTACTTTTACAAAACCTACATTTCGAACCTTTCTTCCTTTGTCATATTCAAATAAATAAGACGTAAATGGTTTCAATCTGTCACCTCAATCTACATTTATACCACAGTGTATTCTCATGGGTATAAATTTATGATGACGGTGCCATAATTTTCCAGTCCTTTTATGCAAGCCATGCAATTCCATTCAGTTCCTGATACAACCGCTGTGCGTAGCTGTCTGTCATGCCGCACACATAATCCGTGACCAGAAGTATCCGAAGATACAGTTTCTCAATCTCCGCTTTCCCTTTCGCATGATAATGATACGCCTGCTTATAATTATTGGAAATAAACGAAACCATACGCTCATCGATAGAATCTAACTTTTCCTCCGGGTCATCATATTTGATGATCGCAGTCATAAATTTATCTAATAGGAAATCCAACATTGCAGCCTCCGCCACTTCCATCCGATAGATCGGCTCGGAAGTAAATACTTCCCGATAAGCCAGCTCTCCCAGAAGATCCATCAATTTCTCTGCAAATGTATGATAAAATAAATCTTTCTTATATTCACCCTTCATGATCAGATTATAATTCGAAGTAAATCCATACGTTGCACAATTGATCAAAAATCCCTGTACCCGGATGATCCAGTTCTTAATTGCATATTCTTCCGGATCTTCTACATGCTTTTCTTTTCCACGCATGTACAATTCTTTCAACTTATCGGCCGGGAGAAATTTCTCAGACATACTATCGCGATAGCGGATCTGAAGTTCTTCCAGTTCTTCTAATAATTTATAATAACTTAAATATCCTTTGACAAATGCATCTTCGATATCCGCAGTCTTGTACGCAATATCATCCGCTGCTTCTAATAGATAGGTCAACGGATGACGACTTCCGTTTGTTCCGGTCTCCTTAGCGATATCCTCATAAATATCTGCATCCGCATAATAATATCCCATCTTCCGGGTCTTAATATCTCCAGATTTCTTAGATATCTCTACCGATGAAACCGGATACTTGATGATCGTGCTAAGAAGTGCATATGTCAGATTCATCCCATTCTCATCCACCAGGAAATGCAACTTCGTCACCAGGCGAAGTGCCTGTGCATTTCCTTCAAAATGATAAAAATCATTTTTCATCTGCGGTGTCAGCACTTCATCGATCGGTTTCCCGTGATAAGTCATCCGTGGAAGATTTCTCTCAAACCATTCTCTGATAGAATCTTCTCCAAAATGACCAAAAGGCGGATTCCCGATATCATGTATCAGGCCTGCACACTGTAAGATATTGCAGATATCTTCTTTCATCTGTGGAGTGAAACCAGAATCTTTCTTATAAGCCAATATATTTTCTCCGACATTCTGTCCCAGAGATTTGGCAAAGGATGACACTTCCAGCGAATGTGTCAGTCTGGTCCGCACAAAATCACTCTTATCCAGAGGAAATACCTGTGTCTTATCCTGCAAACGTCTAAAAGATGCGCTGCCTATGATTCTATGGTAGTCCTTCTCAAATTCACTCCGAAGATCCGTCCCTCTTCCGTTCCGGTTCCTCTGTGAAAATCCTCTATTTCGTTTTGTCGATAACAATTGTTCCCAGTTCAACTACCATCACGCTCCATTAATCCAGATAAATCGGTGGTTCATAATCCTTACCAAGAAGTGCCTTCTTCTGCTCCTGATAACCAAGGAACGCCCACTCTGTCATATCGGCCCATGCATGCCCTGCACGGTCATACACCTGTACATATCCAATCTTTGTCGGATGTACCCGGACACTGTTCGTCTCATATTCATGTCCTGTATAAGGGTTCACATCCCCACGCTCTAGGTCTTCTTCATCAACCGGTACTGCCGCAGCAGCTTCCACTTCTTCACGATATGCTTCTTCTACCTGTGGATACCAGTCATCGTTCTGTGCATTTACCTCCTGTACCAGTGTATCAATATATGCACCTGAATCCTGAAATTCATCCTTGTTCATACCATCTGTATATCCGGATTCATCATATGCTTCCTGCATCTCCATATCTCCGACAACAGCATCTTCGATGGCTTCTTCAGTCGAAACTGCAGATTCTTTCGCTTTCTCATCAGCCTTCTGAGCCTCATGTGCATGCTTATCTTCACGTTTCATTCTTCGACGCAAAGAAGAAAACCATCCGGATTCCTTTTTCTCATGCTCTTTCTTCTCCGGTTCCTTCTTCTCCGGCTGAACCTCTTCCTGTACAGATGTTTCTTGTACAGACTCTTCCTGCACCGGCTCCTCATATGCCGGAGCTTCTTCATATACTGGCTCTTCCTCGTACGCTACATTCTCTTCGTACGCTACATTCTCTTCGTACGCCGGAGTCTCCTCGTATACCGGAGCTTCTTCATATACCGGGGCTTCCCCGTATACCACATTCTCTTCGTACGCCGGAGCTTCCTCATATACCGGGGTTTCTCCATATACCGGTTCTTCCTCATACACTGGCGCCTCTTCGTATACTGGCTCCTCTGCATACGATGCAGCCACTTCTTCTACTGGTGCCACGGCCTCTTCCGGTGCCATTTTCACTTCCGGAGTTTCTTTTTCTTCCGGCTCATCAAAATATAACGGAAGTTCCATCTGAACAGCCTCTTCTACTACAACTTCCGCAGCATTCTTCTTCTCTTCTGCTTTCTTCCGTTTCTTCAGAATCTGTTCTTCCTCTATCTCATTGTAATTACTTTCTATGGATTGATCTTCGTCCAGAATATTCAACTGAAATGGACAATCAAGAATCTTCGCGATCATACGCATATCCTGCTCCTGGAAATTATCTCGTCCCAATCTCTGTGTGAGATTCTGTCTGGACATCTTCTTTCCAGTCTCCGCCTCTATGATCTCTGCCAACTCCTTGATCGTCATACCCTTACGACTTAAGACTATTTTGACCTGCTCCCCAAATGTTAAATCTAACATAACTGTTCCTCCTTATTAAATTGTACGCTGTCTATACTCCCAGTCTGGTCTACCGTGTTTGTAAACTATATTATTTCTTGATAAACCATAGTTTTTCCCGATTTCTATTTTAACAAATCCATATTTTCCCGTCAACACCTACTACAGGGTTAATATGTGTAAATTTTTATCTATCTCTTCATCTGTCGTGCAAACTGCCATACACGCGTTCACCCCCGGATGAAAATATTCCTTATAATAATATGTTTCTGCAAATTTCTCAGGTTTGTTCATCAGATACGGAACCTCCCTCTCGTCCCATCCAATCTCATAAGTCCTCATATCAAGTGCCATCCCCTCTCTGGTCGCTTTCATAAAGCTCTCTTTTAATACCCAGTATCTGAAAAATCGTTCTCTTTTTTCCGCTTCTGACGATGCTTCCATAATATACTGATACTCCGACTCACAGAAAAAACGTCTGGCAACGCCCTCTCCAAAGGTTCCTTTTTCTTCCAGATCACATCCTACTTTTGTTCCCGGGATATCACTAAATGCACACATCACCATATGCCCGGAATGGGACAGATTAAAAATCGTATCTTCCGGTAGATTTTTCTCTTTCTTTATATAAGACCATAAAGCCCAGGCAGCCACACTCAGAGCCTTATTCTCCGATCTTCGTATTCGGTCTGCCTTTTCTTTTCTCCGATCCGGCAGATTTTCGTGATATTTCTTATAGATAATTTCGTCCATCAACGGCATCGCATCCGCAATCCATACCTCAACCATGCTTATCCTCCTTATTTTTTCATTATAAAATTATGTAAACTGGTTGACAAGCCATTTTCAATGCGTTAGACTAAAATTAGTTTCACACTTTAAATAACTAAAATTTTACAGTGTGAATATTGGGAGGATTATAACAATGATTATCGTATTAAAACCAGGTACACAAAAAGAAGACGTCTCTCGTGTAGAGCAGATGGTCAAAAAGAGAGGTCTGGATACCCATATTGTAGAAGGTGCTGAGATGACTATCATTGGCTGCCTTGGGGACACTACCAAGATTGATGCCAGACTGTTTGAAGTCGATCGTTCTGTCGACAAAGTAATTCACGTACAGGAACCTTATAAGCTTGCCAACCGTGCATTCCATCCGGAAGATTCGATCATCGACGTATCCGGCGTCAAAGTCGGCAGTGAGAACCTTGCCTTGATCGCAGGTCCTTGTTCCGTAGAGACATATGATCAGGTTCTCGGAATTGCCAAAGCTGTTAAAGCTTCCGGTGCTAATATGTTAAGAGGTGGAGCATTTAAGCCTAGAACAAGCCCATATTCGTTCCAGGGGCTTGGATTAGAAGGTCTTGATATTCTCTGTGCTGTCAAAGAAGAAGTAGGACTTCCTATCGTCACAGAATTGATGTCAGAGAAATATTTAGATGTCTTTAATGAAAAAGTAGACTTAATTCAGATCGGCGCACGTAACATGCAGAATTTTGATTTATTAAAAGAACTCGGACAGTTAGACCGCCCGATCCTGTTAAAACGTGGACTGAATGCAACTTATGAAGAATGGATCATGTCAGCGGAATACATTATGGCATCCGGAAACGAAAATGTTATCCTGTGTGAACGTGGTATCCGTACATTTGAATCTTATACTCGTAACACGCTGGATCTTCAGAGCATTCCAGTACTTCGTAAGCTTACGCATCTTCCTATCATCATTGATCCAAGCCACGCTGGTGGTAAATGGTGGTTAGTAGACAGCATGGCGAAAGCTTCTGTTGCAGCCGGTGCAGACGGACTCATGATCGAGGTACATAACGATCCTGAAAATGCGCTCTGCGACGGTGCTCAGTCTCTGAAACCAGAGAAATACGACTTCCTGTTAAAAGATCTTTCAAAGATCGCAGCAGCCGTAGGAAAAAAACTTTAATCATCACATCTATAATTTAAATACAGGAGTAGTCTTATGAAATTATATGTAGACCTGGGGGAGAACAGTTACCCTATCTATATTGAAAACAATATTTTATCTCAGGCTGCATCGTATTTGACCGATATATTCTCCGGCAAGCGAATCATCATCATCTCAGACGATAACGTCTATCCGTTATATGGTGAACGTCTTACGGAGAATTTATCTCTTTCATACGAATGTCATCACCTGATCCTTCCTCACGGGGAAGCTACCAAGAACTTCCAGTCACTGCCACAGATTTACTCTGCTATGCTGGAAGCCAAGATTTCAAGAAGTGACCTGGTCATCGCCCTTGGTGGAGGTGTCATCGGAGATCTTGCAGGATTTGCAGCCGCAAGTTTCCTGCGCGGCGTCAAATTCGTACAGATTCCAACCTCTCTGTTAGCACAGGTCGATTCCTCCGTCGGCGGCAAAGTCGGTGTGGATCTTCCCGAGGGAAAAAATCTTGTCGGAGCATTCAAGCAGCCTTCTATGGTATTGATTGATCCAACCGTATTAAATACATTGCCTGACCGCTATATCAATGATGGTATGGGCGAAGTCATCAAATATGGCTGCATCAAAGATGCCGATCTGTTTGAGACTCTGGCAGCCCACTCTTCTTTTGAAGATTTAAAATCAGTACTTCCATCTATCATCGAGCGCTGCGTAGACATCAAACGAATCGTCGTTGAACATGACCAGTTTGATACCGGCGAGCGTATGTTACTCAATTTCGGACATACACTGGCCCACACGATCGAACAGTACTGGCATTATGGCAAAGAAAGCCACGGTGAAGCTGTCGCCATCGGCATGTACCAACTTTCTCTTATTGCAGAGGAAAAAGGATTGACTGCCTCCGGTACTGCAGACAAGATTTTAGCTGTGCTTAAGACTTATGGACTACCTTATGAAAGCCAGTTACCACTCGGCGACCTTACAGAGGCCATTTCATTAGACAAAAAGAATTTAGATAATCATTTAAATCTGGTTTTATTAAAAGAAATCGGGAACAGTTATGTGTACCCTGCATCCATCGATTTCTTCTCAGAAAGTGACCGGATCATATAAATCAATTAGAAAATTAGGAGAGAACATATATGAGTTTAGAGGGAAAAATCGCAATTGTAACCGGTGCCGGAAAAGGAATCGGCCGTGATGCAGCACTTGCAGTTGCTGCAGAAGGTGCCACCGTCGTAGCAGTTGCAAGAACACAGGCAGATCTGGACGAAACCGTCCGATTAATAGAAGAAAAAGGTGGCAAAGCCATTTCCTTATCCCGTGATCTGACGGTTGCAGATCAGGTACAGTCAATGGTAGACACCGTTGTTGAGCAATTTGGAAGAATTGATATTCTGGTAAATAACGCTGGTGGATATCCTTCTGAGATCTATGACGCTGTCAAACAACAGGCCATCAAGATCTGGGAATGGTCTGAAACTCAGTGGGATCAGATCATCAAGACCAACTTAAAGATTCCATTCTTATGCATCAACAAAGTTGTTCCTGTAATGATCAAGCAGGGCGGCGGAGATATCGTCAGTGTCTCTTCCAGAATGGGACGTATCGCCTCACAGATGGGTGCTTACGCCGTTGCCAAAGGAGGAATCGTTACGCTGACAAAGACAACCGCTATCCAGACTCAGGAATACGGAATCCGCGCAAATGCAGTTGCACCGGGCATGGTAGACACTCCGGGACAGCGTGCATACAATCACAATGTCGGACAGGATGATGCAAAAATGGGTGATTCTGCATCCGTTGCAAAAGCAATCGTATATTTATTAAAAGATGCACCGAAGGTAATGACTGGACAGGTCATCGATTTATTTACCACAGTTTAGACGGTTTAAGGGGACGGAAAAATCCGTCCCCTTTATTTATTTCGCTATTCATCGCATATCATTTTTATCTTAATAACTCTCTGTCTCTTCGCTCCAGAAGTCTCTGATTCCTGCTGCCACGAAACTGCAACGTAATATCTTTCTGTTCCTCAATAAATGGGCCATCGACCAGTGTATCAATATAAGAAAGCATCTCATCCGTCACTTCTGTATGGGCTCTTCCACCTTCTAACAGATCCTTCTCATAAACGAATCCCGTATAAGACCAGATACTCTTTTCTGGATAAAGCTCTATCACCTTGCGAAGAAGTTCAACCAAAACCGGCTGATTCTCCGGTTCAAAAGGCTCTCCTCCAAGCAGAGTGAGTCCGGCAATATATTTATGATCCAACGCTTTTAAAATCTCTGCCTCAGTCTCTTTCGTATAAGGTTTTCCAAAATCAAAATCCCAGGTCTCCTCATTAAAGCATCCCTTACAATGATGCCTGCATCCGGATACAAACAGGCTCACCCGCACTCCCGGACCATCCGCAATGTCATATTTTTTAATCTCGCCGTAATTCATATCCACACCTCAACTTTCCACCTATTCAGCCATTCATAAATCCTATGCCTGCTTCTGCTTTTCTCTTAATTTTTTAAGATACGTTTTCTTAAGCTCGTTGCTCGCTTTTAACTCCTGGATCTCATCCTTTAAATGTTCCAGATACTCAACTGTTACCTTAACACCACAACGAACTGCGACATCCTCATGCTGTGACATCTCATCCAGCCATTGTCTTACAGACTTCTCACGAATCTCATTATAAGTGTTATCCTCTATCTCAAACATACGCTACTCCTTTATCAACCAGAACCAGTCGTAATCTCTTCATACTCTTACAACTTCTTCAAAGTCTCAAGCAGATACTGGCTGGTGAACATCTTTCTCACATCCATGCCATTCTCCACATCAACATCTTTTAACAGCTCTTTCATCGTTCTATACTCGATAAATTCCTGAAGATCGGCGTCATCCGCATCCAGCCACTCGACCTGGAATACCTTCGTCATACCGGTCTGCAGAAGTCCTAAGAAACTCTCCTCGATCCAATATGAAAATGTGGTCTTCTCGAATCTATTTCCCAACTTCTTAATATGCAGATAATCTTCCAGTCCATCCGTAGGATTCTGCCAAATATCACAGAAACAATAATCATATTTGCCATCTTCCAGTTTCTCAAGATATGCAAATGCATCTTCATTGACAATATGAATCTTCTCCGGATGTTCAAACTGTGGAAGAATATATTTCTCAAAAATCTCAATCACTTCCGGCTGACGCTCTACTACTGTCACTGATTTCACATCATCTTTCAAATGTACCATATATGCATAATATCCAAGTCCCAGACCGATCGTCAACACATCACCCGTCGCCTTATCTACATCCTCTTCCATCGTAATGATCTCATTCGGAGTGATGCTCATCCAACACATATCCCCTTCAAAGATACACGGATATGTAAAACCATCATCAAACACACCAATGCAATCCGTTCTGTGATAGCCTCTCGCTACCGGCTCCTGATCTAAGAAAATCTCGCCCTTTCGCATCTCCATATCAACTGCTTTGAAACGACCAATCTCGGCCTTCGGAAACTTAATATTCTTATAATAAGGATTCTCCTTCACTTCCTTAGCCTTGTACTCCAAAGTATACGGAACCAGATCGGATATAAACTGAGAGTTCTCATCTCTGCTCAGCCCCATCATCGAACTGAGCGTAGCCAGTGCCATGATCTCAAGCGGCTCTGCTCCCAGAATCTTCGCAATTCCTCTGGACGCATTATTTAACTGGTCATTGTCAAAAGGAACGGCCGGACGCTGCATGATACAATCCTCAATCTGCATATTTCGCTGATCCGCCGTCTTCTGTTCCTGTGTCAGCCACGCGATCTCTTTGTAAACATCATTTACTTTATTAATATTCATCTTCAAAACCTCTTTTTCTCTTCTGCGTTTTATTTCACCTTTAAAGAATATTGTATCATTTTTCTATTACGAAAAAAAGGCTAAATCTCCCTTTTCGGACTAGCCTTTAGCACTGTAAATTGGTACAATAGTAAATATAGAAAAATATAATGCTTATTTAAGCAGGAAAGGACTTCTATGAGAAAAGAATATATTATGGGGAACGGTGCCATTGCCCTCGGTGCACTCGCCGCAGGTGTCAATGTTGTCTCCGGTTATCCTGGAACCCCATCTTCTGAAATTATAGAAACCATTGCCAAATATCACCAGGGAAAAACGCATTTGGAATGGTCCGTTAATGAAAAAGCAGCTATGGAAGTTGCAGCCGGTGCTGCCTATGCCGGTGCCCGCACCTTAGTAACTATGAAACAGGTCGGTTTAAATGTCGCATCTGACCCTTTAATGTCTCTTGCTTATGTCGGCGTTGAGGGCGGCATGGTCATCGTTTCTGCCGATGATCCGGGACCGATTTCTTCTCAGACAGAACAAGATACCCGCATGTTCGCAGAATATTGCCGGATTCCTGTATTTGATCCATCTTCACCGGAAGATGCGTATCAGATGATCCAGGATGCATTTGACTATTCTGAGAAATATCACACGCCGGTACTTTTCAGACCGACCACCAGAGTCTGTCACGCCTACGCTTCGATTGAATTTGATGAGAATTTCCAGCCAAAAGAATACAAAGGATTCGAGAAAGATTCCAATCGCTGGGTCATTTTCCCAAGACTTTCTTTCAACAATCATCAAATGATTGAGAAACGTAACCCTGAGATTGGAGAAGATTTTTCTACATATACTAAGAATACAGTCACCGGACAGGGTACCAAAGCCATCCTGACCGGAGGCATCAGTTACTCTTACGTCAAAGAATACTTACAAGACCGTGAGGATGTCCGCATCTGCCGTGTTGCGACACCTTATCCGTTCCCGGAGACATTTATCTTAAATGCACTGGCTGGTGTAGAAGAAGTTCTCTGTATCGAGGAACTAAGCCCTTATCTGGAGACCAGACTTCTACAGTTAGCCGGAGAAAAGCATCTGAATATAAAAGTTCTCGGAAAGAAAACCGGACACGGGAAATTAGCCGGGGAAAATAATGCCGACTGGACAAAGAACGTCATCCAGAGTTTCCTTGGGGAAACACCGACGCAGGATTCTATGGATACTTCCGAGATGCCGAATCTCCCGGTACGCCCACCGGTTCTGTGTGCAGGATGTCCACATCGTGCTGCATTTTACGCAGTAAAGCAGGCGATGAAAGGGCGCACCGCTTATTTCTGCGGAGACATCGGATGTTACACCCTCGGAAATGCCATGCCTCTTGACATGGTAGACACTTGTCTGTGTATGGGAGCCGGCGTCACCATGGCACAGGGACTCCACTGGACAGACCCTAATGCTGTCAGTTTCTCATTCATTGGAGACTCCACCTTCTTCGCATCCGGCATGACAGGCGTCGTCAATGCTATCTACAACGAGGCAGACACGATTCTCTGTGTATTAGACAACTCGACCACCGCTATGACCGGACATCAGCCACATCCCGGCACAGGCAAAAATATGATGGGACATATTGTCGATAAAATTAATATTCAGAAAGTACTGGAGGGAATGGGCGTAAAGAAGATTCTCACCGTAAATCCTTACAATCAGGCCGCTTCCATCGCCGCAGTCAAAGAATGTGCCGCCGAAAAAGGAGTAAAGGCAATCATATTTAAAGCACCTTGTATTGCTCTAATCAAGCCTTACGGAAAAGTTAATATTTCCGACAAATGTATTCAGTGCAAAAAATGTATCCGTGAGATCGGATGTCCTGCGATCATTATAGAGAACGGAAAAGTAACAATTGATGAAGGATTATGTACCGGATGTGGATTATGCAGCCAGATCTGTCCGACACACGCAATAGGAGGTGTCACTCATGAATAAAGATATTTTATTATGCGGAGTCGGCGGTCAGGGAACCGTCCTCGCATCTAATTTGATCGCTGCTGCCGCTATGAGCGGCGGTGACATTGTTCATTCTGCGGAGACTATCGGAATGGCCCAGAGAGGTGGTTCCGTAACGAGCCATGTTCGTATCGGAACACACGCATATTCTCCGCTCATTCCAAGCGGGAAAGCAGATTTGATTCTTGCATTCGAGCCGGCAGAAGCCGCCCGTAATCTGGGATATTTGAAGAAAGACGGCATGGTCATCGTAAATAAAATGCCGGTAAAACCTGTCACGGAATCTCTGAAAGACACCGGCTACGATGGGACTGATCTCATCAACTATATGAAAAATCACTGTCCTCATCTGATCACACTGGACGGCGAATCTTTCGTACAGACATATGGTTCTGCAAAATATCTGAACGTCGCACTCCTCGGTGTTGCGACCGGAAGCGGCCGCCTGGGACTGTCTGCAGAAACAATTTTACAGGAAATCAAATACCGCGTTCCGGAGAGATTCCGTGAAACGAATATCCAGGTATTTAAAGCAGGAAAGGAAATAGGTGAAGCATATGCTATTAACTAAGACGCAACTAGAACAAGTAGACGCACAGGTAAAACGTCTGCTCCACTCTGAAAGCTACTACGGAAAAGTCTTAAAAGAACATGGTATCGAGAAAGTAGAGACCCAGAAAGATTTTGAAAACCTCCCTTTTTCCAGTAAAGATGATCTGAGAAATGCATACCCATTGGGAATCGCAGCCGTTCCAGAAGAAGATATCGTCCGCATCCACTCTTCTTCCGGAACTACCGGAACTCCGGTCATTATCCCTTATACAGCAAAAGATGTAGACGACTGGGCGATCATGTTTGCAAGATGTTATGAAATGGCCGGCATCACCAACAAAGACCGTATCCAGATCACACCGGGCTACGGACTGTGGACCGCAGGAATCGGTTTCCAGAACGGTTGTGAGAAGCTCGGTGCTATGGCAATTCCAATGGGCCCCGGTAATACCGAGAAACAGTTGAAAATGATGGAAGATTTACAGACAACGGTTATCACCGCGACTTCTTCCTACGCTTTACTGCTCGCAGAAGAAATCGACCGCCGCGGCTTAAAGAGCCGTCTGAATCTGAAAAAAGGTGTCATCGGTTCAGAACGCTGGGGTGAGAAAATGCGCAATCGCATTAAAGAACAGTTAGGTATCGAGCTCTACGATATCTACGGATTGACCGAGATCTATGGACCGGGTATCGGAATCACCTGCGAGCACGACTGCGGCATCCACTACTGGGATGATTATGTTTATATCGAGATCATCGACCCTGTCACAGGTAAACCTGTTCCGGACGGAGAAGAAGGTGAGATCGTCATCACTACACTAGTAAAAGAAGGAGCCCCACTACTTCGTTTCCGTACGCATGACATTTCCCGTATCATTCCGGGAGAATGTGCCTGTGGAAGTCACTATCCACGAATCGATACGATCAGGGGACGTAGTGATGATATGTTCAAAGTACACGGGGTAAATATGTTCCCAAGCCAGGTAGAAGATATCTTAAAAGACGTAGACGGAGCATCCAGCGAATACACCATTACGATCGCACACGATGATGACAGTAACCGTGACGTTATACTCGTAACTGTCGAGGGAGAAGGACGTGTAGACTTCGAGTGGATGGCAGGCCAGATCAAGAGTCTGTTCAAATCCCGCATCAGCGTATCTCCAAAAGTAATCATTGTACCAATCGGAACACTTCCGAGAAGTGAGAAGAAGACAAAGAGAGTTACCGATTACCGTATCGAGTAGATTAAATAGGAGGATACAACTATTCATCAGTCGTATCCTCCTATATCTATCTGTGCATCTTATAAATGCAATACTCTGTCTTTAATCTCCTGCGTTCTTCCCTGATTCCAGAACTGCGTTCCAATATATCCGCATGTTCTTCTTGCTACAGACATCTTATCCTGATCTCTGTTACCGCAGTTCGGGCATTCCCAGATCAGCTTACCGGATTCGTCTTCCTTAATCTGGATTTCCCCATCATATCCGCACACTTCACAGTAATCACTCTTCGTATTCAGCTCAGCATACATGATATGCTCATAAATAAACTGCATTACAGAAAGTACCGCCGGAATATTATTCTGCATATCCGGAACTTCCACGTAACTGATCGCACCACCCGGTGAAAGTTTCTGGAAATCAGCCTCAAACTCTAACTTGTCAAAAGCATTGATCGGCTCTGTGACATGCACATGATAACTGTTCGTAATATAGTTCTTATCTGTAACTCCCTTGATGATACCAAAACGTTTCTGTAAGCATTTTGCAAACTTATATGTGGTAGACTCCATCGGAGTTCCGTAAACAGAATAACTGATATTCTCTGCTTCTTTCCATTCTTTACATTTGTCATTCAACTTCTGCATAACATCCAGAGCAAACTGTCTTGCCTCAGGATCTGTATGTGTCTTTCCTATCATACGCACACACATCTCATAAAGTCCTGCATATCCAAGTGAGATTGTTGAATAACCGTTAAACAACAGCTTATCGATCGTCTCACCTTTCTTCAAACGTGCCAGGGCACCGTACTGCCAAAGAATCGGTGCAACATCGGAAATCGTGCCTAACAGTCTCTCGTGACGGCATCGAAGTGCTCTGTGGCATAACTCCAGACGTTCCTCCAGAATCTCCCAGAAACGATCCATATTGCCCTCAGAACTACATGCTACATCTACAAGGTTGATCGTAACCACACCCTGATTGAATCTTCCGTAGAACTTCGCACTTCCGTCCGCATTCTTCTGGGAATCTTCTACAGTCAGGAATGATCGACATCCCATACATGGATAAACATTGCCCTGCTTCAGCTCCTTCATGATCTTCGCAGAAATATAATCCGGAACCATACGCTTAGCAGTACACTTCGCTGCTAACTCTGTCAGATACCAGTACTTGGAATCTTCCGTAATATTATCTTCATCCAGTACATAGATCAGCTTCGGAAATGCCGGTGTGATCCACACACCCTTCTCATTCTTAACGCCCTGCATTCTCTGCTTCATCACTTCTTCAATGATCATTGCAAGGTCTTCTCTGGTCTGTCCCTCCGGAACCTCATCCAGATACATAAATACTGTAACAAACGGTGCCTGTCCATTACATGTCATCAGAGTAATAAGCTGATACTGGATTGTCTGGATACCACTCTTAACTTCTTCTTTCAGACGCTTCTCCGTAATCTTATCGATGATTGCCTCATCCATGCTCTCTCCGCATTCCCGGCGCTCTTCGACCACCAACTTACGAATCTTCTTTCTGCTGACATCTACAAATGGTGCCAGATGTGACAAGGTAAAGGACTGTCCTCCGTACTGGTTACTGGCAACCTGTGCAACAATCTGCGTCGTAACATTACATGCGGTAAAGAAACTGTGCGGCTTCTCGATCATCGTCTCGCTGATCACTGTACCATTCTGTAACATATCTTCCAGATTGATCAGGTCACAGTTGTGTTCCTTCTGTGCAAAATAATCGGAATCATGGAAATGAATAATACCTTCCTCATGTGCCTCTACAATCTCCTCCGGCAACAGGACACGCTTAGACAAATCCTTGCTGACTTCTCCCGCCATGTAATCGCGCTGCGTAGAGTTGATTACCGGATTCTTATTCGAATTCTCCTGATTCACCTCTTCATTAATATGATCGATCAGAGCGAGAATTCCATTATCTGTTGTATTAGACTTACGTGCAAGCTCTCTCTTATAACGATAACGCACATACTTCTGAGCAACCTCATATCCACGCATCCCCATGATACTGGTCTCTACCATATCCTGGATATCCTCCACATGGACAGCATGAGGCATCTGGCTCACCTGTAAGGCAATATCATCAGCAATTGCACGGATCTGATACTCATTCATCTTATAGATGTTATCAACTTCTGCATTCGCAGCATTGATCGCATTCTCAATCTTCTGCAGATCAAAATGGACCTCCTCACCGTTTCGCTTAATGACCTTTGTCTTAACGTCTAAACTCATGATTCTCCCTCTTTCTTCGTAATAATCTTCTATATCAACTATATATCATACTAAATATAGTTAGTTTCTGCTTTTGTCAACACAAGATGTTGTGTCGTGACAATTAATATAATACACCATATCTGGACAAAAGAAAAGACTTAATTTTTCACAAAAAACGTGCTTAGAGCGCGAATGCCCGATTTTGCGGCGTTCGCGCTCATAAAATTTTTTCTCTGTTCAAGTCTGTTCTCTCAATACTATATTTCTCTTAAATAAGCCCCAGATATTCAAAAGCTTCCCTGATTCCTTCCTCCAGAACAGCCTTTGTTACATAATCAGAAACAGCCTTCACTTCCTCTTTCGCATTGCTAAGAGCCACTCCTGTTTGTGCAAATTGCAACATCTCCAGATCTTCGGTTCCATCACCGATCGCAACAACATCTTTCTGCTTCTTCTCAGCTGCAGTCAAAATCTTGCGGATACCTTTCACTTCATTGATATTCTTTGGCGTGATCTCTCCGGCCCAACAAGCAGCACAGGACATTCTGGCTTCTCTTACCAGAAATGCATAGCTCCATTTCTCCAGAATCTCTTTTCCAAGTGCCTTATCACCGAATACCATAAGTTTCTCCACTTCCGGCACATCTAATACGGTATCTACCGGAATCGGATTCTGTGGCGGCCTCAGTGCTCGTCTCTTTCCATCTAAAAGGCGCACCCTGAGCGTCTTATACTCTCTCAGATCCTCCTTAAGAACATACACACCCTTCTTCGTCTCAATCTCAACAACACAAGGCTCCTTAAGCAGATCATTCATAAATTCAATGTAAGCCAGCTGCGTAAACAAACGATGTTTCAGACATTCTCCCTTATATTCCACATAACCACCGGAATTGGCAATAACACCATCCCAGCCGATCTTCAAAATCTCTGGATCTATCTGTCTGTAAGTCCTGCCGGTGCAAAGACAGATCTCATGTCCATTCTCTCTGACCTTTTGGATCGTCTCAATCAAAAACGGCGAAAACTCTCCGCCCATATCTTTGATGAGCCCATCAATGTCCATAAATATAATTTTTCCCATGTGTAACCCCACTACTTCTCTCAGATTGTCGTATTCGACACGTCTATACTATCATAGCACATATATTGTGGCATTTCACCATCAAATTGCATTTAATCAAATACATTTTTAGATATTTTCACAACATTCTGAGTGAATACATAGGATTATAAAGAAAAATGAACAAAAGAAAGCATCCTACATCAGTCTTTATTAATAATTTTTAAGATTTCCGTAATATCCATGCCGGCAATCCTGCTGATCCGCTCCGGTTCAAGCCCTTCCTTATACATACTTGCAACCAACTCTTGCCTTGTCACTTCTTTTCCCGAATTATATCCCACTTCTTTTCCTGAGTTATATCCTGCTTCTCTTCCTGAATTATATCCTTCCTCTCTTCCTGATTCATAACCAGCCTCATACTCGGCTTTCCTCAGTTTCTTTTCTTCTTTTTCTTTATCATACTCATAGATGCTCACTCTGACCACCTCCACTTTGTTCTGCTGTAGAAACTCTGCCAGGATTCCCTCATCTATACATTCATCCACTGCCCGTTCTATCGCTTCATCCAATGACATTTCTTCTATCGATGCATATTTTCTGACTCTTGCTACA
>ERZ773103.849-NODE-849-length-34245-cov-17.464844_pt1 | contig 34245 bp, 30 predicted proteins | sample MGYA00511118_ERZ773103 | MGnify/ENA primary metagenome ERZ773103 (study PRJEB29015, sample SAMEA2737821) | human gut metagenome | biome: human gut; feature: human-associated habitat; material: faeces | place: China | collected 2012 ... | reverse complement strand
AGAAGGGTTCATTATTCAATGTGAAGGTTTGGATGAAGCTACTGGTGAAAAAGAAAGGCCCGTATCCGTTCAGGATATGAGCCTTGCAAGAATTGGAGAATTGTAATCCGTAGATTTTACAAGTAAAATCTCTCCAGTTTTGTTTTAAAAAATTGAATTAATGGGCCGTTGAAGCAGGCATTTATAATTGTCCCAATCCCTACTACCGACCAGATACCCGCCCCAGATGCAGTGGCAAATATGATTCCGATAATCACGACAACAACATCTGAAAGAATCCTTGCTTTATGGAATGGAATTTTCTGATGTGTCAGTTTCTCGATTATAATTGCGACACTGTCATATGGAGCGATTCCCATATCTGCGACCATATATAATGCCACTCCCATAGATGCCATCAACTGAGCAAGCAGCAGTGCAAGGATACGCAGTGGCAGATTCATCTGAATCTGCACTACATCATTCGCTACATAACAAATAAAGTCTGCAATGTATCCGACAAGAATGCAAAGAAAGTAATCAAGAGTATGTTTAAAAATGTGGCAGACGGGAAAGACGTTGTTGTAACATTTCAGAATTAGAAGAAAATTAGATGAGAAGAGGCAAATTGTAGTAATTGGCATTTTATGAGCCGAAAAAGTATGTTATAATTGATGATTGAGAATAATTAACAAAAGGGAAATGGGTATGAAAAAAAAGGAAATAAATTATCAATTACTGATAAGAAGAATATGTCTTATCGTACTTGATATCATATGTATTATCGCAGCATCAATTCTGGCATTACTGACACGTTTTGAGTTCGATTTCAGCCAGATTCCGAAAGAATTCTTAAAAGTAATCTATAAATACGGACCATTCACCATAGTCATAACATTAATTATATTTTCACTTTTCCGTATCTACAGTAGTTTATGGGAGTACGCAGGGATTGAAGAAGTATTCAGTCTGATCGCAGCCTGTCTTGCGGCGGCCGTAGCGAAGATTGTCATCATCTTATTTACATGGAGCGTTATGCCAAGAAGCTGGTATGTACTGGATACAATTTATCTGATGATCCTGATCGGGGCAACAAGAGTATCTTACCGACTGATACGTCTGCGCAGACAGAACCGTACATTCCCATGGTCAAAGAGAAAGAAAGTCATGATCATCGGCGGAGGAGAGGCCGGAAGAAGTCTGATCACAGAGATCCAGAACAGTAAATATCTGGATCAGAAGGTTGTCTGTATCATAGACGATGATCCGTATAAGATCGGAAGATATATTAAGGGAGTCAAGGTTGTCGGTAATCGGAACAGTATTAAGAAAAGCGTCAAGAAATACAATGTCCAGCAGATCATCCTGACGATACCATCGGCAAATGCAGCAAAGATCAGACCAATCGTGGAGATCTGTCAGGATACAAACTGTGAACTTATGATCCTGCCGGGAGTATATCAGCTGGTCAACGGAGAGGTCAAGGCAAGTAAACTGCGTCCGGTGAATATTGATGACCTTCTGGGAAGAGATGAAGTCCATGTCAATCTGAACGAGGTCATGGATTATGTATCAGGAAGAGTGATCATGGTAACCGGCGGCGGAGGTTCGATCGGAAGTGAATTATGCAGACAGATCGCAAAGCACAGCCCGAAACAGCTGATCATCTTCGACATCTATGAGAACAATGCATATGATATCCAGCAGGAATTGTTAAGGGAACAGCCGAAGCTTGACCTGGTGGTGCTGATCGGTTCTGTACGTGATGAGAACCGTATCAACAGTATCTTCGAACAGTACCGTCCGGAGATCATCTATCATGCGGCAGCACATAAGCACGTGCCGCTTATGGAGGGCAGCCCGAACGAGGCTATCAAGAATAATGTCCTCGGAACTTATAATATGGTCAGAATGGCAGATAAATGGAATGCTAAGAGATTTGTACAGATATCTACAGATAAGGCTGTCAACCCAACGAATATCATGGGAGCTTCCAAGAGAATCTGTGAGATGATCATACAGACTTATAATAAAGAATCGAACACAGAATATGTAGCAGTGCGGTTCGGTAATGTACTTGGAAGTAACGGAAGTGTTATTCCGTTATTTAAAAAACAGATTGCAGAAGGAGGACCGGTAACCGTCACACATCCGGAGATCATCCGCTACTTTATGACGATTCCGGAAGCGGTATCACTGGTACTTCAGGCAGGTGCCTATGCCAAAGGCGGAGAGATCTTCGTCCTGGATATGGGAGAACCGGTAAAGATCCTTGATCTTGCAAGGAATATGATCCGGCTGTCAGGCTATAAAGTCGATCAGGATATCAAGATTGAATTCACGGGACTGCGTCCGGGAGAAAAATTATACGAAGAACTTCTGATGGACGAAGAAGGTATGACGGATACACCGAATAAGCTGATACATATCGGACATCCGATCGATGTAGATGAAGTCAAGCTCGCACATGCACTCAGAGTCCTTGAGAGCGCAGCACAGAATGAGACCGATGATATGCGTCTGATTGTGGAAAGCATCGTTCCGACCTATCATCCAAAATTAAATAAATCAACACAATAGAACCAGAGAATACAGGAGGCATAACAGATATGTTCAAAGAGGATCATTTGTCTTTCAGACAAAGGAAATATATGAAGGTTAAGAACATAATAGGAAGAGCTCTTGGAGGGATCGGTCTGGTGGTATTATCACCCGTCTATCTGGCAATTATTGTGGCGATCAAGAAAGAAGACGGGATCACAGCTCCTGTCTTTTTTTCGCAGAAAAGAGTAGGAATCCATAAGGAATATTTTAACCTGTACAAATTCCGCTCCATGCGCACAGATACGCCGCACGATAAGCCGACACACCTTCTGGAGAATCCAGATCAGTATATTACAAAAGTAGGACATTTTCTGCGAAAATCATCATTAGATGAACTTCCGCAGCTTTGGAATATTGCCAGAGGAGATATGGCTGTGATCGGACCAAGACCGGCACTTTGGAATCAGGATGACTTGATCGCAGAACGTGACAAGTACGGGGCTAATGATGTAAAACCGGGACTTACCGGATGGGCACAGATCAACGGAAGAGATGAACTTGAGATCCCTGTCAAAGCCAGACTGGACGGCGAGTATGTAAAAAAGATGGGGCCGCTTATGGATATCCGGTGCTTTATCGGAACGGTATTCTCCGTGCTTCGAAGTGACGGAGTCGTAGAAGGCGGAACCGGAGCAAAGAAGAAACTTATGGTCATCACCAATCATTCTTATATGCTGTGGCAGTTCAGAAGAGAATTGATCGGGAAACTTATGGAAGATTACGACGTGATCATCAGTACACCATTTGTAGGGCATGAGGATGATTTTAAAGCAATGGGATGTACAATGATCGAGACGGATGTGGACCGTCGTGGGATCAACCCGAAGACGGATATGAAGCTGTATCTGACCTACCGCCGGTTATTAAAAGAACATCACCCGGATATGGTAGTTACCTATTCGATCAAGCCTAATGTATATGCCGGATATGCCTGCCGACAGATGCGGATTCCATATTGTGTCAACGTACAGGGACTCGGAACTGCATTCCAGAAGAAGGGACTTCGGGAAATCGTTATAAGAATGTATAAAACAGCCTTAAAAAAGGCAAAGACAGTGTATTTCGAAAATAAGGGAAATGCGAAGGTGTTCCTGCAGGAGCAGATCATCCGTCGGGAACAGATGTGTCTGCTTAAAGGGGCAGGAGTAAATCTTAAGTATTATACTTATCAGAAATATCCGGAGAATGACAAAGTGCATTTCCTATATCTTGGAAGGATCATGAAGGAAAAAGGAATGGACGAACTGTTCTATGCAGCGAAAGAACTACAGCGAAAAGAAGTACCGTTCGTTCTGGATCTGGTAGGATTCTTTGAAGACGAATACAAAGAAAAGATTGATAAGCTGGTGGATGCAGGGATCGCAGTATTCCATGGATTCCAAGAAGATCCGAGACCATATTATGCCATGGCCGACTGTGTCGTGCTCCCAAGTTATCATGAAGGAATGTCAAATGTACTTCTGGAGGCAGCGGCAACCGGACGTCCGGTGATCACCAGCAATATTCCGGGCTGTAAGGAAGCCGTAGACGATGATAAGAGCGGGCTTCTGTGTGAAGCAGAGGACTGGAATGATCTGTACCGTAAGATGAGTAAGATCGCCCGGATGAGCCGTATAGAACGCGAAGCAATGGGAGTATGCGGCAGAGATAAGATGGCGCGGGAATTCGATAAGGATAAGGTTGTGAAGAAGACGATACAGGGGATCGAGAGAGTATAATATAATCAAAGACGGTAAAAAGGAAACTCCTTTTTGGCAGATGCCAGAAAGGAGTTTCCTTTTATTAAAGATTTTTATCTAAGCTTTTTTATCTACCTTATCTACGGAATCTTCTCTTACAGATCACAGCTGCGATCACAGCAAGTGCTGCCAGAGAAAGAAGTGTGTACATCCATACCGGTGACTGATCGCCGGTTCTGGCTGCAGCTTTGTTAGAAACTTTGCCGTTGGTTGATTTGTTAATATTTATATTCTTGGTTGTATTCTTGTTATTATTCAGGTTATGATTCGGCTTCAGATTCTGTCCAGGATTATCGCTTCCAGGATTCTTCGGATCATCCGGTGTACCAGGATCCGGTTTGTCTGGATTCTCTGGATCTGGATTCTCCGGCTTCGGGTTCTCCGGGTCATCTTTGGCCTGGATCGTGTAAGTGGTCCATCCGCGTGCCAGAGGAAGCGAATATGTCTCACCGTCTAAAGTAACCTTCTTACAAGGCTCGCCATACGCGGACACATCGTCCATGACAAGCTCCGCTTTCGCATGATAAGTACCTGCCTTGGAAGGAACTTCGGAAAGTTCTTCTCCGACAGCACCGTTATCATCTGCATAGTAAGTCATCTTATAAGCAACGCCCTCCACCTCTTTGCCCAATACATAAGTATGGAAATTTTCCAATAACTTTTTCTAAACATATAGGCCTCCTTTCAGTAATGCCAATGTGTGTTGGGCGTTACACGATAATTATCTCCCTTACATCATGTAAACACCAAATGTGTTAAAGTCAACATATCATATAAAATGCACAAATGCAATAGAAAAAGTTGGAATAATATGGTTAAAATGACGGAAAGAATAGAAAAAGGAGATACATGAGAAAACGTGAAGTGTTATGAATGGAAAAATGAGACAGCATCAGCAAAATATATAGAGATATGATACAATGAATAATATATAAAAAATGATTTACAAATGTAAAATGGGGATGTGATGAGCAACACGTGAATGATAAAGAGATGATTACAGCAATGGAGAATCTGGCATTGCCGGATATAACCCAGAATACGGGTCAAGATATGAAAGAGGGACTGGGGAAAGACATTATTGGTCAGGCCGTTGACTTATTAGGGGATAATATAGAAATTGGTCTTGATATGACTATTGATAATGAACTTTTAAAAGAGATTCCAATTATCGGGAATTTTGTAAAAGCAGCAAGACTTGCTGATACTATTCACAACCGATATCTAATTATAAAGCTTCAAGAGTTTGTAGAGGATGTAAAACGTGGCAGATTAGAAGAAGATGTAATCAGAGAGCATAGGAGAGTGTTAGAAGAACATCCCCAAAAACGGGAAAAAGAAATGACAAATCTTATACTGAGTCTGGAACGTTTAAAAGAAAAAAGAAAGGCACGGATTTTGTCCAAAATCTACATGTATTATTTGAAGGAAGAGCAGAAAGCAGCAAGATTTGAGGATAAAGAAAAGCGCAAGATAAAGATGGAAGAATGCTGGATTGACTTCTGTATATTAGAAGAAATGCTGGAGGATATATCAATGTATGATTATCCGGCATTAGTCTACGCTTATAAAAATAAAAAAATCTATACTTATAGTGAGAACCTGTCTCTTTTTCAGGTTATGCGTCTGGAACGATGTGGGGTAATGTATAGAGATAAGCACGGGATGCTCGCAGGCTCCAATACGACATTAATTCGACTGACACCACAGGGAAAACTATTCTGTGAGGTGACTGAATTGGTAGGAGAGGGAGAAAGAAAAGAAGTACTGGGGGAAGAAATGAATGCCGATTAACAATATAAATCCGGAAGAATTAGTCAAAGTAACGGGAATTATAAATAGGAACCAGGCATATAAAAGGCGTTGGAAAGAGCCGCTCTTTCTGGACAGTGATAAACCGCAGGTCAGCTTGAAAAATGGTCTTTTTCTGATGCCAAGATATTCAAAAAATGAGGAGTTAGATGAAAGAAATGATTTGGAAAATCAAATACAGAGTCTGATTTATGAAAAGAATGACAGATTTCTTTTGATATTAGGGGAGCCGGGTGGAGGAAAATCGACATTGGTTGCATATATACTGAATACTTATGAAGACACGGAAGGACGTAAACCAATTGTTTATCCATGTGCTGCAATGCAGAGGGTGACATGGAGCCCGACAAATTATAATCTGTTTGAAGATATTATGAGAGAATTAGGATTGTTAGAGTATAAGAGGCTTTCTAATCATGTATTGATCTTGGATGGATTCGATGAAGTGGAAGTCGATGGCAGCAGAGAAGATTTGTTAAGACATCTCTACATATGCTGGGAGAACGCGTCAGAGGATTATGGATTGAAGAACTTTTCCTTAATTATTACCAGCAGACGTAATTATTTGGGAGAATTAAGCAGAATAGAAGTCCCGTATATTGTACTTAGCAGATTTGACAAAGATCAGATTATAGAATTCTGTAATAAATATTTTGAACGAAGCGGTGAGAAGACCGTATCAAAACATACGATAGAAGAAATGAAAGTAATGGAGTCTGTGTTTGGAATTCCAATCCTTCTCTACATGACGATTGCATTGGGAATAGATGTAGGAGAAGGCGAATCGGAATCGGATGTATATGATAAAATATTTACTCTGAATTCCGGGGAGAGAGGAATCTATGACAGGTGTTGGGATCGGATGGGGCATCCATTGACTACAAAGATTAAAGAACAGATTCATGAAGTCTCTAAGAAGATGGCATATTGGATGTTGGAACACGAACCAGAACAACTGATTATCGATTGGAAATCTTATCAAAGGATTCTGGATGAAGTTGGTGTAGATTCATCAGCTATGCTGGGACAGTACATTCATCAGATTCATCACACAGAGGGAAATATAGAAAGTAATGGTCTGGTGTTCATACATAAGACAATCTATGAATATTTCCTTGCCAGGGCAATCGTGGATATAGTGCAAAATCAGTTGATTTCTCCGGTATATCCTTTGGAAAAAGAGATGACAGAGCAACTTACAAAACTATTGAATATCCGGGAAATTCCGATGCAAACACTTATTTATCTGGAGCGGATGATAGAAAAATGCGTAGACTCCAAGACACAAGAAAAGATGAGAAAATGTGAAAAGTATTGGAGAAGGTATTTCGAAAGTTTGCTTGTAAATGGAATGCAGTATCCACTTTCGGAAAAGAATTGTTGCAATCTGAAAATTATAGAAAAGGAGATTACAGCATTTCTCAATTATCTGGCTGTGGTGAAGATTATTCTGTTAAAGTTATCTGGAAAGGATCGGGTATGGCTGGTTGCGGAATCAGAGTTTATGAAATTACTGAGTGGTTATATTAAAAGGTCAGGAGAGAGAATGAGAGATCTCAGTAATCTGGAATTGCCATATATCAGTCTGAGACATGCAAATCTAAATTATGTGGACTTTAGTTATAGTAATCTGACAGGAGTAGATTTCTATTATGCAAGTCTGAATTATACAAATTTTACAAGGGCAGATATAAGTTGCAGTAATATGTATGGTGCAGATTGTGTACATGCCAGAATGTGCTATGCAGACCTATCATGTAGCAACCTACGTGAGCTCAATCTTTGCGGGGCGCAGATGGAGGGTGCAAATCTGCGAGAATCAGACCTTACAGGAGCGAATTTGGAAAGAACGGATGTAAAGAAAGCGTTATAAATTGCGTAATATCGGTACAAATGGTGAATCATGCCTGTTGCTCTGTCTTGGAATACAAGGAAATATATGGTAAAATTAAATGTTGAAAAACGCATGAAGCAGGTAAGAAAAAACCTGCAATATCAATCAATTATTTGGAGAAGAATATGGACAAGAATTATATATTGATAATCGGATGGGTTGCCGTGATGGCGATGCTGTCTGTATTGACATCGGTGAAACAAGAGGAGACGGTGTGTGGAAAAAAAGAATATCGGTGGAGACCGGTGTGGGCGGTTGTGACATTCTTACCGTTGATTATATGGTGTGGATATAGAGGAAATATAGGCGATACATGGGCATATGAAAAAGGCTTTTCCGAAATGCCGGTAAGTTTAGGCGGTATGGCGTCTTATATGGCAACAGTAAAGAAGGATAAAGGCTTCTATTTTGTGTCAGCGGTCATCAAATGTATTGTAGGAAATCACGTTAATATATATTTTATAGTATTAGCTGCGATTCAGGCGGGGGTGTTGATATATGTATATCGTAAATATTCCAGCAGATATCTGGTAAGCTTTTTCTTATTTATTGCTTCGACGGATTACATTTCATGGATGTTCAATGGTATCCGACAGTTTCTGGCGGTTACGATTACGTTCATAGGAATTAAATTTATACTGGATAAGAAGTACGCAAAAGCAATTATTTTAATTCTGATTGCCTCATTGATGCATCAGAGCGCTTTACTGGTTATTCCATTTATCTTCATTGCACAGGGAAAGGCATGGAATAAAAAGACATTACTTTTTATGGTTGCGGTTATTGCAATTGTGGCTGGTATTGGGCAGTTTACAAATGTGTTGGATTCTATGTTAGCCGAGACGCAATATAAAAATGTTGTGTCTGACTGGCAGAGTTGGAATGATGATGGAACGAATGCATTGCGTGTATTAGTGTATGCAGTGCCATCGGTACTGTCTTTAATAGGATTAAAATTCATACGAAGTGAAGATGACAAAGTTATCAATTTGTGTACGAATATGTCAATCGTATCTGTTGGATTCTATATAGTATCTATGTTCACAAGTGGAATATTTATTGGTCGTCTTCCAATTTATTTCTCATTATATAGTTATATCTTATTGCCATGGGAGATTGATCATATGTTTACCAAACGATCAGCAAGATTGATTTATGTTGCAATGGTAGTGGGGTATCTGGGATTCTATTTGTATAGTGTTAATAATCTTTTGGGATAGAGGGAGAATAATGATTCGAGTATTACATGTTGTTACATATATGGGGCGCGGAGGTCTTGAGACGATGCTTATGAATTATTATCGTCATATAGATCGAAGTAAAGTACAGTTCGATTTCCTAGTGCATAGAGAATTTGAAGCGGATTATGACGAGGAAATAAAGTCTTTAGGCGGAAGAATCTATCACGTATCAAGGCTTGTACCGTGGAGTAGAAGATACAAAGCAGAATTGAGACACTTTTTTAGAACTCATCCGGAATATAAGATTGTACATGTACATCAGGACTGCCTGAGTTCTGTCGTGTTGCAATGTGCGAAAGATTGCGGAATTCCGGTTCGAATTGCGCATAGTCATAACAGTAATCAAGACAAAAATATTAAATATTTGTTCAAAAGATATTATATGAGAAAGATTCCTGAAACAGCAACGGAATTATTTGCCTGTGGAAAAGCCGCGGGAGATTGGATGTTTGGAGGAAAGGCTTATCAGCTTCTTCCGAATGCAATTGCAACGGAAAAGTATATTTATGAGGAAGAAAAGGCAAAAAAAATAAAAAAAGATCTAGGTCTTGAAAAAGATCTAGTTATTGGACACATTGGAAGATTTAATCCGCAGAAGAATCATAAATTTCTGATAGACATTTTTGAAAAGTGTTTTGAAAAGAATCAAAAAGTAAGATTAATGTTGATAGGAGATGGAGAAGGGCGGAAAGGAATAGAAAACAAAGTAAAAGAACGGGGATTACAAGATAATGTCATTTTTATGGGCGTTAGAAAAGATGTCCCGGAATTATTACAGGCAATGGATGTGTTCGTATTTCCCTCCTTATACGAAGGACTTCCGGTTACTATGATTGAAGAGCAAGCGGCAGGAGTGCCTGCGGTTATTTCAAATCGAGTGTCGGAAGAATGTATTATTACAAAAGGTCTGGTGAAAGTGGAAGGGCTGGAAGAAACTCCAGAACAATGGGCAGACAAAATCTTAAAACAAGCAAAGATTAACAAGAGTGACAGAAATGAAGAAATCAAAAAAGCAAAATATGATGTAGAGACAACCGCAAAATGGCTGGAAGAATATTATCTTAAGAAGGCAGAGGTGAACTGATATGGCATTATTAACAGTATTTACGCCTGCATACAACAGGGCAAGCACTTTACCACGTACATATCAGAGCCTTTGTGAGCAGGAATGCAAAGATTTTATATGGTTAATCGTAGATGACGGATCAAGTGATAATACAAGGGAACTGGTAGAATGCTGGAAGAATCAGGATAACGGATTTGAGATACAGTATATTTATAAAAAAAACGGAGGAATGCACACTGCTCATAATGTGGCGTATGAGAATATACATACAGAATTGAACGTATGTATCGATTCGGATGATAGAATGGCAGAAGGAGCAGTTGAAAAGATTAAAAAGGCTTGGTTTGAGGTGAGAGAAAAAAATTATGCGGGATTGATAGGACTTGATGCAGACATGCTCACGGGAAAAATCATAGGAAAAGGATTCCCGGATGGACTGAGGGAGACAACATTGGGTGGATATTATGCATCTGGCGGAGCAGGAGATAAGAAATTAGTTTATCGTACGGATGTTATTAATAGCGTACCTCCATATCCTGTATTTGAAGGTGAAAAATATGTGGGATTAGTGTATAAATACACGTTGATTGATCAGAAGTATAAACTTGCTGTGCTAAATGATATATTGTGTGATGTTGAATATCAGGTGGATGGATCGAGCAATACGATGTTTCGGCAGTACTTGAAAAACCCTAAAGGTTTTGCTTTTTTGAGAAAGGTGGCAATGACTTATCCGATAAGTAAGAGGAGATTAATTCGAGATTGCATACATTATTGCTCTAGTAGTTTAATTGCAGAAAATAAAAAATATATTGTTGAATCACCTAGGAAATTACTTACTGTTTTGTGTACACCATTGGGGTGGATATTAACATTTGCTATTAAGAAAAATGAAAAAGAAAAGAGTAATTAGTTTTATAAAATAGGTTTGTTTTGTAATTTACAATATAGCTTTTATGGGAGATAGTTTTAATGAAGAAAAAAATGGAAAATGAGGTAGCTGTTATTATTCCAGTTTATAATGTAGAAAGTAAACTAAAAAAATGTATTAAATCTATACTGCGGCAATCGTATGATAAATTTTATCTCATTTTGGTTGATGATGGTTCAACAGATAATAGCGGAAAAATATGTGATAATTTTTCCTTAAAAGATAATCGAATCTATGTAATTCATCAGGAAAATAAAGGAAGTGTAGAAGCAAGAAAAAGTGGAATTTATTCGGACAAGGCAAAAGAAGTAAAATATTTAATGTTTTGTGATGCAGATGATGAAATGCCTTTAAAGGCAATTGAGATCCTAGTAAAAAATGCTGAAAAATATCAGGCAGATTGTGTCTGCGGAAATATGAATCGAATGATAGGGAGAATTTTTATTCCGCAATTTTTAATCAGATTTACACCAGCATGTTTTAGGGGAGAGAACGTTAAAGTGTATTGTCATAAGGAAATTATGAGTGAGTTATATGAAAGCTGTTTTGGTATAAGTAATTATCCAGTAAATCTTGTGGCAAAAATATATCGAAGAGAATTAGTGACTAATGTAGCAAAAGATAAGGCTATTGTAAAATTTATGGGCGATGATTTAAGTGTAACATTAAAAATCATGCCAAATATAAAAAAATTAGTTATTGTTTCAAACATAGTTTATCATTATAGAGTTGGTGGTGGTACATCTAAGTTTATGCCGTATATGTTAGATGATTTTTTAGCGTTATATCATTATAAAAATCAACTAAGAGAATATTATAAAATGGATCCTAAAGTTAAAATATATATGGATATTGAATTAGTAAATGTAATAAAATCATATTTTTTAATGTGTAAAACCGTGGGTAGTTATAATGAAAAGCAAATGAATCAAGAAATTTTTAAGATATTGCGGATTCCGGAAATGGAAGAAGTTGTTAAATCATTAAATAGAATAAGTGTTAGGGACACATTTATGAATCTCATTTTAGATAAAAATAGTGAGGAAATAAACAGTTATTTAAATGAATTGTGTAGAAAAACTAGATTAAAAAGAAGAATAAAAAAAATGTTGAGAGTAGGGAGATAAAAAGGAGAAGATAATGATTCCAAAAAAAATACATTATTGTTGGTTTGGAAAAAGTGAATTACCTGCAAAAGCAAAGAAATGTATCGCAAGCTGGAAAAAATATTGTCCAGATTATGAAATTGTTGAATGGAATGAAGACAATTATGATGTACATCAAAATGCTTATACGACGTATACGTATGACAACAAAAGGTTTGCATTTTTAAGTGATTATGCACGTCTGCAAATTATTCTTCGGGAAGGAGGAATATATTTTGATGTTGATGTGGAGGTTGTAAGGCCATTGGATGAATTGCTTAGATATCCAGCATTTTTTGGATTTGAGACAGAAGAATATGTAAATACAGGAGTAGGATTTGGGGCAGAGAGAGGAAATAAGATTGTTGAAGGGATGCTAAAAGAATATAATCCACTTCTTGACGGAAAACATGGAACAAGAGGATGTCCAATATTGAATACAGAAGCATTGGAAAAAAAAGGTCTAATACGAAATGGACAGAAGCAACAAATAGAAGGAGCACAAATATTTCCAATAGAATATTTTAATCCATATGATGATCCGACGGGAAGACTTAATAAAACGACAAAGACTTATTCAATTCATTGGTTTGCCAAAAGTTGGATGGGTAAAAAAGAAATATTAAGAAGTCAGATACTAAAACCGGTTCACCGAATATTTGGAAAAGATGTTTTCAGAAGAGGTAAATAATGAAGAAGATATTAATAGTATCACATGCATTAGAGATAGGTGGTGCAGAAAGAAGTCTAATAGGATTATTAGATGCTATAGATAAAAAAGAATATCAGGTGGATTTGTTTTTGCTACGCCATGAAGGAGAATTGTTTTCGTTTATTCCTGAAGGTATTCATTTATTATCAGAGATACCATCATACACAGTACTTGCACGTCCGATGGTACAGACTTTAAAGGAGGGACATGTAGTATTAACAGCAGCAAGAATGTATGGGAAAATAAAAGCAAGTAAGTATATAAAAAGACATGGACATACAGACAGCGGGGTACCACTTGAGTACAGTCATAAATATACATATCGTTTTATGCCAGACATCCAACCCAATGAGGAATATGATCTGGCAATCAGCTTTTTGACGCCACATTATATTGTCGCACATAAGGTGCACGCAAAAAAGAAAATAGCTTGGATACATACAGATTATAGTAAGATTCAAATTAATAAAAAATCAGAAATAGAAATGTGGTCAGCGTATGATAGGGTAATTTCAATATCTGATGATGTGACAAAAACATTTCTCAAAATCTTTCCAACATTATCAGCAAAGATTGTCAAAATAGAAAATATTATTCCAGAAAAATTAATTGTACATCAATCAAAGGAATTTGTTCCAATAGAAGAGATGCCGGATGATAGTATAAAAATATTGTCTATTGGAAGATATTGTACAGCAAAAAATTTTGATAATGTGCCGAAGATATGTAAATATTTGGTAAGCAGAGGGATGAATGTAAAATGGTATCTTATAGGGTTTGGTTCAGATGAAAAACTTATAAAAGAAAAGATAAAAAAAGAACATATGGAAAAAAATGTTATTATGCTTGGGAAAAAATCCAATCCATATCCGTATATTTGCAGATGTGATTTGTATGTTCAACCTTCAAGATATGAAGGAAAATGTGTTTCCGTAAAAGAGGCGCAGATGTTGGGAAAACCGGTAGTAATTACTAATTATGCAACGGCAAAAAGTCAATTGGAAGATGGAGTGGATGGAATAATTGTGTCCATGGATAATGAAAAGTGTGCAGAGCAAATAGAACAGGTATTAAAAGATGATGAAAAAATGAAGAGAATATCTCAAAAGTGTATGGAAAAGGATTATTCTAATGCTACAGAAATAGAAAAAATATATATTATGTGTACATATTAATTGAACTTAATCAAGTTAGAAGAAAGAGGAAAAAATGGTATTGGTTAGTATTGTTGTCCCAATTTATAAAGTCGAAAAATATTTATCAAGATGTGTTCAGTCGTTGTTGAATCAGACTTTGAAAGATATTGAAATAATACTGGTTGATGATGGATCACCGGATAAATGTCCGAAAATGTGTGAGAACTATTTGAAAGTAGATAAGAGAATTAAAGTTGTACATAAGGTTAATGGCGGCTTAAGTAGTGCGCGAAATGCCGGAATCAATATTGCTACTGGAAAATATATAGGTTTTGTAGATTCGGATGATTCAATATTACCTACTATGTATGAAGAATTATATAACGTGATTAATAAGTATAATTGTGATTTCGTTATGTCGGATTATAAGAGGATTACGCGTGATGGAAGAGAAAATTTAAAAAGTTTTAATATTGCAAAAGGATACTATGATAAGAAACGGATTATTAAAGAAATTTATCCAGAGCTAATTATGGGGCGTAATCTGGATTATGGTCCATTGTTGTCAGTTTGGCATTGTTTATATAATTCGAATTTTTTGAGACAGTATAATTTACGATTTGATGAAGAGGTTAAATGGTCGGAAGATAATATTTTTAGTGCATTTGTTGGGTATTATGCTAATTCTTTTTATTATTTAAAGGGAAGAGGATTATATAAGTATTATGAAAATGCGGGAACAATTACGACCAGTTATCGTGAAGGTGCGTGGAATGTTTATTGTACTATGAATGACCATCTGAGAATGTTTTTTGACAATAAAAAAGAGTATAATTTTTCACAACAATTAAATTTGCATCAGATTTATTATGCATGCAATTGTTTGGGACAATTAAAGCATGCAGATTTAGAGAAAGAAGTAAAAAATAGAAAGGCGCAGGAAATTTTAAAATCTAAAAAATTAGCAGAGGCTTTTTATAAATTCCATTATCCGAAAGAATGGTCATGGAAACTGAAGGTACAAGTTTGGTTAATAAGGCATAAAATGTGGAATGTATTAAAGAAAATATAAGGAGCAGATTATAATGTGTAAGATTTCAATAGTTATGCCTGTTTATAATAAAGAGAAATACATAGCAAGAGGAATTAATTCTATTCTTGCACAGACATTTAATGATTGGGAATTAATTATTATTGATGATGGGTCGACTGACGGATCTTTAAACCAATGCAAGAAATTCCGAGATTCAAGAATTCAAGTATTCCATACTTTAAATAGAGGTGTGTCTGAAGCACGAAATTTAGGAATTAGTAAAGCTACGGGAGAGTATATTACTTTTATAGATAGTGATGATTTTGTTGCAGAGAATTATCTTGAAAAAATATATAAGCCAGATGAAGAAATGGTAATTGGTGGAGTAGAAAAAGTTGATATAAACGGAAAAGTTATAGAACGAATACGGCCATATTTAGACGGAAATGTATATATAGAAGATATGGCGAAAACCTTCTATAAAGAACAATTAGCTACCGGAATTTATGGTTTTGTATCATCAAAACTTATAAAAAAAAGCGTAATAGAAAAAAACAAGATACGATTTGATAGTAAAATAAATTTGGCAGAAGATTATGATTTCTTTTTAAAAATATATGGATGTATTGAACAAGTATGGTTTACAGATTATACAGGATATTATTATGAGCAGGAAACTATAAATTCTGCTATTACTATGGATGATAACAAGATAGATTTTTTTGAACAGATTAATATTCAAAAGAAAACAAAATCATTTTTAAGAAAGCATCATTCATTTGGAGAATGGGAAGAAAAGCAATATAATCAAATAATTTCGAATTATGCGTATACAATTCTAATGATGAGTGCAGCGGAAGGAAAAAAACTATATAGCAATAATTTTAATAGATTGAAGAAAGAGCATATAGCTTATCTTGGGAAAGGTGGAAAAGCTATGCAGATAATAATGTCAGGATATAATTGTGGATTAAAAAGCGGAACATATGTTGTTTTGAGGCTGAAGAGAGCAATACGTAATGTGTTAAAAGGGGAAAGGTAAGTATGAGAAAAGTTTTTTTGTATAATCATGGTGGTAGTGAAAATCACGGATGTGAAGCACTGGTTCGTACTGTGTGTGAATTGTTTAAAGAAGAAAATCTTATCCTATATTCAGAAATGCCGCAACAGGATTTACATTATGGTATTCAGCAGTTTGCTAATGTTAAAAGTGCAAAAAATGCATATTCAAAACTGTCTCCTAGTTTTATTAAAGCGTATTATAGCTTGAAAAAGAAAAATGATTACTTCCCACTAGATATATTACCATATAGAAAGACTATAAAAGAATTTAGGACAGGAGATATAGAGATATCGGTAGGTGGAGACATTTATTGTTATGATGATTACCCGAAATACATTCAATTGCATCAAATGATCTGCCAACGAGGCTGTAAGACAATTCTTTTAGGATGTTCTTTGAATGAAAAATTATTTAATGATCCGAAATTTGTCGAGGATATGAAATCATATGACTATATTTCAGCAAGAGAATCTTTGACTTATGAATTATTAAAAAAGGCCGGGTTTAAAAGTATCGGATTGTCACCGGATTCAGCATTCACATTACCAAAAGAAGAAGTGCAATTACCATCTAGTTTTGTTGAAAATAATACGGTGGGAATCAATGTAAGTCCATTAGTAATGGAACGGGAGCAAGAAGATAATGTGTTGTTGGATAACTACAGAAATCTCATAGCTTATATTTTAAATAAGACAGATTATGCGGTTGCATTGATTCCGCATGTGATATGGGAGGGGAACGATGATAGAAGCATTTTGAATAAATTATATGATGAATTTAAAAAGAGTGAGAGAATTGCAGTAATTCAGGATTGTAATTGTATGCAGTTAAAAGGATATATTGCGAAATGTCGGTTCTTTGTTGGTGCAAGGACCCATGCGACTATTGCAGCATATTCTACAGAAGTTCCGACTCTTGTTGTAGGATATTCTATAAAATCCAGGGGAATAGCGAAAGATATATTTGGAAGTGAAGAAAATTATGTGATTCCTATTGAGCAGATAAAAGAAGAAAATAAATTGACACAGGCATTTATTTGGTTGCAGGAAAATGAGAATCATATAAAGGAACATTTGAAGAAAAGAATGCCGCAATATATAAAAGACGCAGAAAACGTAAAGAAAAAGATAAAAAAATTTTTTTAGGATATGAATAATGGATTTGATAAGTATTATTGTACCAATTTACAATGCAGAAAAAGTTATAAAACGATGTATAGAATCAATATCACGACAGTCTTATGAAATGTTAGAAATTATTCTGGTTGATGATGGATCAACAGACCAAAGCTTAGAAATTTGTGAAGATATGTCTGAAAAGGATTCAAGAATTAAGATTATACATCAAAACAATGGTGGGGTTAGTAGAGCAAGAAATACTGGACTAAAAAAAGCAACGGGACAATATATTATGATGGTTGACAGTGATGATTATCTATATGAAAGGGCTGTCGAATTAATGCTTAGGGAGATAAAGAAGAATAAGGCAGATTTAGCTATTTGTGGATTTGAAAGAGGAATGGATGAAGCATTTCCTTTTTCAGTAGATTTATCTTTGGAAAGTTCAGTAATTGATAATAGAGAGGCGCTGAACAGAATTTATAAGAATGATTATTGTGCTTTACAATATGTTGCACCGTGGGCAAAGTTATATGCGCGTAAACTGTTCGATAATATAATATATCCGGAAGGAAAGATATTTGAAGATATTTATATAACTCATCATATATTGTATAAATGTGGAAGAATTGCTGTTTTACCACAGAGAATGGTATACTATTCGTTTTGTGATAATAGTTTGATGAACAAACCATTTCACTTAGGAAAATTAGATTATCTGGAAGCATTGGAAGAAAGAATTTATTTTTTTAAAGATTGTGGATTTGATGAACTTGAGGATGTGGCTTATGATGAGTATTTACATTCTCTTATATGGGAATATTCTCGAACGAGAGATATTTTACATGACAAGAATGCCATGAATAAAATTTCTGATTGCTTTAAGAAAATATATAAAGTGGGACATGCCAGTAAAAGATATCCGCAAGAGAAAGTATGGTATTTGAAGACCTTTGCAATTAATCCGGAGATAATAGTATTATATTGGAAAATCAACTCAGTGTTTGAAAAAATATGGAGAAAGAAGAATGAAAACTGAAAAGGTAAGTATTGTAACACCATGCTATAACGGAGAAAAATATTTGGAACGATTTTTAAAGTCCATACTTAATCAAAGCTACGGAAATATAGAGTTGATATTTATAAACGATGGATCAACAGATCAGACAGAAGAGATTATAAAAAAATATAAAGAAGAATTTGATTTACATAATATAGAATTAACATATTTGTTTCAGGAAAATGCGGGACAGGCTGCAGCTTTAAATAATGGATTGAAATATGTTCAGGGAGATTATTTATTATGTATGGATTCAGATGATGAGATTAGTGAGAATTTTGTAAAATGTAGAGTTCGGTTTTTTCAGGAAAATTCTGCATATGTGTATTGTTATGGAAAAGTTGAATTTATTAAGAATGAATCAATACAAATAAAAGAAAAAAGAAAAGAATGTGAAAATAGATTATCTTTTTTTGAAGATATATTGTTTGTTAAGAATGTGTTTTTTACTGGATATTTTATGAGAATAGATGCATTAGATAAAGTCATAGAGAAGCGAGAAATATATACGGGAAGAGGAGGACAGAATGCACAAATACTTCTTCCTTTAGCTTGGTATTATGGAGAGCCGGGTTATGTAAAAGAATCAGTATATAAGTATTATATTCATTCGGAAAGTCATTCACATAGTCAGAATACAGGAGAAAAAATTATTGCTCAATTGTCGGATTATGAACAGATTTTGCTTGAAACAATAAAGAAAATAAAAGATAAAAGAGCAAGAGAATATATTATGCCAGTTCGACAACATTATGCGAGACTTCGGTATGGAAATGCAATAGATACACAGAATAAGATACTCATTCGGAAATATTTCAAGGAATTAAAGCGGATAAAAAGGCCGACACTTAGGGAGTTGGGACTATATATAAAGAAAATGGTATTTAGGTAAAAAGAATGTATGGATTAATATATAGAATATATTTTATATTGAAGAGAAAACAAAAAAAGAAAAAAGAAAAGAACAAGGAAACAGGTTTTATAATTCAAAAATTATTAGACAGAATAGAATGGTATTATAATATTTTAATAAAAGAAAAATATGAAAAATGTAGTATCCCTGAAAATATTCTTGAAAAAAAGGAAAGAAAAGAGCGTATAATAATATCTTTAACATCTTATCCGAAAAGAATAGGTGATGTATGGATTACAATTGAGACTTTATTGCGTCAGACAGTGAAACCGGATATGATTATTTTGTGGCTTGCAGATACTCAGTTTAACGGAATAGAAAGTTTACCTAAAAAGTTAATTGATCTACAAAAAAGTGGATTGACAATTCGTTTTTGTAAAGATTTAAAAAGTCATAAAAAGTACTTTTATACTATGCAAGAATATCCAGAAGATCTGATAATATTAGTAGATGATGATATGTTTTATCCATATGATATGATAGAAAAATTATTAAAGTTACATTATGAATATCCACAGGATATTTGCACAATGACTGCGCAGGTAATAGGTGATGATATCACAGTGGTTCCATCGAAATGGAAAAATCCTGATTTAAGTCAAAAGTATCAACATTCTACCAAATTGCAGATTTTTACAGGAAGTGGTTCACTTTATCCGCCAAATTCATTAAATGCACAAGCTTTCAATGAAGAAGTAATGAAAGAGTTATGTCCATATGCAGATGATCTTTGGTTAACGTTTATGGCAAAATTAAACGGAACAAAAGTGACTACACAATATCCATGGAGAGCATTCCCAATAACAATTTATGGTTCTGGTATCGGAAGTTTGTATTATATAAATGCTGAAGAAGGGCAGAATGATATTCAGTGGAAGGCATTATTGAATTATTTTAAAGAACAATTAGGAGAAGTTGAATATGAATAAGATAAAAGAATATTTGCGATTCCTTAGACGTATTCGGATTATAAAATATTTTTACTTGAATTATTTTTGCAAAGAGATAATCCGAGTTGATAACAGTAAAATAATTCCGTATAAAAATGCTGTTATTAATATTGAAATAGGAGCACAAATTTATATTGCAAATGGAGATGTTGAAATAGGATGTAATTTGTTAAAAGGATCCAGGGAGGAAACAAGAATACGTTTAAGAGAAAATGCTGTTTGGGGATCCAATGGTGGATGTAAGGTTTCTTATGGTTCAACAATAGAAATTCTTAAAGGGGCATTGCTTGACAGTAAATATTTTACGGTTAATAGTAATAGTATATTAATTGCGGCAAAAAAAATAAGTCTTGGACAAGATGTTATGATTGCAAGAAATGTTGTTATATATGATAGTGATTTTCATGAGATATATTATGAGGGAATAAAAGGTAACAGATCAAAAGATGTTATAATAGGCGAGCATGTCTGGATTGGTACAAACAGTATGATACTGAAGGGTGTTAATTTGAAAAAAGGTTGTGTAGTAGCAGCTAATACAATTGTAACTGAGAATGTAGAAAGTGAAAATCTTATTGGAATCAAATCAGAAATCAAGTGTATAAATAACCAGATTCAATGGAAGAGATAAAATGCTATGAAAGATTTTTTGATTAAAGATGTGGAGAATTAATTATGTCGAGACAAAAGAATAGTATTAATAATCTTAAATGGGGGATTTTAGGAAATATAATCACTTCAGTTGTAGCAATTATTATTCCAAGATTATTTATCGTCAATTATGGATCTGAAGTGAACGGGTTATTATCATCAATTCGCCAAATTTATGTATATCTGGCTTTACTGGAAGCGGGTGTAGGCGATGCGTCAGTTGTGGCACTTTATGGACCTATTGGGAGAAATGATCATAAAACTGTTAATAAAATCCTGGCAGCAACGCATTATTATTATAAAAAAATTGGGATAGCATATGCGGCGTGTGTGTTGGCATTGGGTGGAATATACCCATTGCTATTGGATACAACCATATCATATGGAACATGCTTTTGGGTCATTGTATTACAAGGTTCAGGAAGTGTTATTAGCTATTTCGTTCAGGGAAAATATAATATGTTGTTGCGAGTAGATAATAAAAGTTATATAACAACGAATCTTGCTACCGTAACATCAGTTATGACGGATTTGATACGAATAGTATTATTATTAAATGGTAAAAGTATCATTGAAGTACAGGCTACATATTTAGTATTTAATCTTGCAAAAATGTTGTATGTAAGTTGGTACATGAAAAAGAATTATTCATGGATTGATCTATCAGTTACTCCGGATTTTAAATCAATTTCACAGAAATCGGCGGTTATGGTTCATCAAATTTCTTCATTAGTGTTCAGTCATACAGATGTATTAATACTCACTTTTGTCTGTGGATTGAAAACAGTAAGTATTTATTCTATGTATGCAACGATTTATGGAATGGTTGATAATGTTATAAACATTATTTCTAACAGTGTTCAGGCGGCATTGGGGCAGATATTCCATACAGATAGGAAAAAATTCTTGAAACTACAGGAAGCATTTGAAACTTATTATTTAGCTATTGTGTTTTCTCTTTTAACGATAGCATTTATATTTGCGTTACCATTTATGAAATTATATACAAGAGGGGCGGATATAAATTATGTAGATTATAGATTACCAATATTATTTACGATGTATCAACTCTTAAGTTATGGAAGAGCATCAAGTAATAATATTTTAAGTTTTGCAGGGGCATTTAAAGAGACTCAATGGAGAGCGGTATTAGAAGCAACAATTAATCTGGTGGTGTCTTTTATATGTGTATTTAAATTTGGAATATATGGCGTATTATTTGGCACTGTAGTAGCTTTGATATACAGGGCAAATGATATTATTTTATTTGCCAATAGAAGAGTGTTAAAAAGAAGTGCCTGGGCAACGTACCGTAGATGGATAACGGATTTTTTTGTCTTAATTGTGATAATAATTTGTTTTGAAAAATTACAATTAAGAATTGAAACGTATACGAAGCTTTTGGTAGCTGGTATTTGGGTTAGCATTGTGGTTGTAAGTATTTTTATAGTCGTGGCAAGTGTTATTGAAAAACAAGCTAGAGAGACGGCGATATATTATATTAGACAGATGATACTAAAAAAGTTGTAATAATTTATAGTATGTTAAAAGTAAATAGCATGGAAAATGTTGTCCCGGGATGGTCGAGTAGTTTGATTGCAACTAGTTTTATAGGAGGAATTCAGTTTATTTTGTTAGGAGTAATAGGAAAATATATTGAAAAATATATATGGAGACAAAGCAGAGACCACGATATATAATTATGGAAAAAACTTACCAGGAAGTAAATGCTAGAATTAAGAAAAGTTAGTTGTATTTGTGCATAAGATTAGAAGAAAGAGAAATGAAATGAAAGAAAATTTGTTATTAAAAAAAATACTGCTTAAGATATTTAACAGAATTTCAGCGGATAACAATTATTTAAAGATTGAAAGTATTCATTTTAAAAATAATTATTTACGAATAGAGGGAAATGAGAATAGTCTTCAATGTGAAAAGCAGAGTTTTTTAAGAAACAGTCATGTGTATATAAAAGGAATGGAAAATAGGATTAGCATTGATATAGAAACAGAAGTTTATGGGAATAATATGCAAGTCCTTTTTGTAAATGGAAGCAATAATCAGATTTTAATTGGGAAAAATTGTGTTATAAGAGATACAACATTTTTTATTAATGGAAATAATAATGTAATTTGTCTTGAAAATAATGTATCCGTTTATGGCGCAGAATTTCATATAGAGCAAGATAATAATTGTTTAAATATTAAAAAAGGAACAACATTTCACGGAAGAAATGGATATCCCGTGCATATTGCACTAGATGAGGGAAGTAGTATTACGATTAATGAGGATTGTATGTTTTCTAATGGAATTCAAATACGTTCTACAGACTCGCACAGTATTATTGATTCGACAGGAAAACGAATAAATTATGCAGAAGATATAACTATAGGAGAACATTGTTGGATCGGGTTGGGGTGCATTATCTTAAAAGGAACAACTATTGCGCCACATACAGTAGTAGCAGCGGGATCAATATGTACAACTGAATATCATAAAGGGAATTGTATAATTGCGGGGAATCCTGCAAAGGTAGTAAAAGAAAATATTGATTGGGATAGAAAATATTTGTGATTAAAATATTGGGTTTTTATACTATAGAAAGAGAGTGGAAGAAATAATTAAAGAAATCGTAAGGGGATACGGTGTTGGTAATCAGACTGATAGTAAATATGATTTTTGTGATGTGTTGGTATTAGAATAGAGACTATGAAGAAAAGTCTGTAAATATGATTCTTTTTCACAGCCCCTAAAAATGTCAAGGTACTCGCTATTTTGCGTTTACTATTTAGCAGTTATTTAAAGCGCAGGCAAAATGGCATACGCCATTTCCCTGCGCTTTTATTATCCTTATAGCCGAATAATCAAAATACTATCTGTTTTTACGTCTCTTACTAATAATAGTATAAATACATCCTGCAGCGATCATAAGTGAAAGAACCAGTGAAACTGTATAAAGAATCATGCGATTATTGTCACCGGTTTTTACCTTGCCATTTGTAGACTTCTTATTTGTACGATTAGCATTAGTAGTCTTTGGAGATGCTGTAGTAGTTGCTCCGTTCTGACCATTGGATGTGTTGTTACCTGTAGAACCAGAGGTTGTACCATTGTTAGTTCCGGAAGGATCTGTTGTTCCAGGTGTGCTCGGTTTGTCAGTATCCGGTTTGTCAGTACCTGGTTTGTCAGTATCTGGCTTGTCAGTACCTGGTTTATCAGTACCCGGTTTGTCAGTGCCTGGTTTATCAGTACCTGGCTTATCCGTACCTGGTTTATCCGGTGTCGGATTTTCTGATCCGTCGGTTACTCTCCAGAGCTGTGTTCCCCAGAACGGGTTAGCCATACCGAGGAAGAGTCCGTTGTCTGTCGGAATAAATGCACGTCCGCCGTGGTTATAGATATCGCCGAAACCATTGCGGGTGAGTGTTGTAAAGTTTACTCCATCGGAAGAGATCAGTACGTCGCATCCTTTTTCCTGTGTGTGGATGATGTTGCTGCATCCAAGGTAATATACGAAATGATGGAATGCAGTGTTGAAGACGTTGTTCTCAATCTTCTGTGCAAGATCTGGGTTCAGGCGGTTAAGGATTGGTTTTACATATTTGTTGTAATTATTTACCATATCCAGATATACATCGACGATGTCAGATGGTTTATTTCTCTGTGTGTAAGCAGCTGTCTGAGAATCGTCAGAAGAAAGTGTCTCGATTTCATCCAGCTGATCTAACATCTGGTCGATGGCATCTGCTTCTGTGTCTGTAAGTTCTGCATTTGTGTTGTCTGTTACAACTGCTTCCTGGTCTTTTGCGGCTTCTGTAGCTGTCTGATCAGCAGTATTATCAGCGTCTGTATTCTCCTGAATATTTTCCTGAGTATCTTCTGCGGTATCTTCTGTGGCGGCCTCTTCTGTTGTGCTTTCTTCTGCGGTCAGTGCTGCGCCGGAAGGAGTTTTCTTAAGGCTCTGAAGAAGTTCTTTGACATAAGTCATCTTCTGTGAGAATTCTTCAGGTGTCATTTCCAGAAGACTTCCGTCGGTCAGCTGTGTGAATCCGGATGCGAGTGTTGCGATATCGAATGTTCCGATCAGGAGCTTTCCGTGGTATTCAGAGAATCTCCACAGATACTGTGTGGAAGCTGCTCCGAATCCGTCGTCGTTGATGAGTTCGATATTTTCATTCTTGTCCATGCGGTTCAGGCATGCTGGGTTCTTCAGATCTTCATAGAGAGACTGGAAATCACCGGCATTACCGATTTCGGCGAGGTCAAGCATCGGGTCGTTATAGCCGCCGATGTAGAGATGGTCGTCATATGCGAACAGATTACCTGCGCAGGATTCTTTCTTGCCAAGTCCGAATTCGTATTTGGCACCTTTGGATGTGTCTCCGATGATCGGTGTCCAGTTCCAGGTTCCGTCGGCTTTCGGATCACCGCGGTATACGGCGAATCCCTGTTTGTGATTGACGCCGGTTGTGGCATCTGTCTTGCCTGTTACCATGGATACGTACAGAGATCCGTTGAATGGAACAAGATCCCATAATCCGCCGCCGTTGATACTGTCGCGGATCCAGCAGGCCGGAAGATTGTCGAAGGTCTCCTGGTTGGCGATAACGGACCAGCTGTCTACGTCTTCTGGATTTGTAGTGGAAAGAAGACGTACACCCTGCATACGTGGGTTATCGTCTTTGTAACGCACGTCTTTTTTGGCCATTGCTTTGATCGCATTCTGGTATGCCTGTGGAAGCTGTGAACCGGATGCGAACATGTTGTCTGGATCTGCGCCGTCGGTAGCCAGAGATACGAGAAGCTTGCCATCCATAACGGTGAGTCCGCGGATCCCGTTGGCGAATCCGGAGTTCTCTGCAGTCTTCTGCATAACAACTTTTGTTTCATTTGTCTCAGGATCGATCTGAAGCAGACGGGATGTCGGAAAACCGGCGCAGGCAAAATATAATTTGCCATTGTATTCTACGGCCATTCGGTATCCGTTCCAGTTGACGAATGCGGAGCTCTCTTTTTCGATGTAGACAACTTCTGTCTCATAGGTGTATTTGTTCACACGCATGATACAAGGAGTTCCGTTGGTAGATGTTGCTCCGTCAGGAAAATTACCGTTGTACACAACATTCAGAATATTGGTTGCTACGGTACCGGCTTTCTGTGCCGGATTTTCATCCCCGCGGTTCTGGAACAATTTGGTCAGATTGTTCTTGAGATTGCGGTAGTAAATACCTGAGATTGGATTCCAGCAGGTGCCAAGGTAGATATAATTTCCATGTTCTACGCAGGACCATACATAGCTTTGGTTACGGTTGCTCTCTTCTCCCATAGCATCGAATGACAGGATACCGTCAGTCTCACCGGCTCCTCTTTCCGGATGAGATACTTTCTCGATGCTGTAACCTTCGGATGAGAGTGGGGCAGCGCTTACATTTACTCCTGTTGCAACACAGGACACAGAAAGAACTGCTGTCAGTACGAGTTGGAAAAATCTCTTTTTCATAATTTTCCTCCATTATTAAATTGTTAGTTTCATAGATGATTGTATTATAGGCGAACCCCTGTTGTAAATCGTTTTTTTGCGTATTTTACAGCTAAAAATAAAAAAATGTAGAAATTTGAAAAAAATTAAATTTTTTTGAAAAAAACGCGACAGGTTTTTAAAAGTTATGTGTATTAATATATAGAGGGAGACAAAAAGAAGAATTTATATAGATTGGAGCAATCGAAAAAGACTATGTCGAGATTGCATGTGAACTGTGGTTACAGCCCCGCACCCCATCATTTACATACGCAGGAAATACTCAAAGAAATGAAAAAATCCGATGAATATAAATATAGAGTATTGATAAATATTGATATGTGTGCATTGATAAACGTACTGTAAATTTTTGGGAGTTGCGGGATACTGTAAATCGCCGGAGGATTTGGATATCGTCCACCGGTGTTATAATTCCGGGGCTTTATGTGTAGGGCCCCGGAATTAGCTATATATAGAGAGATTATGAAAGAGAAGATGAGATATGACGATACGGCAATTTATTAAGAAATTATTTGTAACGATTATAATGATTGGGATTGTACTGGCGGCGGTATTGAAGGTTGGTTATATATTGATCTGTAAGGTTATTGTGGTGATTATATTTGTAGTACTTGCGATTCAGTACTGGGTCGGTGAGGATATCAGGAAAGCGGAAGAAGAGAAAAGGGGAACCTGGTTATTCACGCTTGGATTTATCGGGCTGACTGTGCTGACAATGCTTGCGGCCAATATCCCGGGACAGGTGCAGCGGGATCAGTACCTGTACCTTACGAAAGAGCATACGGAACAGCTGGAGAAGGTGCTTTTAAGAGAGGCGACTGCGGATAGTGAAAGGTGCATACAGTGGTATGAAAAGCAGATGCTGGGCATCAGGAATAATAAGGCGCTTGGGAATCCGGCTATGCAGACGGAGGATGAAAGACGGTATAAGAACCGCATCGATGGAAAAGAAGTGTACCGGGATCCGGATACATGTACTCTACGTGTGAAAGAGCTTAAAGATGGCAGTACGAAAGACAGTGTACTGATCAATGGACCGGTGGGAGAGATCATAGCGATGCGGGAGCGGATTTTCTATATTGATATGGAAGATCATAATGTTCTGAAATCTGTAACCTATGACGGAAGGAAGAGAAAGACCTGGACGAAGGATCCGGTAAAGCAATTTGCCGTAATCGGTGGATATGTGATCTGCTGTACGGAGGATGAGAAGCTTATCCGTTGTGATATGTCGACGGGCAAGAGAAAGGAACTGGCGGATCATATTCAGTACTTTTTTGCCGGCGCGAAGCTGTATGCGCAGAAGGGGTCGAAGATTGTGTCGGTCAGCTATGACGGCAAAGAGGTCAGGGTATTTAAGAAAGATGTGGTTATGATGGATAAGAAGGAAGACAAGGTATATTATAGGAGAATGGACAGGAAGAAAGAGCAGATGTATGTGTGTGATGTGGATGGAGGGATGGAGAAGATGGTTGGAAGCCGAGATTAATTGTCTTTAATTTATATATCCGTGTTCTAATATATCTTATGCAAGAATATATTTAGAATAAGCTTGAAATTTATCGTAAAAGGGGTATATAATAAATGAAGAGAGATTACTTCGCAAAAAGCGAACAAATATACAAAGGAGGACGAGCTATGATTATCATGGATATTAAAGTTGACAACATATATGCATTTAAAGATTTTCATATAAATATGTCATATCCAAAGAAAATAGTGAATTCGACTATAGAAAATGAATTTCTGGAAGAGAGGACAAATTTTCGGTACAAAAAAGTTAATATCATTATGGGTACAAATGCAACAGGAAAAACAACTATGGGTAAGTTGTTAATGTTGTTTACTAATTATTTGAATGATGGAGGATATAAGCGGTTTACTAATAGAATTGCAGATGTAAAAAAAGCAGCAAAATTGCAGATCGATTTTGTGACAAACGAAAATTTATTATATAGATTTGAGATGAATGTCGGTCCGAAGACCCAAAAAAGTTATACAGAAGAAGATGTAGATATTAAGATTTTCTATACACCAATAGAGACAAGAGACAGTTATGAAACATGTGCGTCAAGATTGGATATGTATGAGTGTGAAGAAACGACATATGAAAAAGTAAATACAAACGGATGGAAATTTTCATATCCGATAGATTCGTCAGGGGACAAGGTTTATAGTACGATAGAAGAGAATAGTAAATATATATACATATTACAGCAGATTTTAAAAACACTTGATTCTTCGGTGGAGGAAGTAGTAAAAGTTTCTGAAGTAGAGAATACATATGTAATAAAATGGAAAAATTGTTCAGCAATTATTAAGGATGGAAAAATCGCTAATGGTGAGGTAATGTCCAGTGGAACTAAGGCAGGGCTTGAAATATCTTATATAATAACCTCTCTTTTATGTGATATGCATGATTTATATTATTGTGATGAATTATTCTCTTATGTGAATAGTGACATTGAAAAGGCCTGTTTGTCGATTATAATTGAAAAACTCTCGGGGAGAAAGCAATTGTTTTTCACAACACACAACTCAGACATATTAGATATGCAGCTGCCAAAGCATTCATTTACATTTCTGAAAAAAGATGTAAATAACGAAGATGATTCAATCAAATGTATTGCGGCATCTCAGTATTTAAAAAGAAGCACGGACTCGTTAAAGCATGCGGTGGAAAATGATCTGTTTTGTACAGCGCCTGAATTACATAGGCTATTTGAAATTGCTGATTTGTAATTAGGAGGGATGCAAATGAGAAAAAGCGGTATTTATCAATATTATGTAGAGGGTGAAGATGAAAGAAGTCTGCTTAACATATTGAAGTTGGATCTGCGTTGTATTGAGAGTGGAAAAATTGATAAGTTTAATGTAATTCAAAGTCGTTTTACGACTGCAAGAATGCGCACGCTAAAGACGGGAACAACAGTAGTTCTGGTATATGATACAGATGTAGAGATGAATACGAAAATTTTAGATGAAAATATAGCTTTTCTGAAAAGACAAAAAGGAATAAAAGAAGTAATTTGCATTCCGCAAGTAAGAAATTTGGAAGATGAACTAGTGCGGGCCTGTAATATAAAAAATATTGTGGATTTGACTAAGAGTCTTACAAAAGCAGATTATAAAAGGGATTTAATTAATTGTAGTAATTTAAGTGACAGATTAAAAAAATGTAAATTTGATATAACAAAAATATGGGCAGAAATTCCAAAAAACAATTTTAAAAAATATGGAAATGATTCCGAAAAAATAAAAATCAAGTCAAAGAAATAGTTATAGGAAAAGAAGCGCTACTTCCAGCAGTGTCATTCTTGTGTAAATGACATTACCGGAAGTGGCGCTCCTTTTTGTTGGACTGTATGATTAATGTAACGTGGGAATATGAAATTTGTGGTGGGATGGGATTAAATATATGTTAGATTGTGGTTAAATGGCGTTGCAATTTGGAATACTATCACGTAACATTGAAGAATAAGAAGAAAGCATTAAATGAAAGAAGATAAAAACAGGAGCAACATATGCAACACACACAGCAATTATTTTTAGAGGCATTAAAAGCCGCATTAAAAAATGAACAGGTAGAATGGAATAACAAGTTAGAAGCGCAGGAATGGATGGACCTGTTCCGCATGGCGGAAGTGCACCAGATCCTTCCGATGATCTATGAGGCCGTATATCGAAGTCCTGCGGCCGGGCAGGCGGATCCGCAGATACTGGCTCCGGCGAAGGCGCAGATGGTGCGCACAGTGATCATGCAGACGCAGAAGACGGGAGAGTTTGAGCCGCTTTACAGATATCTGAGAGAGAGCGGAATCTGTCCGTTAGTGGTGAAAGGGATCGTGTGCAGGAACATTTATCCGAATCCGGATTATCGGATATCCGGAGATGAGGATCTGCTGATCCGGCCGGAGGATTTTAGAAAATGCCACGATCTGTTGCGCGAATATGGAATGCAGACATCGGAGCAGGATATGGATGCGGAAGAACTGGAATCGGTTTACGAAGTACCATACGGGAAGAAAGGAAGCCTTATCTACATAGAGCTCCACAAAAGCTTATTCCCGCCGGAATCAGAGGCATACGGGGATCTGAACCGCTTTTTTGCAAATGTACATGAAGATGCGATTGATATCAGGATCGATGGAACGGATATCCGGACAATGGGATACACGGATCATCTGTTTTATCTGATCTGTCATTCGTTCAAGCATTTTCTGCACAGTGGATTCGGCATCCGGCAGGTGTGCGATATCATATTATTTGCTAATGAATACGGGGATGCGATTGACTGGGAGAAGGTTCTGAGACAGTGTAGGGAGATACATGCGGATCTTTTTGCTGCGGCATTATTTGCAATCGGTGAGAAATATCTGACGTTTGATCCGGAGAAGGCACATTATCCGAAAGTATGGCAGGAGATCAGTGTGGATGAGACGGATATGCTGATGGATCTTCTGGACAGTGGTATCTATGGAAATGCGAATATGAGCCGGAAACACAGCAGTAATATGACGCTGGATGCGGTGGCAGCAGACAAGAATGGAAAGAAAGCCGGGAATACGGTCTTAAAGTCTTTGTTCCCATCGGCAAAAAAGCTCGAGGGGCGGTATCCGTATCTTAAGAAACATCCGATTCTTCTTCCGATTGCGTGGACAGACCGTATCTTAAAATACCGTAAAGAGACAGTGGCAGGAGGGGATAACGCTGCGGCAGATTCCGTGAAGATTGGAAATCAGAGAATTGAACTTATGAAGAAATATGGAATCATTAAAAAATGATAAAAAATGTTGATGACGTAACAGGTATGTATAGGATATAATATATATGTTATACAGACTTCAGCCGGAAGCAAGTATTCATTCAGTGCTTCTGAGATCAAGAAAGCAGTTCCGAGTGGATACTGGGCAATCAAGCTTTTGGGAATCAAGGTGAAATACGGAACTACAGATACTCTGACAGTTAACGTATTTTAAAGTAAAAATATCAAATAAAAAGGGCAGATACCATTTGCCATTGAACAGATACCGCCATTCGGGGAAGCAAAGCTATCCGGGTGTCGGTATTACTATGTCACGATGCGTCTGAAGCCGCCAATGAATAAGAACATTATTCGGGTGAGCGTAGTTCAAAATAATAAAAGACTTGAAACAAGAAGATTTACATGTTAATATAACTTTATTAATGGACGTTCTGTCCATTTAGAATAATTCAACGGTCTCAAAAGACCATCACATTTATCAGAGGAAGATCCCTCAAGATTACCAGACAATTTATAAAAAAAGAAAATACGTATTTTACGGAAGAAATCTTGTAGAAAAGATATATATCGTGTATAGTATATATAGATATTGCGAAATCCATTCAAACCTTCATGTAAAATAACGGGAAGGAGAATGGATGAAGAGAAAGAGTATCTTGTACAAAGACCTGGAAGTGTCCAGGGCGAAGGAAATCTATGATGAATCTTGCAAGAATATCCTTGCGAACAAAATCATACTGGTCTGGATAATGAAAAGCTGCATGAAAGAATATAAAGACTGCAGTATCCGTGACATTGCAGACCACTACATAGAAGGGATACCGGAGATATCTCAAAGGGAAGTACACCGGGATGAGGCGCCAGCGTCTGATCCGGGAAAGATCAGAGGAGAGAACACCGAAGATAAGGCAGTGAATGAAGGAACCGTTCGCTACGACATCATGTTCCGGGCAATATTGCCCCAAGGCCAGGAAACCATCAAGAAGGTACAGAAGAATCAGAAATCCTGAGATTGTTGGAAGTATTGTTTTCAACAGAGAGAGAATTAAAAGAAAAAGAGAAGATATTAGAAAATGAATATGGAATAACGATGACCTATGAAGAGAAAGAAGAGGTGGAGAAGATGTGTAATCTGAGTGAGTATGTGTGGGAGAAAGGGCTCCGGGAAGGCCGAGAAGAAGGACTCCGGACAGGAATAAACTATGGAGAACTACAAAATCTAGTTAGAATGGTGCTCAAAAAAATGCGAAAAGACGTCTCATGTGAAATAACCGCGGAACTCTTCGAAGAACCGGTAGAAAAGATCCGAAAGATATATGAAGTAGCGGAGAAATATGCGCCGGAATATGATATTGAGTCAATTTGCCGAGAACTGGCGGCATAAAGTGCTTTGGTTACACCGTAAGGGAATGTCCTTGTACCTTACCGGTGGATTTGGTATAGTATAAGGTATTATTCTGTAAAGGAGGCTCGTGATGAAAGAGACAGGAGAATCCGGATCAACAAAGAATAAAACCGTTATATTACTTCTGATCATTCTTTTGATCCTGTTATGGTTTGTCGGAGAGATTCTGGTTTCTTACCATTGGATGAAAGTGAATCGGTATCCGGTGCAGGTACGGAATCTGCGGTATGCGGATACGGTTACAGATGCAGGATTCAAGATGGTGGTGATTTCGGATCTTCATGATCATGAATTCGGGAAAGACAATGAGAAGCTGATCCGGTGTGTAAAAGAACAGGATCCGGAGATGATCATTCTGGATGGCGATATGCTGAATGAGGATTCGAAGAGTGACGAGGTGCCGGTCAGACTGGTAAAAGGTCTGGTAGAGATTGCGCCGGTGTATTATGCGCTTGGGAATCATGAACTGGATTATATCGGCACTGCAGAAGGGAAGAAGATGCAAAAGCACCCGGAGAATTCCGAATTGGTGAAGGATCTTACAGATGCCGGCGCATGTGTGCTGGAAGAAGGTTACCGGGACGTGGAGATCGGTGGATGTAAGGTGCGCATCGGTGGGATGTATGAATATGCATTTGCTCTGGATGGAGATAACAGTGCAGAGAATCTGACAGGTAATGTACGGGATTTTCTGGAGGAGTTTCAGAATACAGACCGGTACAAGATTATGTTGTGCCACAGACCGGATAGTTTTGTATTCGGTGATGCATCCGATTACTGGAAGATCGATCTTGTGATCAGCGGACATGATCATGGAGGACAGGTAGTCATTCCATTCAAGGGAGGACTATATGGTGGTGATCAGGGATGGTTCCCGCCATATGTGCATGGACTGTACCGGACAGGAAGGATCCGGCTGTTCGTGACGAGTGGATTAAGCAGTGAGAAACAGAAGCTCCCGAGATGGAATAACCGGCCGGAGATTGCGGTGCTTAACGTACACTGATCAGAGGGATGAAGAGGTAAAAAGATGGTTAGAAGGACAGTCGTTCCGGTGATGTGTCATCAAAGATTACTGCGGACAGTGTGTTGGACGGAGATCTTACATCAAATATCAAGTATTCACTGGAGAAGACGGTCAATACGCAGGCTGCGGGTGAGTATCCGATCGAGTTCAGGGTTATGGACCGCGGCGGGAATACAGTGTATCTGAAGACGCAGATCAGTATTTCCGATAAAAGTTATGCAGGGATTGATGTGAAATTAAAAGATTATCTGATCTACCTTTCTGTCGGAGATGCATTTGATCCAAATGCATACTTTGATTCGGCAGATAAAGAAGGCGAGCTTACGGTGCAGTCGAATGTAAATACTGCAAAGGCAGGATCCTAAAGAGTATAATAAGATAAAAAAGAACCCGACACGGCTGTCTGGTATGCTACCCTCATATAGGACAATGAAATATAAAAGTCCTATATGGGGGTATTTT
>ERZ773103.848-NODE-848-length-34256-cov-4.950177_pt1 | contig 34256 bp, 36 predicted proteins | sample MGYA00511118_ERZ773103 | MGnify/ENA primary metagenome ERZ773103 (study PRJEB29015, sample SAMEA2737821) | human gut metagenome | biome: human gut; feature: human-associated habitat; material: faeces | place: China | collected 2012 ... | reverse complement strand
ACGCCCTGCCATTCGGAATCCGCTACGCTCCTTCCTCATGTACGGCTGTCGCCGTGGAGAGAAAACGCCGAGGCATTCATAGACCTGCGGTCTATTTCATGTTGGGCTGTCGCCCGGAAGAAGCAACGCCCTGCCATTCGGAATCCGCTACGCTCCTTCCTCATGTACGGCTGTCGCCGTGGAGAGAAAACGCCGAGGCATTCATAGACCTGCGGTCTATTTCATGTTGGGCTGTCGCCCGGAAGAAGCAACGCCCTGCCATTCGGAATCCGCTACGCTCCTTCCTCATGTACGGCTGTCGCCGTATAAAATAGCAAAAATATACGCCCTTACAAGTAAACTTGCAGGGCGTTATTTTTACCATTTTGCATGGCTTGTAGCTTATCCAAAGTATCTCTTTAACAAGCCTTCGAATGCTTTTCCGTGACGAGCTTCGTCTCTTGCCATCTCGTGTACTGTATCGTGGATCGCATCTAAGTTTGCTGCTTTTGCTCTCTTAGCGAGGTCGAATTTTCCTTCTGTTGCACCGTGCTCTGCATCTACACGCATCTCAAGGTTTTTCTTTGTGCTGTCTGTTACTACTTCTCCAAGTAACTCTGCGAATTTTGCTGCGTGCTCTGCTTCTTCGTATGCAGCTTTTTCCCAGTAAAGTCCGATCTCTGGGTATCCTTCTCTGTGTGCAACTCTTGCCATTGCAAGGTACATTCCTACTTCTGAACACTCTCCTTCGAAGTTTGCTCTTAAGTCTGCAAGGATATCTTCGCTAACGCCCTTTGCTACGCCTACTACATGCTCTGCAGCCCAAGTCTTATCTCCAGATACTTCTTTGAACTTGTCTGCGCCTACATGACAGACTGGACATTCTGCCGGTGCAGCGTCTCCTTCATAAACATAACCACATACTGAACATACAAATTTTGCCATAACTATGATCTCCTTTTCTCTTTTATTATTTTTAAATTTTTGTAATTAATATTAATAACTGTTACTAATATTAAGATAGCATATTTTCAGGTAAATGTCAACGCTTTTATTGTTTTTAAGAATTTGTTGATTCCCTATTTTCGCAATCGCTACAAGTACCATAGAACAATGTTGTGTGAGCATCTATTGTGCCATCAAAGTGGGCATCTGCCAGTGCATTGATCTCGACTATCTGACTTTGTTCTAACTGCAGATCGTAAATCTTACCGCAAGTGGTACAGATTACATGATAATGGGGAGTTGTGTCTCCGTCAAAATGAGCTCCTCCATCTGGAGTTGAAATCTTGAGGGCATCTCCGGTGTCAGCAAGTAAATTTAAATTGCGATATACAGTTCCCAGGCTGATATTCGGAAATTCTTCTTTTACATGAAGATATACACTATCGGCAGTCGGATGGGATTTGGTGCTGTTAAGATACTCTTTAATAGCTTCTCTCTGTCTGCTGTATTTTAGTGTTGCCATGTGCTCCTCCTTTATTTGTTTTTTAATAATAACAATTACTATAATTAATATAAACGATATACTGACATTTGTCAACTATTATTAATCATTTAAATGATTATTTAAATTTTTATAGAAAATACAGCGTGGCAATCCACCGTATTTTATTTTTTCACTGATTTTTTCGTAGTGTAGTTTTAAAAATGTATTTACACTTGGAGCATTGTCAGGATGCGCGGTGCCGAGCAAGTGGTAATAATTTTGTCCCCGTAAAATATCTTCAGCCTGTTCCATCATTTGTCGTTGCAGACTATGTCCGCGCCATTCTTTGCGAACCATTGCAACTTCCATATGAGCCACATGAGATAGTTCGGCCTCGTCCAGATTTAGTTCATGTCCAAGGTTTTCGTCTCCCAGATTTTTGTTTCGTACAATAAATATCCCCACGAGGGTATTGTCACATTCTGCTTTTAATGCAAAACCTTCTTTTATAATATAAGTAGCGAGATTTTCATCCGTGTCTCTACTGAACCAGGTTTTATTAGGAAGAGCTGTGTAGACATCGTCTACAAGTGCCAGAATGCTCGGAATATCTTGCTTAGTTGCGGTTGTTATTGTGATCATGATGTCTTTCCTCTTTTTATAATTTATTTTTGCTAAATTTAAATATATCAGATATTAATTAGCTTTGCAAAAGGTGCTATTTCTCTACGGGATGTAACAATTCTGTAATAATTAAATGTGGAAAAATGTATAATTTTGTTGCTATAGCATACAATAAGGCGAACAAATAAAGAAGCCACTTTCTTGACAAAGAAAAAGAAGATGGTATAATAATCTCGTAACACATGTAACAATTCTGTAACAATTACTAAAGATAAGAAAGCATATAGGAGGGAGTTTATGAATTCTATTTTTAGGAAAGGATTGTTCCTGGTTACCGTTTCAGGATTTATGACAGCATTTCCGGTAGCTGCACAGGCGGCAGATGGAACCACTGATACAGTGCCACAGGTAGGAATAGAGAAGATGCTGGGAAATCTGAAACTAGAGGAAAGAAATGATATACAGGTATCAGCGTATCTGGTACCAGAAGAGAAGGGTGAGTATTTAGATATGGCGTTCGCTGATGTGGATTCGTTCTTATATATAAGAAGTGAACCATCGACGGACAGTGAATGGGTAGGTAAATTGTATCCGGGATATGCTGCAAAGATTAATGGACCGGTAGGAGAATGGACGAAGATAGAATCTGGCTCGGTCTCTGGCTATGTCTATTCTGAATATATACTGGTAGGTGACCAGGCGGAGATCAGGGCACAGGCGATGATGGAGTCTTCTGAGTCCAAAGATCCGGATCAGGTATTTTCTTATGCAGAACCGCGGGAAGAAGAGACCGCAGCCGGCACGAATATTTTGGAGAAGCAAACTACGGAGGTGCAGCAGACAGCGGTCGGTCAGAGTTCTCTTGGACAGCAAGTGGTAGATTATGCATGCCAGTTTATTGGAAATCCTTATGTATGGGGAGGGACAAGCCTGACGGACGGCGCAGATTGTTCCGGATTTGTTCAATCTGTATTTGCGCATTTTGGAGTGAGTCTTCCGAGAACGACCTGGGATATGGAGAGCAGCGGAACAGAAGTAAGTTATGACCAGGCAGCCTCTGGAGATATCATTTTGTATGATGGTCATGTAGGAATTTACATGGGAGATGGTCAGATTGTCAATGCGATTAATGATGAGATGGGAATTGGAATTTTACCTGCCACATTCACGAATATTATAACTGTAAGAAGATTATTATAGATTATAATAATAAAGAAAGAATGTAGATCGGAGATTTTTTAATAAAAATTTTCTCCGATCTTATTTTTTTACAAATAAATTAGAAATTTATTATTGTAAAACTCTTTAAACAAGTGCGTACACAATTGGAAAATGGCGGTGGATTGGTCGATTGTGAAAAGTTTGCAGGCCGAATGTGCAATATGTACAAAAATGTAGAAATTTGTAAAAAAAAGTAAAAGTGGAAAAAATAGACTTATCCAAGTTATCCACATTAAAAAGCACGAAAAAGGTGGAAAAATTGATGTTTTTCAAAAATTATCCACATTATCCACATTGAAAGCGGGGAAAATGGGGGATTACTAAAGGGTATAAAAAAGAACGAGTGTTTTGTGTAGTTATAATAAAAATAGAATTTTGTCGAAAAAAAACGAAAAAAATATTGACATTTAAGTATTCAAATATCGGGAAGAAATTTACAGAAAATGTTTACACAATGATAAAAACCGATTATAATGGAAACACTGAAAAGAAAAGGAGGTGTCAAGCATGGCACAGATCACAAAAGACATGACATTTGGCGAATTGCTTAATAAATATTATGAGAAGTGTCCTGATATTGTCAGAGTCCTGATGGAAGCTGGTATGGGATGCGTAGGTTGTCCACATTCTCAGATGGAGACTATCGAGCAGGGAGCATTCGGACATGGTGTTGATCCAGAACCATTAGTAGCTCAGATTAATGAATTACTGAAGGACATTGAGGATTAATAGACCGGGTCAGTTTATAGATTTATGAACAGATAAATAAGTCAGCATTTTTAGAAAAAGGTGGATCTCAGAAGAGGGAGTATACCTTTTTCTTTTTTTGTATGTATATCATGAGTTAAAACAGTTGCATTGATTTGAATTTTTGCACAAATACAGAGACTGAAGTTTGTGCAATATTAACGAATCCGAAAATAATTCACAAACTTGTTTGTTTTTCCGCAGAAATGTATTATACTAGGAGTTAGTGAAAAAAATGTCAGGAGGGGACAATTATGGCAAAAATAACAGAAGGATACATGCCTTATCTTGGTTACCAAACATACTACAGAATCGTAGGTGAGAGAAAGGATAACGGAAAGGCACCGTTGATTTGTCTTCACGGCGGACCGGGTTCTACACATAATTATTATGAAGTGTTAGATAACGTTGCAGACGATGATGATCGTATGATCGTGATGTATGATCAGATCGGATGTGGTAATTCTTATCTTGATGGACATCCGGAACTTTGGAATCAGAAGGTTTGGTTGGATGAGCTTGATGCTTTAAGAGAACATCTTGGATTAGATGTATGTCATATCATCGGACAGTCTTGGGGCGGTATGATGCAGATTGCTTATGCAATTGATTACAAACCACAGGGTGTAAAGAGCTTTATCATTTCCAGTGGACATCCAAGCAGTTCTATGTGGGAGAGAGAAGGATTACGTCGTATCAAGATGATGCCACAGGATATGCAGGATGCGATTAATCATGCACTTGAGACAGGTGATTTTACAGGCGAAGCTTACGATAATGCTGTTGCTGAGTACATGGACAGATATTGTAATTACTGGTTGGGTGAAGATGCACCGGAATGCTGTAAGAGACCGAAGAAATCAGGTTCTGAATCATATGTAGAAGGCTGGGGACCAAATGAGTTTGCACCGACAGGAACTCTGAAAGATTTCGAATATGTTGACAGACTTGGAGAGATTGAGATTCCATCCTTAATCTGCAGTGGTATTTCTGATCTTTGTTCTCCACTTATTGCGAAGACAATGGCAGATGGTATTCCGAATTCTAAATGGATTCTCTGGGAGCGTTCAAGACATACATGTTTTGTAGATAGACATGATGATTACTGTAAAGAACTTATCAAATGGATGAATCAGTACGATTAAAGGATCATCGAACATAAAATATGAAATAATAAAATAAATATAAAAAGCGTCTGCTTCGTGATGAAGCAGACGTTTTTCATTTGAATTGTTAACAATTGTTAGATTGTAGCTAGTTGCTGCACTGCATTTGTACTGAGCATAACTTCGCAATGTTCTTCAAGAAATGCAAGATTAGCACCGGAAGCTTTCTCCAGGTTGCCATATTCTGATAGCATATTGCACATACGGTTAAAATCATTCGTGGAATGATCGGATTGCGTCAGTGCCAGGAGAAACAGATCTTCGGCGGAATCCTTATATAAAGTGTTGGAACCACGGTACATAGGTGTAAGTACCTGAGATGCCTTTAATACATTGTCCATGGTAGAAAATGAAAACAGACGAAGTGCAGGTGCTGAAGATTCTTGTTCAGAAGGTTCAGCCTCTTTTTCTTCAGTGTCTTCGGAAATTCCCAGTTTTTCATTTAATTTTCCGAGAAGATCCATTAAGGTCTCAGCACCTTCGAGTTTGGCTGGAGTAGCCGGTTTCTTCGAACTATTATCATCACCTGTAGACGGTGCAAACTTCGAGAATCTTGTATCCAGTTCTTCGGGATCTTCTACTTTAGTAATTATCAGCACGATCGAATCAGAAGAAGCTGGAATCGCTTCGATCATCAGAGGAATATCCTCTGCTTCAAATCCAAATTCGTAGGCTGCCTGTTGCATCATATCGTGGAAAAGTGATTTCGCCTTTTCGGTTCCATACGCAAGTTCGCTCAGTTGAAGCTGGCGTTCTGCCAGATCTGCGTGGGTTAAAGTGCAGCGAATCTGATTATCATTGAGCTTTTCAATCTTCATATATATCACTTCCTTCCCGCTTAGTATAGCATAGAAATTAGAAGATGTTCAAATAAAATAAGTGTAAATTAAAAAAAGTACTTGCGTGAGAAATGTGCATCCATTATAATAGCATTTACCAGAAGATAGTTTTCCCTGATAACTATGTTCTTAGAACAAGGAGGGAGAATTTTCGATATTAATTTAATATATCTACTTTGTTTTTCAAAATGTAAAATCTGTGGATCTATATAAAACAATCAGAACAGCCGATTCAGGCAAAGATAATCACAAGAATTATAATTTATGAAAATCATGAAATGTTATTGCATACCAGAACTGTCTTCTGTTGCAAGTTAGCTGTGACATACTATTTGCAGTAAGGTCAATGTATCACAGCATCTCCTATTGCTATCAGTATATGCATATACAGCCATAGTTATCATTGGTATTCGCAATAACAGCAGAATAAGGAGGAAACAGCATGGGAAATGATGAGGATCAGGTTCTTTTTCGTGAACTGACAAATTATGAAAAGAAACAAGTGGGTTTGAAGATGAATGGAATGCCTGCGAGCCCCATGCAGATCGTGCATGCGCATATGATGAAAGAAGAAAATCTTTATATGAGAGACTATGTGTTGAATGATGATGGAGATATTAAGGAAGTGGATTTTTACAGTCTCTATCCGATGAGGTTTAATTAATCTGAAAATGTGTATACCCCGCATAAATCAGGCAAATAAATAATGACGTGTGTCGAATGGTTTGTTATAATGGTATCTAATAGGAGGTTTACTATGGACCAGGAGATGAACGAAAGACAGATAGAGGCGAGGCGAAGAAGCCAGCTCGCAAAAAGGAAGAGAGCACGCCGCAGAAGGAAGAGAAGAAGAATTATTACGATTCTGCTTTTGATTATATTGATAATTGTAGCTGCCTTAGCAGCATTTGTGTGGAGAAAGTATAGTCCGACAAAGGAAAAATATGATTTGAATAAATATTATGGTATAGAAAAAGATGGACAGATGGCAGTTATTGTCAATAATCATGTAGCGGGACCGACAGGGATCATAGAGGACGGGAAAGCGTATGTTCAGTACGATACCGTGAGAGATTCTATTAATAACCGATTCTATTGGGATTCCGAAGGGCAGACTTTGCTTTATACATTGCCGAATGATGTCGTGTCAGCGGCAGCAGACACTAAAGAATATGCGGTGTCTAAGGACAAGCAGAGTGAAGACTACGTTATTGTTAAGATGGATGGAGATACACCTTATATCGCGTTGGATTTTATTCAACAGTATACCAATATTGATTATGAAGTATACGAAAGTCCGAGCAGAGTAATGATTGAGAGTGACTGGGGCAAGGTTTCAGTTACTAAGTTGAAGAGAGATTCTCAAGTGCGTTACCAGGCTGGAGTTAAGAGCCCAATCCTGACGGAAGTGAAGAAGGGCGATGAAGTAACATGGTTAGAAGACGAAGGCAAGTGGAAGAAAGTCCGAACAAAGGATGGTTTTATAGGATATATTAAAAACTCTGCATTGAAAAAGGTTGAGAAAAAGAAGAAGAGCAGAGATTTTGAAGAACCGGTTTATACTAATATATCCAAAGACTATACGGTCAATCTGGCATGGCATAATGTTAGTAATACAGATGCCAACGATTCTGTAGATACATTGGTAGAGCAGACTAAGGGGTTGACGACGATCGCACCTACCTGGTTCCATGTAGAGAATACCAGTGGAGATATAGCGTCCATTGCTTCATCCGCGTATGTAAGCTATGCTCATGAACAGAAGTTAGAGGTGTGGGCAACTGTCAGAGATTTTGACAGTGAAGAGGGCATTAATTCATTCGATGAATCTTATGAATTATTAAAGAGTACAGAAGCCAGAAACAACATGATCGACCAGTTGATCAGCGATGCAGTGCAGTTGGATCTGGATGGTATTAATGTAGATTTTGAGAAGATTTCTACGGATTGCGGAGAACATTATATTCAGTTTATACGAGAACTGTCCGTTAGATGTAGGCAGAATAATATTGTGCTTTCTGTTGACAATTATGTTCCGAAGAGCTTTAATCTGCAGTACAATCGTAAAGAGCAGGGAATAGTAGCGGATTATGTAATTATCATGGGATATGATGAGCACTATGCAGGTTCGGAAGAAGCTGGTTCTGTAGCGTCATACAATTATGTAAAGGAAGGTATTGCGGAGACTCTGAAAGAAGTACCTGCCAATAAAGTAATCAGTGCGATCCCATTTTTCACTAGACTATGGAAAGAGTCTGCGGGCGGCATAGAGAGTGACGCGCTGGGGATGGAAGATGCACAGGCAACTGTAGATGCAGCGGGAGTGCAGGCAACATGGGATGACGAGACGAAGCAGAATTATGCAACTTGGAAAGGTTCGGATGGAACAAAGTATGAGATCTGGCTGGAAGATGCGGACTCATTAGCGGCTAAGTTGGAGCTGATGAAGAAAGATAAACTTGCCGGTACGGCAGAGTGGGCATTGGGACAGGAAGATCCGGAAATCTGGACATTGATACAAAAGTACACAAAATAACCAATAATAGAATATAAAAATTCCTCTGGAGTCATATATTACAGTGATGAAGATTTCCGGAGGAATTTTTTTGTACAAAAAAATAGAGTTTCTATTTTTGGTCATATTACTGATCACACTGATAACGATTAGCGGAAAAATGGAAAATTATGTTTCAAGTAGTGCTGTAGATGCTAAGAAGATAGAAGTCGTTTTGGATCCTGGTCATGGGGATTCTGATCCGGGGAAAATAGGAATTAATCAGGCATTAGAAAAAGACATTAATCTGAGTATAGCGAAAAAAGTACAAAGTCGGTTGAAAAAAGAAGGAGTACAGGTACTTATGACCAGGGAGAATGATGAGATGCTGGCGAAGGAAAGTGACACTAATAAAAAAATACAGGATATGAAGGCAAGAGTACAGTTGATGAATGAGAGCTCGCCGAAACTAGTGGTGAGTATCCATCAAAATAGTTATACGGATGAGCGTATTCATGGAGCACAGGTATTTTATTATGCACAGTCTGCAGAAGGAAAAGAAGTGGCGGAAATTATGCAGAAAGCACTTCTTAAAGTAGATGAGAGTAATAAAAGGCAGGCAAAGCCAGAAAGCACCTATTATATTTTGAAAAGAACAAAACCACCGACAATCATTGTAGAATGTGGATTTTTAAGTAATAGCGAAGAAGCAGAACTACTTGTTTCAGACGACTATCAGGAAAAATTGGCGGATGCGATCACAGCGGGAATATTGGCTTGTCTGTCAAAATAGAGTGTGGTAAACTTAAACACAGAATAAAGCACCAGAAGGGGGAATATAGATGGGAAGCCAGAGAACAGATTATATCAGTTGGGATGAATATTTTATGGGAGTTGCCAAATTATCCGGAATGCGTTCCAAGGATCCAAATACACAGGTTGGATGTTGTATCGTCAGTCAGGATAATAAGATTTTGTCTATGGGATATAATGGATTCCCGATTGGGTGTTCCGATGAGGAATTTCCATGGATCAGGGAAGGCGAGGATCCGTTGGAGACAAAGTATGTTTATACGGTGCACAGTGAGCTGAATGCGATTTTGAATTATCGCGGAGGCAGTCTGGAAGGTGCGAAACTGTATGTGTCTTTATTCCCGTGTAATGAGTGTGCAAAAGCAATCATTCAGAGCGGAATCAAGGAAGTGATTTATGATAGCAATAAATATGAGGGGACAGCGGCTGTGCTGGCATCTATGAGAATGTTTAAAGCGGCCGGAGTAAAATATCATAAGTACCAGAGATCGAACAGAGAAGTGAAGATTGAATTGTAGGGAGTGTGGTAATGCGATGTCAGAAGGGAAGTCACATATTTGGTTGAACTTTCTGATAAGAGCCATTGTTGGAATGGTTATCATATTTTTTGCAAATGATTTTTTAGCGTCGCAGGGTATTGAGGCTGCAGTGGGACTTAATCCGGTAAGTTTTATTACTTCCGGTACTATGGGAATGCCGGGTGTGGCGCTTTTGTATGGAATAGTTTTTTACCGTATGTTATAGAATTACATTTTCGAAGAAAATTCTGACATACGAATGAGGAGGATAGAGAGATGGATACCATCATAGGAGTAATAGATAAAGATTTTATGCACAGTGAATCTGAGCCGATAAAAAGGCAGGCAGAAGAAGTGTTAGAGACCGCCGGCAAGATTTTAAAATCTGGTGGGCTAGTAGCATTTCCGACAGAGACAGTGTATGGATTAGGTGCAGATGGACTTAATGCTGATGCGTCGAAAAAGATTTATGCAGCAAAGGGGAGACCATCGGATAATCCGTTGATCATTCATATTACCAATATGGATGCATTGGAGAAGATTGTAAAAGAAGTGCCGGAAGTTGCCAGAATCGTGGCAGAAAAATATTGGCCAGGTCCGCTTACGATGATTTTTAAGAAGGCAGATTGTGTTCCTTATGGAACGACAGGAGGACTGGATACGGTTGCTGTTCGTATGCCGATACACGAGGTTGCGAGAGCGGTTATTGATGCGGGCGGCGGATATATTGCGGCTCCGAGTGCCAACACATCCGGAAGACCGAGTCCGACGACGGCGGAGCATGTACGGGAGGATCTGGAAGGAAAGATTGACATGATTGTTGATGGAGGTACTGTAGATATCGGGGTGGAATCTTCGATATTGGATGTGACAGTGGATCCACCGATGATTTTAAGACCGGGAGCGATTACGAAAGAGATGTTGGAAGATTTGATTGGAGAAGTGGCGGTCGATCAGACGCTGATCAAACCGGACAGTAAAATTGTGCCGAAAGCACCGGGGATGAAATATCGTCATTACGCGCCAAAAGCAGATCTTACAATTGTGGAAGGCAGTATGAGCGAAGTGATTGCAAGGATCAATCAGATGGCAGATGAGAAGATCAGGGAAGGTTTTAAAGTAGGCATTATTGGGACGGAAGAAAGCATCGAACAATATGCACAGGGAGATGTAAAATGTGTAGGAACCCGTGAGGATGAGGCAACGATAGCCAATCATTTGTATGGAATTTTGAGAGAATTTGATACGGATAATGTTGACTATATTTTCAGTGAATCCTTTGATAAGGCGGGAATAGGAAGTGCTGTCATGAATCGTTTGTTGAAGGCAGCAGGACATCATGTGTTGCAGGTGTAATACAAAAAGGTGGCAAAATATTACATAAAAATAGAACATTTGACATGGAAAAACCGCGAATTTACGCGGTTTTTTTGATGCCATACTGTCAAAAAATCTGGAAATTTGTAAGGCTTGCACAAAAAATGACAATTTCTAGAAAAAGGATAGACAAATGAAAAATGCGCGGTTATAATCATCCTACAAGTTACGGAACAGTAACTTATCTGATTGTTTTATTCTATAATGATTCACGAAATTCTTATAAGATTCTAGTTGTCGATTCGACTTGGATTCATGTAAGTAACAAGATAAAAGCTCTTGAAGGAGGGATAATATGTGAGCAGCCGAAGTTTGGTGATTTGCGATAAGGAAGAAGGATATGCCACAGCACTTGCGACATATTTGACGAAGCAGAAGGAATTTGCATTTCAGATACAGGTCTGTAATGAACCTGTGAAACTAACAGAGATGCAGAAGCAACAAAAGATAGACATTCTACTGATCAATGAAATGTACTGTAAAGTAAAAAATAAAGAACTTACGGCAGGAAAGATTTTGATATTAACCGAACATTATATACAAGATCCGAAGCAACGGAAGAGAAAATTATATAAGTATCAGTCTGGAGAAGCATTGTTGGCACAGATCATTAATATTTTTGAGGAGGATGGAAAAGGAAGGATTTTATCTCATAGGAAAGCATTGGGGCAGAAAAAGATTATTGGGATTTTTTCGCCGGTTCATAGGTGTGGGAAGACGAGTTATGCGTTGGAGCTTGGAAAAGAGATGGCAATATCCGACCGGGTGCTTTATCTGGGGATGGAAGTATATGGTGGAAGGAGTGGGTATTTTTCGGTAGAAGGCCAGACGATCGTTGATGCATTATATTATTCCAGACAAGAAGGCGAGAGTTTGGGCGTGATGCTTCCCGGCTTAGTTGAGAATATGGATGGTCTGGATTATCTTGCACCGGCAAAGGTATCTGAAGATATCAGAGAGATTAATGCCGGAGATTGGATTGATTTTGTAAAAAAGGTTCTGGAGTCAAGTTCTTATAATGTAATCATTATGGATCTGGACGATGGAGTCAGAGGCATATATGAGATTCTCAGGAGTTGTACAGAAGTGCATGTTCCGACATTAACGGATAAAGTGTCATTAGGGAAGCTGCTTCAATTTGAAGAGGAATTGCAGTTGCTTGGATATGACGATGTAAAGAGAAAACTTATAAAAAAGGAGCAGATATTATGATTCCTGTGGAAATGCTTCATGCGAGAGTTTTGAGTGAACTGGATATGACCAGGGATACTTCGGATGAAGAATTGACGAGATTGATCTATCGAATTTTAAAAGAAGCATCTGAAGAAGAGTACTTGTCATTGGAACAAAGGACAACTTTAGGCAGAGAATTGTTTAACGCTTTTCGTAAACTCGATTTATTGCAGGAATTTTTAGAGGATGACGATGTTACCGAGGTTATGATCAACGGCACACAAGCGATTTTTTATGAAAAAGGAGGGCGGCTCTATCAGTCGGATAAGAGATTTTTATCCAAAGATAAACTGGAAGATGTTATCCAGCAGATTGTTGCAGGGTCCAACCGACTGGTGAACGAAGCATCTCCTATTGTTGACGCAAGACTTTCAGATGGGTCCCGTGTGAATGTTGTATTGGCACCGATCGCGTTGAATGGACCGATTGTAACGATAAGAAAATTTGCCAGAGAGGGCATCACCATGCAGAATCTGATTGCATGGAAGTCTATTGATCAGAAAACCGCAACATATCTTACCACTTTGGTAGCTGCGGGGTACAATATATTTATCAGTGGTGGGACCGGATCCGGAAAGACCACATTCTTAAATGCACTATCAGAATATATTCCAAAGTACGAAAGAATTATTACAATTGAAGACAATGCAGAATTACAGATTCGTGGGGTGGACAATTTGGTTCGCCTGGAGGCCCGTAATGCTAATGTAGAAGGGGCAGGAGAGATTTCGATTCGAGACTTGATCAAAGCTGCACTTCGAATGCGTCCGGACAGGATCATCGTAGGTGAAGTACGTTCGGCAGAAGCTATAGATATGCTACAGGCACTTAATACGGGGCATGACGGAAGTCTGAGCACAGGACATGCTAATAGTCCAAAGGATATGTTAAGTAGATTAGAGACGATGGTTTTGATGGGAATGGAACTTCCGTTACCTGCGATTCAGAGGCAGATTGCGTCCGGAATAGATATCATTGTGCATCTTGGAAGATTAAGAGATAAGAGTCGAAAAGTTCTGGAGGTAGTGGAAGTTCTGGATTATAAGGATGGCGAGATAAAGTTACAGACGCTGATCCAGTACCAGGAAATGGAAGAACAAGATGGAATGATCATAGGAGAATGGAGGGATGTGCATGAACTTTCTCACAGACAAAAGTTGGAAGCGTCAGGATATCAGAAAAAGAGAATGGGCATTGATGATAATTAAGTCAACAGGAATTTATATCATTACAGCATGGTTGTACTATCGAACTTTTTGGGCGTTGATTCCATTATTTCCGGTATGGGCGTGGCAGTTAAAGATGATGACAGAAGAAAAATATCAGAGAAAGGAATTAGAATTTCAAACGCAGTTTAAGGATGCGGTGCAGACCTTGGCTTCTGCTTTAAATGTTGGTTATTCTGTAGAGAATGCAATGTATGAGACTCAGAAAGAACTTTTGTTGATTTATGCAGAATCAGAGCGGATTTCAAAAGAGCTCATAATCATGGTCAGACAGATGCGACTGCAGATGACAGTGGAGCAGGCTTTCATAGAATTTGCGGAGAGAGTGCAGATGGAGGATGTGAGGAATTTTGTAGATGTATTTATTGCGGCAAAAAGAAATGGAGGAAATATGGTCTCTATTATACAGAGTACGGTGAAACAGATAAGCGATAAGATTGAAGTGCGGCGTGAGATAGAGACGATATTGGCTGCAAAAAAATATGAATTTAAAATAATGGCGGTAATACCATATGCCATTATTGGATATATGGCGGTTACTTTTCCGGAATTTATGAAGTGCTTATATGGGAATGTTCTGGGGATAGGGGTGATGACGATATGTCTGGCAGGATATTTGGGTGCATATTATCTGGGACTAAAAATAATAACAATAGACATATAAAAGTTGCTTTTGTAGTGCTTTTGCTGATAGGTGGAATTCTTCTATTGTTCTGGGATTGGAGACAGTCCGCAGTGGAATTGAATGAAGAAAGGTACAGAAACAGTTACGGAGAGGGTAGTAAGACAGAAATTATAGAGGTTTATCCAGAGAAAAGCGGCCAAAAGATTCCTCTGGAAATAGAGGTATCAGAACAGAAATACACGAAACAAGAAGCTGAAAAAATGTTTGCTCGTCTGAGTCATAGGTTGGATACATTAATTCTTGGAGAGAATGAAAGTCTGGACAGAGTAGAGAAGAATCTGAATCTGGTAACAGAAGTAGAAAAAGAGCCAGTAACTATTCGGTGGGAATTAGATGATTATCAATGGATGAATGTACGAGGAGAATTGTCTGAAAAAGAAAAGCCGGTGGATGGGACGGTAGTAAACCTTCGTGCGATATTGACTTATACAGAGGATGAGTCATTACAGGCATTGTATGAGAGAGCAATCTGTATATATCCGGAGAAAAAGACAGAGCAGCAAAAAATGGTAGATGAGATAGAAGATGTTGTATTACAGGCGGAGTCTGCGGATAGAACGAAAAATACCTGGCAGTTACCTGATACCTTGAATGGAACGAGTTTACATTATTATCAGGTATTTAATAAGAGAGGGATCATCGTTATTGTAATGTCTGTTCTGATTGCGGTGTTGTTATGGTTACAACAAAAGCAAGATCAAAGGCAGAATCTGAACGAAAAAAGAGAGCAGATGATGTTGGATTATCCAGAAATTATTAATAAACTGACGTTATTCATAGGGGCAGGAATGACCGTGAAACGTGCATGGAAGAAAATTGTACAAGACTATGAAGTGCAGAAAGATACCTGGGGGAGCAGATATGCTTATGAAGAAATGAAATTGACCTGTAGAGAGATTGAAAGTGGTATTTCTGAGACAGAGAGCTATGAGAAATTCGGAAAGCGGTGTGAGGTTCAGGCATATTTGAAACTCGGGGCATTACTATCTCAAAATTTGAGAAAAGGAGTAAAGGGGTTAAGTGAAATGTTGCGCCAGGAATCTGCTCAGGCATTCGAAGAAAGAAAAGCAAGTGCAAAAAGAAAAGGGGAAGAAGCAGGAACGAAATTATTGCTTCCGATGTTTCTGATGTTGACGATCGTACTTGTGATCGTTATCGTACCAGCATTTTTATCTGTACAGATCTGACGTAGGTAGAATCAATGTAGATAGAAAAGGAGAGAACGATATGTGGAGAATTTATTATATCAGACAAATATTGCGGGAAAAAAGCGGAGTAGGGGTAGTAGAAGTTATATTAATACTGGTCGTTTTGATCGGATTAGTAATTATTTTCAAATCACAGCTGACAAGTCTTGTGGAGACCATCTTCGAGAAGATCACAAGCGAGAGCTCCGGAATTTAAAAGGTGAAGTGGTTGCGTATTTAAGTTTGATATTTATTCTGATGGTAACGTTTATAGCTGGAATTATGGAAAGTGCGTCTATTCAGTTAGCGAAGAACTATAGAAGGGCTGATATGAATCGTGCGATGGAATGCGTGTTTGCAGAATACCAGAAAGAGCTGTTGGAACAGTATGAGATTTTTGCACTTGATGCTAGCTATGAGACCGGTGAGTATAGTGAAAATAATATAAAAGACCGTTTGGAATACTACGGAGTAACGAATACGGATCAGAAGATTGAGCGCATTCAATTTTTGACGGATCAAGGATGCCAGGCTTTTTATAATCAGGTAACTGCATATATGGAAAGTAAGTATGGTGTAGATTCAGTCAAAGAATTATTGGGGATTACCAGCATATGGAGCCAACAGAATGAACAATCGAAAGATTATGCCAGGGAGGAATCGGAGCAGGAAGAAAAGCTGAATGGATTACTGGAAGAACAAGAAGGCTCGTTACCGACGGAAGAAAATCCAATTGAGCATGTGAATGAGCTGAAGAAAGCGGATATTTTATCGCTGGTAGTTCCTGAGGATAAGGGCATTTCGGAAAAGCAGATAGATTCTAAGGAAATGTTGGAAAATAGAAGTCTGAATCAGGGATATGGAAACTTTGCCGATGTCGAAAAAGAGAGCGGTACACTGTCGAATTTATTGTATGGAGAATATTTAAGGGAGCATTTTAAAGATTACTCCTGTGCCAGAAGTGAGAAACAGGAAGCTTTAGATTATGAATTGGAATATATTTTATTCGGGAAATCCAGCGATAGAGAGAATCTTAGAGAAGTGGTAAAGAAATTAATTTTGATTCGGTTTGTTCCTAATTATGTATATATACAGACTGATGGTGAGATGCATGCAGAGGCGGAGGCTGTGGCGGGTACGTTATGTACATTGTTAGCAGTTCCGGAGATTACAGAAGCAGCTGTGCAGGTGATTTTGTTGGCATGGGCATATGGAGAGTCGATTGTGGATATCCGGACGTTGCTGGCAGGAAATAAAGTAGCTCTTACCAAGAGTAAAGAGACCTGGCAACTTCAATTATCAGGATTGTTGAAGTTGGGAACGCAGGAGGATTTGAGTACAGGACAGGATGTCGAAAATGGGCAGGATTATACGGAATATTTACGGATGCTATTATTTTTAGAAAATAGTAATACAAAAGCGCTTAGAACTTTGACCGTCATTGAGAAAAATTTGCAGAGTATTTATGGACAGAGCTATTTTCGGGCAGATCTATGCGTTAGTAGAATGGAGATTGAAAGTAGCAGTAGATTACGCAGAGGTATTCAATATACATATCGGACTTATTACGGATATAGATAAAAGGTAGAAGCAGATGCAGATATCCTTCTGGATGTCTGATTAAAAACCAAACCCCATAAAGAATAAATTGAAAGGAGAAGGATTCGTGCGGTTAAAAAAAGAAAAAGATCAATACTCCCCTCATACGAGATCTATTAAAAATTTGTTCAGAAGGATATCTGCATCTGCTTCTGCAAAGAAATATAAAAAAGGCAGTGTAACGGTGGAAGCCGCACTGGCAGTACCTATATTTTTCTTGGCGGTAGTTACATTGTTGTACTTATTTGAGATTATGGCGATTAAAACGTCTGTAAGAAGTGGACTTCAGTATGCAGGAAAACAGGTGGCAGAAGAAGCATATTTGACGAAGACGATACAGCCATCTGCAGTTGAAAACGCAGTGATACAGTCTGTTGGAGAGGAACGTCTGGCGAGAAGTATTATTGTGGGTGGAAGTTCAGGTGTTAAATGTAGCAAGTCAAGAATGTCATTGAAGACTGGGATTGGAGCACTTCGAGCCTCCTATAAGGTGCGCCTTCCTATTCCGATGTTTGGGATTAAACCAATAGACTATAGTGTCAGTTTGAAGATTAAGGCATGGGTAGGATATGAGAAAGAAGGTTTTGGAAATGAACAGGATGAGACTGTATATATAACAGAAACCGGACTGGTGTATCACAGAGATTATCATTGTACACATCTAGATCTGTCAATCCATATGGTGGCAGCATCGGAAGTTTCTGGTGCAAGAAATGAGTCGGGTGGTAAGTATTATCCCTGTAGACAGTGTCATGCATCAGGGGCTTCAAAAGTATACATAACGGATACGGGAGACAGTTATCATGCATCTTTATCATGTAGTGGCTTGAAGCGGACAGTTTATGCAGTCCCGCTGTCAGAAGTGATTGGAAAAGGAGCATGTACGAGATGTGGACAATGAGTGAGAAGATAGTAGTTACGGGAATGCTTATATCGTCTGTGATAGATATTAGATGGCGAAAGATACCTGTAAGATTACTGCTGATTTTCAGTGGTGTGGTCATTGGAATGGTATTTTTTAATGGAAATCAGGATTGCTGGCTGTTGATCGGAGGAATTAGCATTGGCATTTTATTTTTTATAGTGAGCAGACTGACGAATGAAAGTATCGGATATGCGGATAGTTGGATGATTTTGCTATTAGGAATTTGTCAGGGTTTTTGGGGGCTATTGGGAACATTGACAGATGCTATGTTTTTGCTGGCGATAATATCTTTGGCACTTATTGTAGTGAAGCCGAAAATGAGAAAAAGCAGATTACCTTTTCTCCCGTTTTTGACAGCTGGATATATTTTTTATTTATTAACGAGAGTCTAGAAAAGGAGTTTAGAATGTGAAAAATATAAGGGGTAAGGAATGTGAATGAAAAAGAAAGATGACCAGAAGAATTTAAAAGGAAGCTTTACCGTAGAGATGTCCTTGTTGATGCCTTTTTTACTGTTTTTGATCATGGGATGTATTCTGGCAGTATTTTATTATCATGATAAAAATATATTATCAGGAACTGCTTATGAAACTGCGGTAGTGGGAAGTACATTGGCAAGGGAAAAAGATGGTGTAGAGGAGAGTAAGCTGGAAGAATTGTTCAGGGAAAGGGTTCGGGGAAAATGTATTTTGTTTGGAGCTGCGCAGGTGCATATCACTATGGAAGATAAAATGATAGAAGTATCCGCAAGAGCACATCATAAGAGGATGAAAATTCATGTCGTGCAGAGGGCCAGACTCACCCGGCCAGAGAAATATATACGTAAGATAAGAAAAATAGAAACGGCGACGCAGCGATGAAATAAAAAGGAGTTAGTTTGATATGGAGCGTAAAATTACGATAGAAGAAACGGCGATGTATGAGGAAGATTATCAGATGATGATGCTAAAGATTCATCCGTTAAAACATATTTTGACAGTGACAGGTAGAGGCATTGATGAAAAGAGTTGTTATGATTATGATGTGACAGGCAAGATATCAATGAAGGCAATGTATGAGCGTGGAACTATAAATGCAAAAGATATGATATTGTTTCTTGAGCAATTTATACTGGCTCAAAAAGAGCTAGAAAAATATTTGCTCAATGTCAATTGCCTTCTATTAGAGCCGGATTATATTTTTTATGAAGAAGAACAGTTTTATTTTTGTTATTATCCCTTATCGAAGAAAACGATATGGGAAGAATTTCATAAGCTAACAGAGTATCTGGTAAAAAAAGCAGATTATCAGGATCAGGAATGTGTGCAGATGGTATTTGCACTGCATAAAGGAGTAATGGAAGAAAATTATAGTATTGATAAACTGGTGAAAGAATGCAGGGGTATATTGAAAGAACATGAGGAGGAATTAAATCAGTTGAAAAAAGAAGAACAGGTTTATGATCTGTCGGAACATGACTGGATCGCAGAGCAGAGTGAAGCAAGTTCGATTTTGAGGGAGACCGATAATCTGTGGACACCGGTAAAGCGTTTTTTAAATAAGCATAAAAAGTCTAAATGGGGAGACTGGGATGGTTTACATATTGAAGAAGAGGATTTATAAAAGCCTGCTATACTGCAAGGATACAGAATAACAGGCTGTTAGATTTTAAATATAGAGGAATGTAATACCGATTGCGGCAAATAGCAGACACATAGGGATCATGTAGATCATTGATTTTAATGGGTCTACTTTCTTTCCAAGCATACCGCCGACGATTCCGGCAACAACGAACGTTGTGAGATCGGCAGGTGGAAGGCCCTGTCCGGATGCTGCAAGGTTTGCTCCTGCGATTGCAACATGCGTTGGATTTAAACCAATATTAACAAGTGCCGGTCCGAAGAATGAGAATATAACATTCTGAGCGGTAGACTGAGATCCAGTTAACATACCGATCAGCATCATAGCAACGGAGCCGCCAAGTTTTAAGACATTGGAATTTAGATCCTGAGCAAAGTTCATTACAGCGTCAATCTGACCACCGGCGTAGAAACATCCAAGCATAAAGGCGGCACATAATTGTAGTTGAACAGTAACTTTGACTTTGGTTACGCAGGTTCTGGTATTCGGAATACCGTCTACGATCATCATGCAATCGGTACAACGACCAATGGCGCAAAAGATGCCGCGAGGCTCATGCTTTTTAGCGGTTGTACGGAAGACACGAATGCCGGCGTTCATAAGTGCGGAAGCAATAGGCTCTCCTTCGAGAGCTTCAATAGGTTGTCCATTGTAATAAAGGGTAACTTTTTTGGATTCATCAAGATCATCCAGAATAGGATGCTGTGTTACTCGCATGTTTTTCCTCCTTTTGTGTATTAATGATTTTACAGAATTAAAGTGTTAAATTACTAAAAACTATAACATTAAATAATACACTACGAAGGATTTGACGCAAATAAAAGGTAATTTTTTAACGAAGGAAAGTGCTTTTTGAGTACTTTTTAAGTCATTTTTAACAAAGCGATTTTAAATATTTTATACATAGGATTCCGTCATAGGACAGCATTAACACCCATCCGATAATAACAGAAATGCATACGCCATAGATTCCGTAACGTGGAACCAGAAGGAGTGCAAGAATGCATCTGGTAGCAATCTGCATACCAGTAGCGATCATAGTGATTTTATTTTTGCCTACACCTCTGAAAAATCCCTGGATTGCAGACATAGTAGCACAGAGAAGATAGAAGACAGGCATGATTTTTATATAAGTGATACCAAGTTGGATTGCTGCGGTATTGCTGGTATCTACGAATAAGCCGATCAGAAGCTGTGGAATACTAAGCATTAAAATGCCACAGAAAATAACCCAGATGAAATTCAACTGGAAAGTTTTGAATAGACCGGTTTTTAAACGCGCAGGTTTGTTAGCACCTTTGTTTTGACCGGCGAATGAACCGATGGCATTTCCGGTACCATCAATAAATGCCATGATAAAAGATTCCAGGCGGATAGCGGCATTATAACCGGTGATCATATCCGTACCATGAGCGTTGATGGTTCCCTGTACTAATAAGCGACCGAAATATAAAAAGGTTTGCTGCAGTGCAGATGCCCAGCTAAAAATAAGAATACTTTTTAGTTCACCTGATACGAATACAAATTCGTGAAGCCTAAGTGCCATAAGCGGGCAGGTGCGGTAGATATAGATGATACAGAGGGAAGCAGAAAGAGCCTGGGACAATACGGTGGCAAGGGCAGCTCCGATGACCCCAAGCGGAGTTTGTGTAACAAATATAATATCCAACAAAATATTGACCAGAGAAGAGATTACCAGAAAGATAAAGGATGCCCGTGAATCTCCGATCGCACGCAGTGCAGAGGCAAAATAATTATATAGGAAAGAAAAAAACATCCCGACAAAAATGATTTTCAGATAATGATCCGTGATATCCAGAATTTCGACAGGAGTATTTGCTGCTTTTAACATCCAACGAGAGCAGAGAATACAGAGCAATGCGCTTATGAGTGTGAATAATACACCGGCGATTAAAGCGGTAGAGTACTGGCGTCTAAAAGTGTCGAGATCTTTAGCCCCATACTTTTGGGCGAGCAGAATGCCGACGCCCATAGATAATCCGACTAGAAAAAATAATACAACGGACATAATGGGATTGGCAACACTGACAGCGGCAAAAGCATCTTTCCCGATCATTTGGCCAACAATAATAGCATCCGCAGTATTATATAACTGCTGAAAAATATTTCCCATAACAATAGGAAGTGAAAATAAAAATATCTGGCGGGTAATATTGCCAGAAGTCATATCGTGTTCCATAAACTTATCTCTCCAATATTCGCATATCATGGGACTTTAACATCCCACTTCTATGTTATATCGGATTTGAAAGGAAAATACAAGGCGTTTTCGGTTTGCAATACTAGAGAGAGAGGATTATAATCATAGAATCACAAATGCAAGGGGGAATTTATGTGAAATATCTTTTGAACTATATGGAACAATATAAGAAAGAAAGTATTCTTGCACCTTTATTTAAGATGTTAGAAGCATTATTTGATCTGTTTGTTCCGATTGTAGTTGCACATATCATTAATGTAGGAATTATAAATAAGGACACGAAGTATATCGTTGGGTGTTGTGGAGTGTTGGTGCTGATGGCAGTCATTGGCCTGTTATGCAGTTTTACGGCACAGTACTTTGCTGCAAAATCTGCGACAGGGTGCGCAACCGCACTTCGTCATGAGTTGTTTGCACATATTCAGGAATTGGGATTTACAGAAGTAGATACCATAGGTACAAGTACGCTGATCACGCGTATGACCAGTGATATTAATCAGGTGCAGAATGGATTGAATCTGTTCCTCAGGTTATTCCTTAGAAGTCCATTTATCGTATTTGGTGCGATGATCATGGCGTTTATGATTAATGTAAAGATTGCGTTGATCTTTGTGATTGCGATTCCGGTATTGTCTGTTATCGTATTTGGAATTATGCGATGGACTTCACCGATGTATAAGAAGATACAGAATCGTCTGGATGGGGTCATGGGAGTGACCAGAGAAAATCTGTCCGGAGTAAGAGTTGTCCGGGCATTCGGAAAAGAAGAAGCAGAAGTGGAACGTTTTCATAAGGCCAATAAGGATCTGGTAGATTTACAGATTCATGTAGGACATGTTTCTGCACTGATGAATCCGCTCACATATGTAGTCGTGAATATTGGAATCATTGCGATTCTTAATTCTGGAGCAGCCGCTGTAGATGGTGGGGTATTGTTGAGTGGTGATATCGTTGCGTTGGTTAATTATATGAGTCAGATTCTGGTGGAACTGGTAAAACTGGCCAATCTGGTAGTTTCTCTTAGTAAGGCAATGGCAAGTTTGAGCCGTGTGGAGAATGTCCTGGATACAGAGACTTCTATGAAGTTTGTAGGTCAGAATGAGGAAAAAGAGGCTGAGAACGTTTCGGAGGAAACTGTGAGATTTGAACATGTTTCATTAAAATATGCCGGGGCAGGTGATGAAAGCTTGAGCGATATTTCATTCACGGTAAAATGTGGACAGACCATCGGAGTAATAGGTGGTACCGGAAGTGGTAAGTCGAGTTTGATTAGTTTGATTCCACGTTTTTATGATGCGACAGCAGGTGAGATTTATTTAAAAGGAAGACCAATTGCGGAGTGGAGCCGTGAAAGTTTGAGAAAGCAGGTAGCGGTAGTTATGCAGAAAGCACAGTTATTTGCCGGTACGATTCGTTCAAACCTATTATGGGGAAGAGCTGATGCAACGGATGAACAATTGTGGAAAGCGCTTCAGATTGCACAGGCAGAGGAGTTTGTACAGTCCAAGCCTGAAAAATTAAATGAGCCGGTAGAACAAGGTGGAAGGAATTTATCGGGAGGTCAGAGACAGCGCCTTACAATAGCAAGAGCTTTGGTCAGCGAGCCGGACATCCTGATTCTGGATGACAGTGCGAGCGCTTTGGATTATGCAACAGATGCGGCACTTCGCAAATCATTAAAAGAATTACCGGAAAAGACAACGGTATTTATTGTATCGCAGAGAACTTCCAGTTTGCAGCATGCAGATCAGATATTAGTATTAGATGATGGAAATCTGGTGGGAATCGGAACTCACGATGAATTACTTAAGAGTTGTGAGACTTATCGTGAAATCTACGAAAGCCAGTTCCAGAAAGGAGATGAGAGCCATGAGTAATAGAAAGCAGAAATCGGCAGAAGATGTGGAAAAGAATCAAAAGACACTGAGACGTGTACTGGGATATATAAAGCCATATTTATTTTTCGTTTTTGCGAGTCTGGTGTGTGCATCTATCAGTGTGGCAGCTCAGCTTTTAGTTCCGATTTATTGTGGTAATGCCATTGATTATATGATTGGTGCCGGTCATGTAAATATGGAAGGTGTGCGTCAGATCATCCTTTCTATTATAGTAGCAACTGCGATTACGGCTGTTGCACAGTGGATATTAGCGGCATGTAATAACCGGATTACATTTTGCGTATCCAGAGATTTGAGAAATGATGCGATTGAAAAGATTCAGAAACTTCCACTTTTTTACCTGGATGGACATCCTTCCGGAGATTTAGTCAGTAGAGTTATTGCAGATGTTGATACATTTGCGGATGGGCTTTTGATGGGATTTACTCAGTTATTTACAGGAGTATTAACGATCGTAGGAACCTTAGGATTCATGTTGTCTGTAAATCTTCCAATCACATTGGTAGTAGTGTGTTTGACACCGCTTAGTTTATTTGTAGCAAGATTTATAGCAAATCATACGTATGCATATTTTCAGAAACAGACTAAAGTGCGTGGAGAAGAGACTGCACTGGTCAATGAATTGATAGAAGGACAGAAAGTTGTCCGGGCATTCGGACATGAGAGACAGAGCCTGGAAGATTTTGATGAAGTAAATGGAAGATTGCAGGATGTGAGCTTAAAAGCTGTATTTTTCTCAAGTCTTACGAATCCGAGCACACGTCTTGTAAATAACATTGTATATGCCGGAGTTGGACTTGCCGGAGCGTTATACGCAGTGGCAGGAGGAATTACGGTGGGACAACTTAGTATTTTCTTGAGTTATGCAAGTCAGTATGCGAAACCATTTAATGAAATATCAGGAGTTGTCACAGAACTTCAGAATGCATTGGCATGTGCGGCACGTATTTATGAATTATTGGATGAAGAAAATCAGATACCAGAAGCTGAGAATGCGGTGGTATTAGAGAGTAATGGACATGTCAGCCTGAAAGATGTGGCATTTCGCTATGTGCCTGACAGACCTTTGATCGAGAATTTTAATCTGGATGTAAAGCCGGGACAGAGAATTGCGATTGTTGGCCCGACCGGTTGTGGAAAGACTACATTGATCAATCTTTTGATGCGGTTTTATGATGTAGCTGGTGGAAGTATCAAGGTAGATGATACCGATATCAGAGATATGACTAGAAAGTCGCTCAGAGCCAATTATGGAATGGTGCTTCAGGATACCTGGCTAAAAGCGGGAACTATCAGGGAAAATATTGCGTATGGAAAACCGGATGCGACTGATGAAGAGATTATAGAAGCTGCAAAAGCCGCCAGAGCACACAGCTTTATCCGTCGATTGCCGAATGGATATGATACGGTTATTGCAGAAGATGGTGGAAACATCAGCCAGGGACAGAAGCAGCTCCTCTGTATTGCAAGAGTTATGTTGTGCCTGCCGCCGATGTTGATCTTAGATGAGGCTACCAGCAGTATCGATACCCGTACAGAGATTAAGATACAAGCAGCGTTTGCCCATATGATGAAAGGAAGAACCAGCTTTATCGTGGCACATCGTCTGTCGACGATACGGGAGGCTGATGTGATTCTGGTAATGAAAGACGGTCACATCATAGAGCAGGGAAATCATGATACGCTGATGAAGATGAACGGATTCTATGCAAATTTGTATAATAGTCAGTTTGCATTAAATTAATAAAGGTTTGAAAATAGTAACTGTTTGGATGTTTTCCAGCAGTTACTAAATTTATATAACAAAAACGTTAAAAAAATAACGTTAAAGTATTGACAAAAATATAACAGGAGGAATATACTGTCCGTGTAATCAAAAATGATTTGTTTATGGGAGGCATGATAGTATGGCTAAGAAGAAAGAAGTTGAAAAGACAGCAGAGACAACAGTGGAGACACTTGTACCAGAGGTTGTAGATAGTATTGAATCTCTGGAGGCAAAGTTAAAGGCAATGAGAAAAGCCGAGGAAGTGTTTGCCACATATACACAGGAACAGGTAGACAAGATTTTCTTCGAGGCTGCGATGGCAGCAAATAAGATGCGTATCCCTCTTGCAAAGATGGCAGTAGAAGAGACTGGAAGAGGAATCGTAGAGGACAAAGTAATTAAGAATCATTATGCAGCAGAGTATGTGTATAATGCATATAAAAATACAAAGACATGTGGAGTGATTGAAGAGGATCCTGCATTTGGAACGAAAAAGATTGCAGAGCCAGTAGGAATCGTGGCAGCAGTTATTCCGACAACGAACCCGACATCAACAGCGATTTTTAAGACATTACTTTGTTTGAAGACCCGAAATGCAATTATTATCAGTCCTCATCCGGCAGCAAAAGCAAGTACGATCGCAGCAGCAAAAGTAGTGCTTGACGCAGCAGTAAAGGCAGGTGCACCGGAAGGAATTATCGGATGGATTGACAGTCCGTCGCTGGAACTTACAACAACTGTAATGAGCGAAGCGGATCTGATCCTTGCAACTGGTGGTCCGGGTATGGTGAAGTCAGCATACTCATCAGGAAAACCGGCCGTTGGAGTTGGTGCAGGTAATACACCGGCGATTATTGATGATACAGCGGACATTAAATTAGCAGTAAACTCCATTATTCATTCTAAGACATTTGATAATGGTATGATCTGTGCATCAGAGCAGTCAGTAACTGTTCTTGATAAAGTATATGATGAAGTAAAGAAAGAATTTGAGTATCGTGGATGCTATTTCTTAAAGCCAGGAGAAGAACTGGATAAAGTCAGAAAGACGATTCTGATCAACGGTGCTCTGAATAATAAGATCCCTGGTAAGTCGGCTTATGAAATCGCTAAGATGGCAGGCGTGGACGTACCAGAAAGCACAAAGATTTTAATTGGAGAAGTTGAATCCGTAGATATTTCAGAAGAATTTGCACATGAAAAATTATCTCCGGTACTTGCTATGTATCGTGCAAAAGATTTTGATGATGCCCTTGAGAAGGCTAAAAGACTTGTAGCTGATGGTGGCTATGGTCATACCTCTTCATTATATGTACATCCAGCAGAGACGGAAAAAATCGCAAAACATGCCGATGCCATGAAAACATGTCGTATTTTAATCAATACTCCGTCTTCCCAAGGTGGAATCGGTGACCTCTATAACTTTAAAGTAGCTCCGTCTCTGACACTTGGATGTGGATCCTGGGGTGGTAACTCAGTATCTGAGAACGTAGGTGTAAAACACTTACTGAACACCAAACTGGTTGCCGAGAGGAGAGAGAATATGTTGTGGCTTAGAACACCTGAGAAGGTATACTTTAAGAAAGGATGTATGCCTGTAGCACTTGATGAACTTGGAACAATTATGCATAAAAAGAAAGCATTTATCGTAACAGATACTTTCTTATATCAGAACGATTATGTAAAACCGATCGAAGAGAAGTTAGATCAGATGGGTATTAAGCATGCATGCTTCTATGAAGTGGCACCGGATCCGACTTTACAGTGTGCACAGCGTGGTGTAGAACAGATTCGTGAATTTGAACCAGATACGATCATCGCTCTCGGTGGTGGTTCTGCAATGGACGCAGCTAAGATTATGTGGATTATGTATGAACATCCAGAGGCAAACTTTGAAGATATGGCAATGGATTTCATGGATATCCGTAAGAGAGTATACACCTTCCCTAAGATGGGTGAGAAAGCTTATTTTGTAGCAATCCCAACTTCTTCAGGAACAGGTTCTGAGGTAACACCTTTTGCAATCATCACTGATGCAGAGACTGGTGTTAAATGGCCAATCGCAGACTATGCATTGATGCCAAATATGGCAATCGTGGATGTTGACAATATGATGACTCAGCCGAAAGGACTGACAAGTGCTTCTGGTATTGACGTAATGACACACGCGATTGAAGCGTATGTATCTATGATGGCGACAGATTTCACAGACGGATTTGCAATGAAAGCAGCGAAGTTGGTATTTGATTATCTTCCATCTGCATATGAGAACGGAGCAAAAGATCCGATTGCCCGTGAGAAGATGGCGAACGCTTCTTGTATGGCAGGACTTGCATTTGCAAATGCATTCCTTGGATTGAACCATTCTATGGCGCATAAATTGGGAGCATTTCATCACTTGCCACATGGTGTCGCAAATGCCGTTATCCTGACAGAAGTTATGCGATATAATGCTGCAGAAGTACCAACAAGAATGGGAACATTCCCACAGTATCAGTATCCACATACATTGGCAAGATATGCAGAACTTGGACGTTTTGTCGGATGCAAGGGTAACACAGACGAAGAAGTATTTGAGGACTTCATCGCAAGACTGGAAGCATTGAAAGAGAAGATCGGTATCAAGAAATGCATCAAGGACTATGGAATTGATGAGAAATACTTCCTTGACACATTGGATGAGATGGTAGAGCAGGCATTCAATGATCAGTGTACCGGTGCAAACCCAAGATATCCGATCATGAGTGAGATGAAAGAAATCTATCTGAAATGCTACTATGGTAAATAATCCGTTTGTCAGCTAAACCTTATTGAAATAATTTAAGTTATAATGATATATCACTCGCAGGGTTATGCCTCCCGTCGAGTATATAACCTCCCCTCTGGATTCTATGAGCTTTCGAATCCGGAGGGGATTTTACATATATTTTAAGTTTTATATTATAAATATAATCGGCAAGGATAGCGAATCTGTGTTATAATAAATGGTAAATATTGGGAAATGTAAATTAGAAAGTTGACATAGAAAGATGGAAAAGAAACGGGTGAAGGCTCCAGGCACAATTTTGTTAGTCATCGTAAATGTTGTGGTATTCTTTGGATTATCATTTTCAGGAATGACAGAAGATGCTGTCTTCATGTTGAAACATGGTGCAATGTATACACCTCTGGTGCAGGCGTCCGGAGAGTATTACCGATTATTTACCAGTATGTTCATGCATTTCGGGTTTGAGCATCTGATGAATAATATGTTGATCTTGATTGTTATGGGGTTTATCTTGGAACCGCAGCTTGGTACGGTCAGATATCTGATCTTATATCTATTTAGTGGTCTTGGTGGAAATGCGATATCCGCAGGATGGGAATGGCTGACCAATGATTACGCCGTATCTGCCGGTGCGTCCGGCGCGATTTTTGGAGTGATCGGCGGACTTCTCTATATTGCCATCAGGAATCGAGGCAGAATTGGAAATCTTACAGAACGTGGACTGATCTTTATGATCGTCTTAAGTCTGTATTACGGATTCACCAGCAGTGGCGTAGATAACATGGCTCACATCGGGGGCTTGTTATCTGGATTTATCTTTGGTATATTACTGTACCGGAAGCCGAAGCAGGAAAGTCGTTCCTGAGGAAGAGGTCGACTCGACTTCAACGGAACCTTGATGCGCACGAATGACTCGTTCTGTAACTGCAAGTCCTAGCCCGGTACCACACTCTTTATGGGTGACGAAGGGTTGGAAGATATTTGGAAGGTCTGTTTCAGAGATTCCACAGCCGTTATCAGAGATGCGGATCAGCAATTCTGAACTGCCGGATGAAGACTCCGAACAGATGGCCGAAAATCGTATAGAAGGTGATGAGTCTTCTATTTTGGACCCTATATCTTCGATAGAGTCGGGAAGTACAGCATCTCGTGCATTATTTAATAAATTTGAAATTGCCTGACGAAATTTAACCTCATCCAGATGGATAACTGGAAGATTCGGTGCAATTGAAGAAGTAAATTCAATGTCCAGATCTGCAAATGAGGCCGCATAAGACAGCACGATCTTTTGCAAATATGTAGTCATGGATACCTCGGTACAGTGAATCTTCTCCCCGTTGTTATAGAGAGAAAGTTCATTTAGTAATTGAACCAGATATTCCAGATCCTGGTGAAGATCGTCCCAGTGGTCAAATGAGAGAACTTCAGGATGTCTGGTCTCGATAAGTTGTAAAGTGCTGTAGATTAGCGTCAGGGGATTGCGTATTTCATGACTGAAAGTACTAAGCGTTATCTGATGTGTAGTAAGAAGACGGTTCAGTAAGTCCTTTTTTTCGGGACTTTCTTCCATTATCTGTAGTAACTGGTCGTAGTCTTTTTGGGACAACATAATAATTACCGCTCCTTTCTGAACTACAAGTTTAGCATTAGCGGTTTAAATAATCAATAATTTTAGACAAAGAAAGAAGGAATATGAAATGAAAGATGATAACTGCATATTTTGTAAATTGGCAAATGGAGACATTCCAACATCGACATTATATGAAGATGAAGATTTCAGAGTGATATTGGATGCAAGTCCGGCAACAAAAGGACATGCACTGATCATTCCAAAAGAGCATTATGCAAATTTATATGAGTTAGATGATGAACTGGTGCCAAAAGCATTTGTTCTTGCAAAGAAAATGATCAAGAAACTGACACCGATTCTTGGCTGTGATGGTTATAATATCGTGCAGAACAATGGAGAGGCAGCAGGCCAGACAGTCTTTCATTTTCATATGCACCTGATTCCACGATATAAGAAAGATAAAGCGGGATTTGGCTGGAATATGGGTACATTGAAAGATGAAGACAGAGATGAGATTCTGGCGAAAGTACAGGACTAATTAAAAAATAAAAAAGAAGAAAAGGATGAACAAGTGGGAATCAAGCGGGATGAAGAAGCCTCTGTATTTAATCTGGTTTATGAAGAAAGTGTAGGGGCGATTTATAAAATAGCAATGAAATATTCCGCAAACCATTTTATTGCAGAAGAGATTGTACAAGAAGCATTCTTTAGGTTTCATCTGCATGCAAGTCATGTAGAGGTGGAATCTGCTGAGAAATGGCTGGCCATTACGGTTAAAAATATGGCGTTGAATTATCATAGAGATAGTAAGCGCGAGTGTCCGATCGATGAGCTGAACTATGAGAAAGCCGAAATGGAACTAGAGTCGTCCGATAATCCGGAGACACTTCTTTTGAAGAGAATAAAAGATGCAGCTTATAATGAATTGCTAGATGAAATTTTCAGAGCATTATACCAGAAGAATATCAGATGGTATGATGCGGTTACGCTGACCTATGTATTAGGAAAACCTCAGAAAGAGGTTGCCGAAGAAATGGAGGTCAGTCTGGAGGTGCTTTATAGTATGTTGTACAGAGCAAGACAATGGATTCGGAAAAATTATGGAGAAAGATACATGCACTTGGACAGTCCGTAAAAAAAGGTGTCATATTGACACCTTTTTTGTAAACTTAAATATGGACTGACACATTATTTATTAGCTAAAGACTCAATTAAATCAATAATGACATCAATAGAGTTCTGCTGAGCAGAATGTTTCATAGTCTCGATGTAAGTCTCTCGATTCTGATACAGATCGAGGATGGTCTTAAGCAGAAGTTCTGGGGATAATTCTTCTTCCTCAAGAACTTTGCTGTAGCCCTGACGTTCAAAAGAACGGGCATTTAAAATCTGATCGCCACGACTTGCATTCGCAGACAATGGAATTAGAAGGTTCGGTTTGTGCAGCGCCAAAAGTTCGCAGATGGCGTTGGCTCCGGCACGTGAAATCACAATATCGGTCAGTGCGAAAAGATCTTTTAATTCGTCTTTGATATACTCGTACTGAACATAACCGTCCAATCCGTTCAGGGTAGCGTCAACTTTACCGCGTCCACAGAGATGGATGACCTGGAAGTCCTTCAGAAGCTGCGGTAAAATACTGCGGACAGCCTCATTTACAGCAACAGAACCGAGACTTCCGCCCATGACCATAATAACTGGTTTGTCAGAAGTAAATCCGACCAGTTCTTTGGCTTTGTAGCGGTCACCGGATAATAATTCCTGACGAATCGGAGAACCAGTCAGAACGGCTTTCCCTTCTGGGAGATGTTCTAACGTCTCAGGAAAATTACAGCAAACCTTGGCTGCCGATGGAATAGAAATCTTATTCGCAAGACCTGGAGTCATATCTGATTCGTGGATGATCGTTGGCACGTGGCGGCTCTTTCCGGCCAGAACTACAGGGACGGATACAAAACCGCCCTTGGAGAAGATAACATCAGGTTTTAAAATCTTAACCAGTCGTTTGGCCTCTCCAAATCCCTTCATGACACGGAAAGGATCGGTAAAATTCTGGACGCTGAAATAGCGGCGCAGCTTACCGGAAGAAATTCCGTGATAAGGAATACCGAGCTGTTCGATCAGCTCTTTTTCGATACCGTTATAAGAACCGATGTAGTGAATGTCATACTGTAATTCCTTGAGTCGTGGCAAAAGTGCAATGTTAGGTGTAACATGACCGGCGGTGCCACCTCCGGTTAAGATAATACGTTTCATAAAAAACCTCCAATATTCGTAAAATACGATTGAACCATAAGAGTATGTTTCATAGTATAAAATAAAAATCAAGAAAAATACCAAGCGCAACATGACGCAGGGTACCTTTGCCTCTGGTATAATTATATTATACGTTTCATACAGAATTGGTCAAGAGTTAGAAGTCAGAATAAGAAGGTGTAGGATAAAAGAAAAATGAAGAAAGAATATCAGGATGATTTCGAAAAATTTATAAAGGAAGGATTCGACAGACAGGCAAAGAAAGAGCTGGATGCGGTCAAAAATGATGAAAGTCTTGAAGAACTGCCGGAGAGTCTGAAGATATCTATGCGTCAGAAAATAGATGCCAGAATAAAAGAAGCCGAAGCGGCAAAAGCGGAAACTCAGCAAGCAGAGAGCCAACAAGTAGATTTCGAAAACGCAGAGCCAAAACAAGAGAAAGATACAAAAACTACATACGATAATCTATCCGAAGAAGACCGGAAAGCACTGGAACTTGGGCGGAAGATGTTGGAAGAAGGAAAAGTCACAGCGTTCAGAGAGCCTGAGAAGAAAGGCTTATCAAGCCGTGGAAAACTGCGCCTGAAGCATGCTCTGGGATTTGTCGCAGTACTGGCAGTGGTGATGCTGGTGGAAGTGAACAGCCTCGGCGGGCCGGAAAAGATAGTGAAGTTGGTCAAGCAACAAGTGGCGGAGCGAGAGGTTGAGAAGATAAATGCTGGTTCAGAAAATAAAGTAATCGTTAAGGAAAATGAAGAAGAGGCATATCAGAAAATAGCGGATGAGTTTGGAACAGATCCGGTTAGAATATCAGAAAGACCTGAAAAAATGAAATTTAAAGAACTTGAATTAGATACAAATGGACAAGTAGCATATATGACATACAAATATAAAGAAAAAAATGTTAGATATATTATGAATGCAACTAATATGAAGGGAGCAATAGGTAGTGATGTTGAGGATGAGATAGTTGAACAATATAAGGTTACAAAAGATGGAGAAGAAATAATGATAAAAGAGTTTGAAACTCCAAAAACTAGGGAAAAATATTTTTCAGCTAATTACATGTATAATGGAATTGAATATAAATTAATAGGGACTATGCCAAAAGACGATTTCGAAAAAATTATAAATAATTTATTTTTTTATTAAAAAGTGCGTCAGTTTTTGTTTGGGTATGTGTTTATATAAGTGAAATTGCAAAAATCTTATTCAAGTGAGGAGGTGTTGGATGAAGAAGAGGGTAGTATCTATGTGTTGTGCAGTGTCTTTGATGGCTAGTATGTTAATGATGCCGGGAAAAACTGTGCATGCGGAGGATACAAAAGTTTTGGATGGATCTTATCTTATACATGAGGATGAGTCTATAGGGTATGATACGAAGATTACCAGAGGAGAAGATTTGCAAATAGGGTATTCCAAGATTGTCCGTCTAGGAGCTGGAAAGATATATGCAGGTGGAACAACCCTTGCACATCATGATTGTGAAACCATTAAGATTGCGGTGTTAGTAGAGCGTGCTAAAAAAGATGCTGATAGTTGGGATTTTTATACTAGCTGGCAGGCAGAGGCCGAAAATACAGATCGTTTAATGTCAAATAAAGCTATGGTGGTCGAAGGTGACTATTATTATCGAGTACGTTGCTATCATTCGGCCAATGATGATGTAAGTAGTTCATTTACTGATGGTGTCTACATTGAAGAACTATAATTCATTCAAAACGATAATGGTAAATATAGGGCTGGGCAGAAGGTGATGATTCTGCCCAGTGTCACCAGGGGGATATATGACAGGGAGCGTGCCGAGTCAGGGACCGGTAACTAATAGAGAAAAATTAGTTACCTGATTAAGAAATTATCCGATGCAATAAAAGTATCCTGATAATTTGTCGCTGGCTCGGATGTTTCCTCGAAGATGTTCTCTAAAACTAAGCAAATTAAGATGTAGTTAAGAAGAAGACGGGGATACGCGGTTTTGGTCAGCTGCGTATCCTTTTTCATATTATTTTTGTCTGGAATTTCCGATAGACAACCCATTCCAACCTATGCTAATATAATCTAAAGCATTATATTTCTGGAATTCTATACAATTCA
>ERZ773103.843-NODE-843-length-34366-cov-4.167730_pt1 | contig 34366 bp, 33 predicted proteins | sample MGYA00511118_ERZ773103 | MGnify/ENA primary metagenome ERZ773103 (study PRJEB29015, sample SAMEA2737821) | human gut metagenome | biome: human gut; feature: human-associated habitat; material: faeces | place: China | collected 2012 ... | reverse complement strand
CTTGCATGTGTTAGGCACGCCGCCAGCGTTCGTCCTGAGCCAGGATCAAACTCTCAATGATTGGTATTAAAACAGCTTGCGCTGTATTAACCGATCTTAAGACTTTGCTCTTAGCAAATACTCAAGAATTTTCGTTGGCTTATTCGCTTTTACACGATTCGCTCACTTGTTTCATGATCTATATCATGATAATTGTCCAAGGTGCTAAATTTCATGTTTCTCGTTGTTTAATTTACAAGGTACACTCCGCAAAAGCGGAACTCATTCATTATATCATGTTGTCTTTGATTTGTCAAGAACTTTTTTCGATCAGTTTCGATGAAGTTCGCGGCGTCTCGCTGACAGCCTGATTATTGTAACACACTCGATTCCGTTTGTCAAGAAGTTTTTTCACAAATCAATGTGTCTCTTAGGCAATGGCTCCGGATTTCGGGGCCGATTTTCAAGTGCTCAGCTATTATAGCCTCACACACCCCATTTGTCAAGCTCTTTTTTCATTTTTCTCGGTATTTCTTTGTTTTCTTGTAAATTGTGGATTACTTCGTGAATTGTGTGTTTCACTGGCGGCTCTTTGTCCATATTTTATGTCATTTCCTTTATTTTCACTTGCTTGCCTATAGAATACATGATATCATCGAATGAGCTTATTATATATAGAAGCGGTACCATGGTTACATTTTGAGTGGAATACATGATGCCATCGGATCTATTTACCCATACAGGAGTTGTATTATGACTGCACCTTTATATGATTCTCTTACCGCTTTTTCTGCCACCAATCCTCTGCGAATGCATATGCCGGGGCATAAAGGGATCGGCAGCGGTCTTTTTTCTGATATTGCGCAAATTGACTTTACTGAGATTGCGCCCACGGGCAACCTCTACACCGGTGAAGGGCCTATTGCAGAGGCAGAGCATCTTTGTGCTGCTTACGCAGGTGCGAAGGAAGCCCTCTTTTATACCTGCGGGTCTACACAGGGAATCCATACCATGCTCTTAGAGGCAGTGGGTGCAGGCGGGCATTTGATTCTGGAACGTGGCTGTCACAAAAGTGTTTATTATGCTATGGCCCTGCTGGATATTACGCCCCATTACATATATGCCCCTTCTCTTCCGGATTCATCCCTTTCAGGACCCATTACTCCTGAAATTATTTCTAATGCAATTGAAATGTTTCCAACCGCTTCCGCTGTATTTCTCACCAGTCCAACGTATTATGGCATAATTACCGACCTTACGCAGATTTCTGCAGTATGCCACCGGCACGGTCTTTCTCTTCTGGTAGATCAGGCCCATGGTGCGCATTTCCCCGCACTGGGTCTTCCGTCAGCACCACAGCAGGGCGCCGATCTCAGTGTTGTTTCTACCCATAAAACATGGCCTGCCTTGGGTTCTTCCTCGATTCTCTATATTGGCTCTGATCGTTTTGACAAGCTTCATGTGAAGCAGAGCTCTACCATATTTGGTACGACCAGTCCCAGCTATCCGATTATGGCCTCTATTGACTATGCCAGAGAGCAGCTGGAACAGCGCGATGGCATATTGTATCGAACATCCGCAAATCTGGTTCATGCTCTTCGGGATCGTATCAATTGTGAGACTCCCTTTCATGCGCTTGTTCCAACAGACGGCGCAATGCTGGACCCCTGCCGCTTAACTATTGACGTGGGCTGTGCCGGTTTATCCGGCTATGAGGCAGACACACTGCTTCAAAATGAAAATATCTATGTGGAAATGGCGGATGAACGGTATCTGGTCTTGATCCTTACCTGCCGGGATCAGGAGGCTCAATTTAACCGCCTATGGAATGGCATTACCACGTTGTCTTCCCACTGCTGCGCTCTGAACGAACATCGTCCTTTGCCACTGCCGCCGGCACCGGTGCAGAAGCTTACCATCCGGCAAGCGCTGTTTGGAAGACAAAACTATATTCCGCTAAAGGATGCTGCCGGACAGATTTCCGGATGCATTCTTGCGCCATATCCTCCAGGTATCCCCATTTTGGCTCCAGGAGAGGAAATTACTGAAAAACATATAGCCTATTTGCAAAAAAAGAGTTATAATATAGAGGAACGCATTGCGGTAGTTTCTGCCGCTGATAATTCATAAGGAGGTCATCGTCTATGAAGCTGCTTTTCGCCATTGTTGACCGCGAAGACGCCAATACCGTTGTCCGTAATCTTAGCCACCGTGGATTTTCTTCCACGAAGCTGGCCACCACCGGTGGTTTTCTGCTTTCCAATAACATTACCCTGATGGTCGGTGTGGAAGATAAGATGGTTCAGACTGTCATTGACATCATCAAAGAATATTCCCACAGCCGCAAGCAGGTGATCCCCAACAATGATCTCTCCTTCGATTTTGACACCAGCATGCCGCTGGAGGTTTCCGTTGGCGGTGCAACGATTTTTGTGCTGGATGTAGATCGGTTTGAGAAGGTCTGATGCGTTTTCCCGGCTTTTATGGAAATGAGAGTCTGAAAACACGATTAAGCCGAACAGAAGCAAACGGTGAATTTTCTCACTGCTATGTTCTCGAAGGTCCCGCAGGTTCCGGGAAAAAGACCTTGGCTCGCTGCATGGCTGCTGCCATGGAATGTACCGGTACCGGGCCGCGCCCCTGTGGGGTCTGCCCTTCCTGCCATAAGATCTTTGGGGGAGGACATCCGGATGTCATTACGGTAGACTCTGATAAAGCGACCGTGCCGATTTCCGTCATCCGTGACATGCAGTCTGACGCTTATATTCGTCCCAATGAGGGAATTAAGAAAATTTATCTGATTCCTCGTGGTCAGGATATGCAGGCCCCAGCGCAGAATGCGCTACTAAAGCTGCTGGAAGAGCCACCGGAATACTGCGCATTTCTGATTATGACAGATAATGCTGAGAAAATTCTTACCACCGTGCGCTCCAGAAGTGTCACTCTTGAACTATTTCCCCTGAGTGATGAGGAGCTGCATACCAGACTCACAGAGCTGTATCCAAATGCGGATGCGGATTCTCTTGCTTCTGCCATGCAAAAAAGCGGCGGCTATCTGGGCTCTGCCATTTCTTTTCTGAAAGAAGGAGCAACGAAAACCGATGCGCTGTGTGATACCATTGTCACCGCCTTTGCCGGCGGCGATGAATTAGAGCTTTTAACTGCAATGAGTCCGCTGGAAAAGCTGAAGCGGCCTGATTTTTTGGAGCTTCTTCAGCAGCTTCATCTTGTTTTTACCCGGGCGCTGGGAAAGAAATCCGGCGGAAAACAGTCTGCCACCAAAAGCTCGGTGCTTTTGGCCTCAAAATGCTCTCGTCAGCAGCTTTTTCGTGCAGATACTGCCATTATCCATGCAATTGGACTTTTAATGGCCAACGGCAGTGCCGGCCACTGTGTGGGTTACCTGCTCTCGGCCATGCGGTCATAAGACTGCGGCGGAAAGGTTCCGCCTTATTTTAACAGAACGGAGTTACCAAATGAACAACCTTCCGGATTCCACCACAGACGAGGTAAAGGCTCCTGTGGTGACATTCAGCAATATTCCTCTGGACGATGAGCCCCCCGTGGTAGGGCTTGACGCCATTCCTGAGCCCCAGGACATTACCGTTGTGGGCGTTCAGTTCAAGAAAGGTGGGAAGGTGTATTATTTTGATCCCGGCAAGCTGGAAATTGCCTCTGGCGACGAGGTCATTATCGATACAGCCAAAGGTGCAGAATATGGGTTCTGTGCGGAAGGCAATCATCCTGTTCCCGCTGACAAGGTCATTCAGCCCCTTCGTCCGGTCATCCGGGTCGCATCGGAGAATGACCGTAAAACTCGTCAGGAGTATAAAAATAAAGAAGCACATGCCTTTGAGGTTTGTCAGACAAAAATAGCGGATCATAAGCTGGATATGAAGCTGGTTTCTGCCGAATACAACTTTGACGGCAGTAAGATTCTCTTTTATTTCACAGCAGATGGCCGGGTAGATTTCCGTGACCTCGTCAAAGACCTTGCTGGTGTGTTCCGTACCCGCATTGAGCTGCGCCAAATTGGTGTAAGAGACGAGGCAAAAATGATGGGTGGACTTGGCATCTGTGGCCGTCCCTTCTGCTGCAAGCAGTTTTTGGATGACTTTCAGCCTGTTTCCATCAAAATGGCAAAGACTCAGAGTCTTTCTTTGAACCCCACCAAAATTTCCGGCACCTGCGGGCGGCTTATGTGCTGCCTGAAATATGAGCAGGATGCCTATGAATCCCTGATCAAAACCAGTCCCAAGCAGGATTCCATTGTCAATACCTGTGACGGAAAGGGTACTGTCACCGATGTTAGTCTGCTGAAGCAGACTGTAAAGGTTCGCCTGGACAGTGATCCCTCCAGTGTAAAATGCTATCACAACTGTGACATCTGCATTCTGCGCAATGGAAAGGCCAAAAAGAATGATCCGCCCATTCCCGATGATATTCCGCCCCTGCCAAAGCCTGTTGAAAAACAGCCGGAGCCGGAGACCATTACCATGTTTGATGAGTCCATTCTCTCCAACTATGTAGCGGATGAACCTCGGGAAAAGCCCGAGCGGAAACGAACCGAGCGCCCAGAGCGTACCTCAGAGCGTCCAAAAAAGAATTATAACCGCCCGCCCCGTCAGGACCGCAAGCCCCGGAATCAGAATAACAACCCCCGTCCTCAAAAGTCGGCAAACGGTGCAGCTCAGGAAGGCCAAAAGCCACAGCAGCAGTCCGGTAAGCCAAAATCCAATAATGGTCGTCGGCACTACTATCGCAGTGGGAAAAAGCCCTCCGGCGGCAGCCAAAACCAGGGTTCCTGAATATAGAATTGAAATACGCTGTCTTACGTATCTGTAAGGCAGCGTATTTTTCGAATTATGAGCCAGAAGAACAGTAGTGCCGGAGTCCCAGTTTCCATGCTCCGTAGCATGGAATTGTAAAAATCAAAGAAATCAGAGGCAGTATTCCATACCATCCCGGCCCCCTGTCCATCAGATACTGCAGCGGCCAATATTGAACCAATGCCATGGGCATAATGACCGTAGTCACAAAAAGCACCGTCTTTCCATAGACATCAAAGGGATAGCGGCTATACTCCCGCACCGCATCGGTAAAGATATTCATGATTTCCAGTCCCTCCAGTGTGTAAAAGCACATGGCCGCATAAATAAGAAACACCCCGAAGAACAGTAGACTGCCGCACAGTACCATGGATATCAGCACCATCACCTTCAATACGGTCCACTGAATGGCCGCAGCATTTACGCCGCAGAAAATCACCGCCGCACCAAAAATGAGATTTGTCACTGAAGCCAGCCGCAGATCCTGACATATCACCTGAAAGATCAATGATTTAGGCCGAACCAGCAGCCGGTCAAACTGCGCTTGTCGTATGATCTTGCCAAAGGCATCAAAGCCTCTGGCAAAACATTCCGCCAGATTATTGGCAGTCATGACAACGCCAAAGCCCAAAAGAATCTCACCTACGGAGTGTCCTCCTACCGATTGAAACCTGCTCATCAGGATTTCAATGCCGAGAATACTGGAAAAGGAAAATAATAATTTTCCCAGACAGGACATGAAAAATGCCGCAGGATAGGCCATCTCGCTTTTTACGTGAATAGAAAAGAATTTCAGATACAGCTTCATATTATGCTAACCCCCTGCAATACACAGCCGCCGCATTCCTCGATGCATCAAACTGTAGCCCATTGCCGTTATCACAATGCACCAGAACAGCTGCAAGGCTATGGAACAAATCATATGTGTACCGGCGATGTCACCCCCGAAAATCCGTAGCGGTATATTTTGCAGAGAGCCAAATGGGCTCAGTTCCGCAAACTTTCTGAGTTTTTCCGGAAAAAACGGAAGCGGCAGCAGGTCCCCGGATAAGAACTCACAGATGGCCGGAACCAGAGCAATGATTCCCTTTGGATCCACCACATAGAAGGTCAGTGCGTAGCAAAGCATTCCAAAGGCCACGCAGAGCCACAGAGTCAATCCGGTGGATACCAAAAACACGCCAAATGCACCTGCCGAGATATTCAGCCGCAGTCCAAAAGGCGCAGGCATCAGAATTCCCACCAGCAATACCGGCAAAATCCGAAGGGCACAGCGACTGAGCCGCAGTCCCAGACTCCGTGCTGTCCACATAGCATAGAGATCTGTAGGCCGTACCAGCTCATAGGCCACCGTGCCGGTTTGTACCGCCTGAAACAGCTCCTGCTCCCAGGCATAGACGTTCCAGAGCCCGAATAGCGCCTGCTGCATCCAGATATAATTGCTTAGAGCCTGCATGTCCATAGGGAGAAGCTCCGGTGCTGTCACATAAAAGGCCCGATACAGCATCACCTCCAGAAAGCCCCAGACCACCTGCGTGGTAATGCCCGCCAGCGCCGCAGCCCGGTATTGCAGTCCTGACAACAGACGCATTTGAAAGAAAGAGATATATTGCCTCACAACAATCCCCTCCTATATGCCAAAGCGGCGGTAGAGATCTGCCACGCTCTCTTCTGTTGACAGGTTCTCCCCTGCCATACTGCGGATCTCCTGGGTAGAGCCGTCTAACAGCAGTTGACCTTTTCCGATCAGCAATACCCGATGGCACAGTGCTTCAATGTCCTGCATGTCATGGGTAGTAAGAATCACGGTAATGTTTTTCAGTTGGTTCTCCTTCAAAATAAACTCCCGGACTTTTAATTTAGACACTGCATCCAGACCGATGGTAGGCTCATCTAAAAACAGCACCTTGGGACTGTGCAGCAGGGCCGCAGCGATCTCACAGCGCATTTTCTGACCCAGAGAAAGCGTTCTGGCTGGAACCGTCAACAGGTCGGCAAGTCCCAGCAGTTCAGTCAGCCGCTCCAGATTGTCCCGGAATGTCTGCTCCGGCACCCGGTATATGTCCTTGAGCAGCTGGAAGGAGTCGATCACCGGTACGTCCCACCACAGCTGGCTCCGCTGTCCAAAGACAACACCCAGCTGGGACACATAACGCTTTCGGTCTTCCCATGGGATCATACCGTTTACACTGCAAGTTCCGCTGTCAGGTCTTAAAATACCAGAGAGAATTTTGATGGTGGTGCTTTTTCCCGCACCATTGGGTCCGATATAGCCGACGATTTGTCCATCCGGAATGGTAAATGTCATGTCTCTTAGGGCCCGAATTTCCGTATAAGACCGGGAAAACAGCCCTTTGACAGCATTTTTCATTCCACTTTGCCGCGCACGCACGCGGTAGCTTTTACTGATTCCTTTCATTTTGATCATGGTTGTGCTCCCTTAGGATTAATCTCCATAGCGGTCAGACCAGCGGACGGTTTGGGCTGCCGTCTTGGCCTTAAAAAGCACATGGGAGACTCTTTGGCAGGACCTCCTTCGGATGGTCACGAACCTGTTCCGAAAGCAGCCAAGAGCCCTCTTTTTCGTCAGCGAAAAAGGAAATTAATTCTAACACAGTGGTATTTTGTAGTCAATATTTTATTGTTCTAAATACTCTGGTCGGTTTTACCAAAATTTACTTCTTTCTTTTGACAGAAAAACAGACGGGGTCTGCCCGCCTGTTTCTTTACCTCTTATATTTATGGCTTTCCGCCACTGCCAGCTCATCGCAGCGGTTATTATAGGGATTCTCCGCATGCCCCTTGACCCAATGGAACGTAACCTGATGGATTTCCAGCAGATCCAGCAGACTCTGCCACAGGTCGGGATTCAGTGCCTTATCCTTTTTGTTGCGCATCCAGCCATTGGCCTGCCACTTTTTTGCCCAGCCCTTTTCGATGGCATTGACCACATACTGGCTGTCGGTGTAGAGATCCACCTGACAGGGACGATTCAGCGCCTTCAACGCTGTAATCACGCCCATCAGCTCCATACGGTTATTGGTCGTATTCGGATCTCCGCCGGACAGCTCCTTTTTATGCTGGCCGTACATAAGAATTGCGCCATAGCCTCCGGGGCCGGGATTTCCGGAACAGGCGCCATCGGTATAAATGGTTACATTCATAGCTGACTCCCAACTCAGTTGTCTGAAAAGGGGCTGCCGCATCGTATGCGGCAGTCCCTTTCTACTTCATGGATCAAAGGATCATTCTGCGTTCTCTCCCTTGTTTTCGGTTTCCGGATTCTCTGAGGATGCTTCCGCTTCCTCCTCCTTTTCTCCGTCTACCTTTTCAATGGAGATCACCTTGCTGCCCTCTTCAACCCGCATGACAATAACGCCCTGCGTATCCCGCTTATAGATATTGATATCTCTGGCAGGCATACGGATGATCGTTCCATCGCTGGAAATGAGCATCACGTCATCATCTTCCGTGACCATACGGACGCCGGCAATGGCGCCGGTTTTGGCTGTAATATTATAGTTTTTCAGTCCCTTACCGCCACGCTTCTGGGGCACACGCTCCTGACCGTCATCGCCGAGACGCATATACTCTGCGCATTCTGTCCGCTTGCCATAGCCATTTTCGGTCACCGTCAGCATGCAGCTATCCGGTGCGGCAATATCTGCGCCAACCACATAGTCGCCCTCATCCAGCTTGATGCCACGGACACCGGCGGCATCTCTGCCCATGGGACGCACCTCATTTTCATTGAAGCAGATGGCCATACCGTCATGAGAGCCAATGATAATATTGTCGTTTCCACTGGTTCTGGATACAGAGATCAGCTCATCTCCCTCCTCCAGACTCAGCGCACGGATACCTGCCTTTCTGGCCGTATTGATTTCTGTCAATCTCAGACGCTTTACCGTACCATTCCGGGTCACCATCATCAGATACTCATCCTCACGGAATTCCCGCAGCAGCATCATGGCAGTTACCTGCTCCCCCTGCTCCAGCGGAAGGATATTGATGATATTGGTGCCTCTGGCAGTCCGCCCGGCCTCGGGAATCATATACCCCTTCTTCCGGTGTACTCTGCCCCGGTTGGTAAAGAACAGCACAAAATCGTGGGTGGAAGCGATAAAGAGATTCTTTACAAAGTCCTCGTCCTTCAGGCTCTGAGCATTGATGCCCCGGCCACCCCGGCGCTGGGCCTTATAGGTGTCTACCGGCATACGCTTAATATAGCCTGCTTCACTCATGGTATAGCAGCAGTCTTCCTCTGCAATGAGATCCTCAATGTCGATTTCATCCTCGACCTCCTGAATCTCTGTGCGGCGGTCATCACCGAACTTGTCCGCAATGGCCTGAAGCTCTTCCTTCAGGATGCTCTTTACCATGCCTTCGTCCGAAAGGACTTTATTGTAATAAGCAATTTTGTCTTCCAGCTCTTTATATTCTTGCTCCAGCTTTTCCCGGTCGAGTCCCTGCAGTGCCTTCAGGCGCATGTCCAGAATGGCCTGTGCCTGCACATCGTCCAGAGAAAATCTGGTCATCAGGTTTTCCTTGGCGTTATCGTAGCTGGTACGGATAATATGAATGACTTCATCAATATTGTCCTGTGCCACCAGCAGACCTTCCAGCAGATGGGCACGCTCCATGGCCTTTTTGAGATCATATCTGGTACGGCGCACAATGATCTCTTCCTGGAATTTCAGATACTCATCCAGCATATGCCGCAGGGAGAGGATCTTTGGCTGCTTCTGATCATCCACCAGCGCCAGCATATTCACCGCAAAGGTAGACTGCATGGCAGTATTGGCAAACAGAGAATTGAGTACCACCTGAGCATTGGCATCTCGCTTCAGCTCGATGACCATGCGCATGCCTTCCCGGTCCGTCTCATCCCGCAGATCCGAAATGCCCTCGATACGCTTATCCTTTACCTGATCGGCAATGGCACGGATCAACTGGCGCTTATTGACCTGATAAGGAAGCTCTGTCACAATGATCCGGGTACGGTTCTGGCCAAACTCTTCAAAATGGGTTCTGGCCCGGACCTTGATTCGGCCTCGACCGGTGGCATAGGCTGCCCGGATCCCTGCCGTGCCCAGAATGATTCCCTTGGTTGGAAAATCCGGCCCCTTGATATGCTCCATGAGATCTGCCATGGTAGCGTCCGGGTCATCCAGAATGCAAATGCATGCGCCGATCACTTCCCGCAGATTATGAGGCGGGATATTGGTGGTCATACCAACGGCAATACCCGAGGAACCATTGACCAGCAGGTTGGGGTAACGGGATGGAAGTACACGGGGTTCCTTCCGGCTCTCGTCGAAGTTGGGGTCCCAGTCTACCGTATCCTTATCGATATCCCGGAGCATTTCATTGGAAATTTTGCTGAGCCGTGCTTCGGTATAACGGTAAGCTGCCGGGGGATCGCCGTCCACGGAACCGAAGTTACCGTGACCATCCACCAGCATATATCGCATGGAGAAATCCTGCGCCAGACGCACCATGGCATCATAGACCGATGCATCGCCGTGGGGATGATACTTACCCAGTACATCGCCGACGCAGGTGGCGGATTTCTTAAACGGCTTATCTGAGGTCAAGCCCTCTTCATACATGGCATAGAGAATACGGCGGTGTACCGGCTTCAGACCATCCCGGACATCCGGCAGGGCACGGCCTACGATGACGCTCATGGCGTACTCAATATAGGACTTTTGCATCTCATCCACCAGATTGGATTCTGTAATTGCCTGATCTGGAAACATAATATCCTCTGGCTTATAATTACGATTATGTGCCAATTTGCGTCACCTCCTTAAATGTCAATGTTGACCGCATATCTGGCGTTCCGCTCGATCCACTGTTTTCTGGGTTCCACCTGTTCGCCCATGAGGACGGTAAATACCCGATCCGCTTCCACTGCATCATCCAGTGTGATACGGCGCAGGGTACGTTTTTCCGGATCCATGGTAGTCTCCCAAAGCTCGTGGGCATCCATCTCACCAAGGCCCTTGAATCGGCTGATATTGATTTTCGTATTGGGATTGTCACCCCGGAGCTCGGCGCTGATCTGGTCACGCTGCTCGTCGGAGTAAGCAACCCGCTGAGTCTTTCCTCGGGTCAGCTTATAGAGCGGCGGCACTGCGGAATAGACATAGCCCTTTTCGATGAGAGGCCGCATATACCGGAAGAAGAAGGTCAGCAACAGCGTCCGAATGTGTGCGCCGTCTACATCGGCATCGGCCATGATAATGATCTTATGATAGCGGAGCTTATCTATATTGAATTCTGAGCCGATTCCGGCACCCAGTGCCATGATAACCGGGGACAGCTTATCGTTGCCGTAGATTTTATCGGCTCTGGCCTTCTCCACGTTGAGCATTTTACCCCACATGGCCAGAATGGCTTGGAACCGGGAATCTCTGCCCTGAATGGCAGAGCCTGCTGCGGAGTCGCCCTCCACGATATAAATTTCGCAAAGGGAAGGATCCCGTTCATTGCAGTCCTGAAGCTTATCCGGCAGCGAGCCGGACTCCAGAACGCTCTTTCTTCTGGTGGCTTCTCTTGCTTTTCTGGCTGCCTCTCTGGCTCTGGAAGCCATAAGCGATTTTTCAATGATGGCCTTTCCGGCAGCAGGATGCTCCTCCAGATATGTCATCATACCTTCCCGAACTACGCTGTCCACCAGAGAACGGATATCGGAATTGCCCAGCTTGGTCTTGGTCTGTCCCTCAAACTGCGCATCGGACAGCTTGACCGAAATCACTGCGGTGATACCCTCCCGGCTGTCCTCGCCGGAGATGGTTTCATCATCCTTCAGCAGCTTTTTTGCCTTACCATAGGTGTTCAGTGCCCAAGTCAGTGCAGTCTTAAAGCCGGTTTCATGGGTGCCGCCTTCTGTGGTGTGAATGTCATTTGCAAAGGACAGTAAAATCTCAGAATAACTGTCATTGTATTGCAGTGCAATCTCCGCCTGAGAATTTTCCCGCTTTCCGGAGAAATAAATGACCTCCTCATGCACCGGGGTCTTAGTCTGATTGATATGCTCTACAAAGGAACGGATACCACCCTCGTAGCACATATCATCTACTCTTTGCTCCTGTCCCTCCGGCTGGACTCTGGCATCACGAAGCTCAATGCGAACGCCCGCATTCAGGAACGCCTGCTCCCGAAGACGCTTTTCCAGTGTATCATAATCGTATACCAGCGTCTCAAAGATCTGGCCATCTGGCTTAAATATGATTTCAGAGCCATGCTCTTCCGTTTTTCCGATAATGGTCATGGGCTGGGTCACATGTCCCCGGGAAAACTTCATCTCATAGATATTGCCATCCCGGCAAACCCGAACCTCCAGCCATTCGGACAGTGCATTCACAACCGAGGCGCCAACGCCGTGCAGACCGCCGGATACCTTGTATCCGCCGCCGCCGAATTTGCCGCCTGCATGGAGCACCGTAAATACAACTTCCAATGCCGGTTTGCCGGTCTGGGGCTGAATTCCGGTAGGAATACCACGGCCATTATCCTTGACTGCAATGATGTCTCCTTCCCGGATCTCCACCTGAATATGATTGCAGTAACCTGCCAATGCCTCATCAATGGCATTGTCAACGATCTCATACACAAGGTGATGCAGTCCGGCAGCGGACTGAGAACCAATATACATGCCGGGGCGTTTTCGGACTGCTTCCAGTCCCTCCAACACCTGAATTTGATCGGCGCCGTATGTCTGTTTCACTTCTTCTGACATACATTGACCTCCTTTTCAGCTTTGGGTCAATAGACCCTTTCAGACGCAATATCTAAAACAATGATTCTTGTTGTTTCCCGTTTTCTGTACGTTTTTCCAGTGTGGCAGCGGACAGCTGTGTGAAATAGACTTTTTCCATGCCGTATTCTTCGGTGACAAGAAAGGTCTTTGGAATATCCTCTGTTACATTCAGCAGCACGCCGTTTTTTTCGGCGTTTTGCAGATATTCCATCGTCTTTTTAGACATGGAACAACCATCTAAATCAAAGATGCCAATAATGGACCCATCCCGCACTGCCATATCACCGCCAATGGATATATACATAATGTCTTCCTCTATTTCACGCTACGATTTCCCAACCGTGGTGTCCTTCAGACTGCCGCTTTGAATATGAAAAATCTGTCCTGCGGTGGTAACCTTTTCTGTTTCACAGCAGGTGATAAATACCTGACCGGATCGGATCTCATTGAGAATAAAGTCCTGTCTGCCCTGATCCAGTTCAGAAAGCACATCGTCCAGCAGCAGCACCGGTTCTTCACCGGTATCATTTCTGGATATCTCCCGCTCACTGAGCTTCAGGGAAATGGCCGCCGTTCTGGTCTGCCCCTGAGATCCAAAGCTCTTGAGGCTTCTGCCATCCAGCAGCATTTCAAAATCATCCTTATGCGGTCCGGTCAGGCAGCGGCAGCTTTCCAGTTCTGCCTGATAATGTGCGGACTGATGCTCCATCAGTTCCTCAAATATTTGACTTTTAGGAGCAAATGGATTCTTAATGCTGGATACCGTATGGTAACAGAGCTCCAGCTTTTCGTTTCCGCCGGAGCATATTCCATGGTACTGACCGGCCAGCAAACCGAGCTTCTGACAGTACCGTGCCCGATAGCCGATGATGGACGAACCGATCATTGCCATCTGCCGGTTAAAATCAGGCAGTGCATCCAGAAGGCCAGGCTTTTGAAATCGATCCCGCAGAATTCTGCTTTTACTCTCATATAGCTTTTGATAGTCTGCGATGGCCTTTTTATATTGGGGCCGGAGCTGACAAATGGCACTGTCTAAAAATCTGCGCCGAACAGATGCACCTGCTCGTAGAATTTGAAGATCTTCCGGACAAAACAATACAGTGGTCAAAACCCCTTCTGTCCCTGATGCAGATTTCTGCTTTACGCCGTTTTTCAGAATCTGGCGGCGGCGTGCACCGCGAAACATAGCATAGACCAGCTGTGTCTCCCGATCCATTCCCTTAATTTTTGCTTCCAAACGGGCATATTCCTGATCCCATCGGATCAGTTCCTCTTCTTTTCTGGTGCGGTAGGATGCACCCTGAGAGAGATAAACAATGGATTCCAGCAGATTTGTTTTTCCCTGTGCATTGTCTCCGACGATCAGATTGACACCGGGATCCGGATCCAATGCTATGGCATCATAATTGCGGAAGTTGATCAGATGCAGTCCTCTGATTCTCATTTCGTTACCCGGTAAATGCTGCCGTCCAGAGAAACCTTCATGCCGGGGGTCAGCTTCTTTCCGCGCATGGTGCAAACCTGACCATCTACGGTAACTTCGCCATTTTGAATTCTGTTTTTTGCCTCGCCGCCGGTTTCAGAGGCCCCTGCAAACTTCAAAAAGGATTCCAGCTTAATAAAATCTGTGGTAATAGGAATCTCCACCTGAACCGGCTCCGGCATCTTTTTGATTTTCATTTCTGCTCCTTACTCTGCCTTCAATCTCACCGGCAGAACCATATAGGTGAACTTATTGCCCTCTGTGGGATTCATAACTGCAGGACTGAGATTTGTCTTCAATTCAAAGATAATATCTTCCTCAGGAATCGCCTTCAGGGCTTCCAGCAAATATTTGCAGTTAAAGCCGATTTCCATATCCTCACCATTGCCCGCCATCTGGCATTCATCATAGGCATCACCGATGGAGTTTGAGGTACGAAGGGCCATGATATTTTCGCCCACCGTCAGACGGACCGGGCTTTTGATTTTTTCAGAGACGATCAGGCTCACACGCTCCAGCGAAGAAGTCAAATTTTTTACATTGACCCCCAGCTTTATGGGGTTGTCAGTCGGAACAACTCTCCGCCAGTCCAAGAACTCACCCTCCAGCAGTCGGCAGACCAGTGTTGCATTGCCGACCTGGAACATAATGTGTCGTGTTCCCAGCGTGAAGGACGCCGTTTCATCGGTATCTTCCAGAATTTTTTCCAGCTCCCGAAGAGCAGGCGCAGGGCATACAAAGCTCAGATCTCTTCCCTCCGGGTTATCGATTTTTTCCCTGCGCAGGGCGAGACGGTAGCCGTCTACCGCAACAACAGTAATATCATCCGGAGAAATTTCAAATTTACAGCCGGTCTGGATGGGCCGGGCCTGATTTTCACTGACTGAGAATATCGTACCGGAAATCATGTCCTTCAGAACGTTCTGAGGTACATAGATGGCTTTATCATACTCAACATCCGGCAGATTGGGATAATCATCTGCAGAGGAAGCCATAATAGTAAAGGAACTGGCGCCGCTGACGATTTTTACCCGATACTTCTCATCTACTTGAATGGTTACGGTTTCATCCGGCAGCTTTCTTACGATATCGCCAAGGAGCTTTGCCGGGAAAATGGCACTGCCCATTTCCTTTACGTCAGCTTCCATGGAAACCGAGATGCCCGTCTCCAGATTGTATCCGGTGAGGGTCAAAAGCTTTCCGGCAGTCACATAGATACCTTCCAGAGCAGGAATGGTACTTTTCTGTGACACGGTGCGGGATGCGACGGAAATCGTGGATATCAGCTTGTCTTTATCACAGGTAAAATGGATCATAAATGACGCCCCTCTCTGAATCCGGGTTTTCCACATGGCATGCACTGCCGGGTGGCGCCGGAATGTGAAATTACGCTTTTTTCTTATAAAAATATCTATATTTTTTTAGTAACAGTAGTAGTAATGTGGAAACCGTGGAAAACTTCAAATTTTCCCGGCATTCCATCACATTTTTATTCTTTCCCCATTGTGGAAAAAATCAGACTTTTCCACAGCAAAAAAGTCATAATGTGAAGGAATGCGATTTCCACATCTTATTCACACGAGTTTCCACGTGGAAATGTGGAAAAAATTATTGCAAAAAAATTAGGAGAAAGCCTCATATCCCCTGTCTGAATGAAGATATCAGAGGGCTGATTTACAGCTTTCCATTTACGTTTGCAGTGATCTCCTTGACTACCTGGGAAAGATGATCGGAGGTACCCAACTCCTTTTCAATCTTATCGACGGAATGCATGACGGTAGTATGATCCTTGCCAAACTCTGCTGCGGTATCCAGCAGACTCAAATTTGTCAGCTTCCGGATCAGATACATGGAGACCTGACGGGCTTCGGCCGTGTTTTTATCCCGGCGGCTGCCTCGAATGACAGATTCGTTGATATTATAGTAGGCGGCTACTTCGGAGATGATCAGCTGGGGAGAGGGCAGAACCTTATTGGAGGTGTCCTTCACCATATCGCGGATGGCACGGGCCACATTGGTACGGTTGATTTCAAAATCGGTCATATCCCGATAGGCCATGATTTTGTTGACCGTGCCCTCCAGCTGACGGACATTGGAAGTAATGTTCTCAGCCACATAGGTGATCACATCCTCTGGCAGACGGAGTCCCATGGACGAAGCCTTATTCTGAATGATAGCAACACGGGTCTCATAATCCGGCGGCTGAATGTCTGCCAGCAGGCCCCATTGTAGTCTGGTTTTCAGTCGATCTTCCAGACGGCTCATTTCCTCAGGTGGACGGTCAGAGGTAAGTACGATCTGCTTTTTCTGCTCATAGAGCGTATTAAAGGTATGGAAGAATTCCTCCTGAGTGCTGTCCTTACCGGCGATGAACTGAATATCGTCCATGAGAAACAGGTCGGCATTCCGATACTTGTTGCGGAACTGGACGTTGTTGCCCTCTTTCAGTGCTGCAATCAGTTCATTGGTAAACTGATCGCCTTTTACGTAGACAATATGGAAGTCCGGATGATCCTTTTTAATGTGGTTGGCAATGGCGTAGAGCAGATGGGTTTTGCCAAGTCCGCTTTCTCCATAAATCAAAAGAGGATTGTATGCGTTGGCCGGTTTTGTAGCGACAGCCCAAGCGGTGGCATGGGCAAAGCGGTTTGACGGACCTACCACAAAGTTGTCGAAGGTAAACTCCTGATTGATGGCGTCCAAATCTCCCTTGTTTTTGTCCCGATTGCGGTATTCAGCCAGAGATTTGTCATCCAGAATCATTACTTCGACATCCTGCTGTCCCACTGCCAGCATGGCTTCTTTAATATGAGGGATACACTGAGCTTCCAAAATTGGGCGGCGGAACTCATTGGAGGTGTAGAGTACCAACTGGTTGTCGGTAAAGTCCACCACGTCAATGTCGTCAAACAGCGTCATCACAATAGAAGCCGAGTACTTTTTCTCAATGTAGGAAAGGACCTTTGCCCAAAGAAATGAAGCAGAAGCCATGTTTTTTCTCCTCTCTAAAGTGGACGTTCCAGGCAATACCCAAGGGAAATCAGGCAAAAAAGCGCACAATAAATCCCTTATGGCACTGCCATAAGTTAAAAATGAAGATAGTTTTACGCTTTATTATATCAGATTCTTTCAGGTAAAGCAAATAAAAAACGGGGGATACTATATTAAATATAGAGTACCATGCAGAAAAAGACTGGTGGGACAACGAATATGTTGTTTTTCTTGACAAATTACTATAAAATAGTATGATATAAATCATGAAATGAAACAAAGGATGCGGAATTATGCTTGAAATAAAAAATCTCTGTTTTTCTGCGGAGTCTGAGACTGGAAAAACAGAAATTCTGAAGAATTTAAGCCTGACAGTACCGGATGGAAAATTTATTGTCATTACCGGTCCCAACGGCGGAGGCAAGTCTACGCTGGCAAAGCTGATTATGGGCATTGAAAAGCCGGTTTCCGGGCAGATTTTCTGGAACGGTCAGGATATTACGGCGCTGGATGTGACCCAGCGGGCAAAGCTGGGAATCAGCTATGGCTTCCAGCAGCCTCCGAGATTCAAGGGAATGAAGGTCAGTGATCTTCTGTCCTGCGCAGCAGGGAAACATCTCAGTATGGAAGATGGATGTAAGTATCTCACGCAGGTTGGACTCTGTGCCCGGGAATATATTGACCGGGATGTAGATGCCAGCCTCTCCGGCGGCGAATTGAAGAGAATTGAAATTGCCACCATTTTGGCCAAGGGCGGAAATATGATGATCTTTGATGAGCCAGAGGCAGGCATTGACCTCTGGAGCTTTAGCCGTCTTACGGCGACTTTTGAGGCGATCCATCAGGATTCCAGTGCGTCCATGATCATCATTTCTCATCAGGAGCGCATCATTCGGCTTGCCGATGAGATCGTTTTGATCTCCGGCGGCGAAATTCAGGCGCAGGGTCCCGTGGATGAGATTTTCCCGAAAATTCTGGCCAATACCACTGGCTCTTGCAGCTATTTGGAGGATGCATAAATGGCACAGCTCACAGAAATTCAGAAAATGATGCTCCAAAAGGTGGCAGATATGAAGGCTGTCCCGGAAGAAGGGGCCTTTAATCTCCGGCTCAATGGCAAGGGATTTGTCCGCCACTCCTCAGAGCATATCGATATCGTTCCTAAGGAAGATAAGCCGGGAATCGATATCTATATCAAGGAAGGCACGCAGGGGGAAACCGTGGCGATTCCGGTGGTCATCACCGAATCCGGTATGGATGACCTTGTATATAATGATTTTCATATTGCCGATGGCGTGGACGTCAATATTGTGGCAGGCTGCGGCATCCATAACTGTGGCTGTGAGGACAGCCGGCATAACGGAATCCATACCTTCTTCGTTGGGAAGAACGCCAAGGTGCGGTATTCGGAAAAGCATTATGGGGCCGGCGATGGCACCGGCGGAAGAATCTTGAATCCTCAAACCATTCTATATATTGGTGAGGGCTCTACGGTATTTCTGGATATGAGTCAGATCGGCGGCGTTGACAGCACAAAGCGTTACACCAAGTGCGAGGTGGGAAATGGCGCTGAGCTTCAGATTCAGGAAAAGCTGCTGACCCATGGTGATCAGACTGCGGATTCTGAGGTGGATGTATTTCTGAACGGAGTTGATTCCAAATGTCAGGTCACATCCCGCTCTGTGGCAAAGGACAGCTCCGCACAGGTGTTCTATCCGAGAGTACAGGGCAACAACCAGTGCTTTGGCCATGTTCAGTGTGATGCGATCATCATGAATCAGGCAAAGGTACGTTCCATTCCGGAAATCAGTGCCAACCATGTGGATGCCAGCCTGATCCATGAGGCTGCCATTGGAAAGATTGCCGGTGAGCAGATTTTGAAGCTGATGACATTGGGCTTGACAGCAGAAGAGGCAGAGCAGAAAATCCTGGAGGGATTTTTGCGGTAAAAAGATGAAGAAAAGGGCTGTCACAATGGCAGCCCTTTTTCAAATAAATAAGGAGAAACGAAAATACATTTGGAATTGTCGGATATTTTCTTCGATGGATCAATGGTGGCATGAAAAACATTCCTTATAAAATGATGAATCAGCTGTTCCGGTTTTTTACCGGTACAATGGAAGGAATGATACAGCACAGTCAGAAAGAAAAATCAGATACATAACAATTACCCAAAACACTGAAGGTGTCTAAAATGAGAACATTTTCTGTGTTTTGGGCATTTTATTTCTCTGCTGGGATCCATAGAATGGCCATAGAATGAACATATGGAGGTAGATTTCTATGGCTCTTGGAAATACCATGAAAAAAGTTGCGCTGCGCTCAGCCTTTGACTACATTGAAAAGAACCCCGAAGAAAATATTCCAAAATTAATGGACTGGGTGGACCGCTTTGCGGGAGAGGGACCGAACAGCTTTCCGGTCCAGCGTGCGGCAGTCCGCAAGGTGATTGAGGATCCTTCCTGCAGTATGTATCAGCTGATTATGCGTATTACGAAGCATACCGACAGCGGCGTATTAAAGGCAACCTTTGAAAATTTCTTTCTCAACGCCAATATCCGTGACATGACATTGCTGGAAGCTTTGCAGTCCCCTATTTTTATGGCGTATCACGATGAGCAGCCCTTTAATGAAAATCATCTTCGCCCCTTCCCCATGCTGGAAAATCCGGAACTGCTGAGGTCAATGGTAGAAAAGACTGGCGCACATTCTACGGATCTTCAATCTCCCGAATCTGTGGAGCATCTCTGTGCAAAATGTACGGCCTATGCGAAAGACTGGACGGCAACAGCAGACAAACTGTGGACCGCATCCCAACAGAAATAATACATTTGGTTGATAGATACATCTAATTAAATCATGAAAAGCACCGGAAAGGCAGAAGGATTGACTGCCTTTCCGGTATTTTTTTAGACAATTTGATTTGGTCTGCATGCGAAATACAAGAATATGCTGGTAATAATAACTAAAATAGATACAGAAAGATTATGCGGAATCCCCTGTAGACAAATGGAAGGACAATTTATATAATTAATCTATAATTATTACAAAAATGTGAAGCAGAACTTGACATGATTCACATTTTGTAAGAAGGGAGATAAGAAAAATGACCAAGAAACTTGTTGCAATGCTGCTGAGCCTTTCAATGGTAATGTGCCTGCTTGCAGGCTGCGGCGGAAATGGAAGCGCAGCATCATCCGGTGCTGCTAATGATCAGGCAAGCACACCGACGGAAGCATCTCAGCAGGCTCCGGCACAGGATGAAGCACCTGCGGCTCCCGCTGAGAATGCAGAACCTGCTTCCGAGGCAGAGGCATCTGTAGAAGAGGCAGCGCCGACAGTTGAACAGGGCCCCACCAATGAGTGGTATTCTGAGCACATTGGCGTAAAGGATTATGACCTTCCTCTATTTGAAGATGGACTTGACCTGTCTATTTTCTGGGTGCAGCTGGGCGCCATGGGTGGTGCAGAGCAGCCTCTGAAAAAGGATCTTCTGTTCTGGCAGAGAGTTCAGGAAAAGCTGGGCGTTACCCTGACCTTTAAGCAGGCTTCTGAGGCGGTCTGCAACGAGCAGTATAACCTGATGATCGCTTCCGGCGATATGACGGATCTCATCTATGAGTCCAACTGCGGCGCCATGGGCGCAACCTCCGTGTACAACGGCGGCTACGATAAGGCCATTGAGGATGACGTCTATGTAGACCTGACGGACATCATCCCCGAGTATGCTCCCAACTACTATGCAATTCTTCAGAGCGACGACAATGTTCGCCGTGACCTGACCACCGATACTGGCAAGCTCTACTCCATTGCCATGATCTACGATCAGCCTCAGGGCGTTCGTGAAGGCCCTCTGGTTCGTTCGGATTATCTGGCAGATACCGGTCTTCCGGAGCCTGTTACAACCGAGGACTGGATGGAAGTATTTAAGGCCATGAAGTCCAACGGTGTTCAGTACCCCATGGGCGTTTCCAACTCCGGTGATATCCGCGGCGGCTTCTTTGGTGCAGCGTTTGGTACCTCCGGCGGTCATGCGTTTAAGGTCAATCTGGAGACGGATGAGCTGGTATATGACGGTACTTCTGATGAGCTCCGTGATTTTGTTGAGTATTTCTCTCAGGCATTTAAGGCTGGCTACATCAACCCCGACTATGCATATGCCCAGATGTTTGATGATTCCCTTCAGACCTCCGGTGCAACCGCACTGTTTGGCGGCATGGATCGTGACCTTACCAATATGAAGACCAACTATGGTCTTGATTTACAGGCAGTTCATATGACCTATCCCGAGGGCAGCGAGGCGCCCAAGGAGTACAACTATGAGTATGCCAAGCAGCGTACCTCCGGTATGAAGAATATCGTTGTAACTGCTTCCTGCGCTGAGCCCGAAAAGGCAGTTCAGTTCCTGGATTGGTTCTACAGCACCGATGGTGCTTCCGCAGTCAACTTTGGCTTTGAGGAAGGCGAGAGCTATCAGGTAGTGGACGGCGTCAAGCAGATGCTGCCCCTGATGCTGGAGCGCAACGAGGATCTGGTCAGCTATCAGGTCATCTATGCGCTGGATGAGGGCCCCGGCTTCCAGATCGTCAAAAAGAACAACCCCATCAATGAGGACTATGTCAACGAGGCAAAGGATATCTGGCTGGATTACGATACCTCCAAGGCACTGTATTCCGCAACGCCTACGCTGGCCTTCACTGCTGAGGAAGCGGAGGACATGGCACAGATCAACTCCGATATCTACACCCATGTTGCCACAGAGATCTCCAAGTTTATGATGGGCGAGTCTGAGCTTAATGATGATACATGGAATGCTTTTGTCTCTGATGTTGAGGCCATGGGTTTGGATGAGCTTCAGTCCTTCTATGAGGCTGCATATTCCCGCTACGAGAGCAGATAATCATTTTTTGTTATAAGAAACATCTAAATTTGGGCGGCGCGGAACTCCGCGCCGCCCTTTTGAAAGAAAGGAGTCAATGAGATGAGCAATTTCAAAACGGTATACCCCGGTCAATACAGCGACAGAGAGAAGAGAATACTGGATGAGACCAGAGAAAAGCTGAAAGCACAGATCGGAAAGCCTACCATGTTCCCGGTAACACCTGCTGACCCAACGCTGATGCGGCTGTATGCCAATGCATGGGATCCATGGAATCCCCTCTTTAATGATGACGAATACGCAAAGAAAACCAAATATGGCTCCATTATTGCAATTCCATGCTGGAAGGAGCCCGGGGCCATGTTCCCTATGCTGCCAATGGATTATGGAGATAAGCTCCAGCGGGCCAATGACGGCGGTGCATTTATCATGTATGCGCCGATTTATCCCGGAGATACCTTTACTACAGTCTGCGATGATATGATCATTGAAGATCTGACCCCGGAAGAAGGCAGTGAGGGCAGATATATGCGTCTGGAAGGCAGGGGCAGCCTGTATAATCAGAGAGGAGAGCTGGTAATGTCCGGCATTACCAGAGGGCACAATGTGTTTTCCTTCTACCGGGATGATTATACGGGGCCAAAGGGACCGCTGTTGGGCGGCGGACCGGGAGGCCCCGGCGGTAAAATGCCAAAAATGCATCACCCGGAGGTGCACCATTACACCGAAGAGGACTGGGAGTTTATTTCTGATATGTGGGACAAGGAGTACATAAGAGGAGCAGATACCCTATATTGGGAGGATGTTCAGGTGGGTGACCATCCAACGCCAATCTGCTCTGGCCCATGGACAGAGATGGACATGATCAAGGGACATGGAATGCAGCTTATGGGACAGCGGCCCCTGCGGGATACCATAAAAACGAAAGAGGGGCGCAGAAGAATGCAGCCCTTTGCCGATGATTATGGCATCTATTATTTTGACACAGCGGCACATTTCTGTCATCGAAATCAGAATGGCAGCAGAGCTATGTTCTACAACACCACCGGGCGGAATATGCTGATCCGTCTGCTGACCAACTATATGGGAGATGACGGCTTCCTGCGGTACATCGACTGGCACTTCATGTCCGATGACGGTACGCCGGATTCGTTCCTGAATCAGGTGCCTGAGGTGGCAGGACGCTGTGTAGATCATCACGGTATGTGCTCGGACTGTATCATCGGAAAGGGCTATGTAACGAAGAAATATGTCAATGAAAAGGGCGAGCATCTCATTGACCTGATCTGCTGGGCCGAAAACTGGCCGGATGGCGGAATTGCGCAGGTCATTGCTGCAACTGTGGTTTTGCCCAGCAAAGCATAAGCATAACAAAACAGACGCATGGAAATTTTAACTCCATGCGTCTGTTTTTAGATCAGATCAAACTTCAAAGTTTACGGAAGTGGAACCTTCATTGTCTTTATGAAACTCATAGTCTTTACCGGGCAATACAGCGTTGAGTACGATTCCTACGATGGCGCCTACAGCCAGACCGGAAAGGCTGATGGTAAAGGAGGCAATCTGGAAGGAGATTGCACTGGCAGCAGAATACTTAATGCCGATGGACAGCACCAGAATCAGTGCTGCAATCAGTACATTACGGCTCTTGGTGAAGTCCACCTGATTTTCGACTACATTCCGAACACCAACCGCAGAGATCATACCGTAGAGCACAAGGCTGACGCCGCCAATGGTAGCCGCAGGCATAGCGCCTATAATGGCCGCAAACTTAGGGCAGAAGGAAAGGATTACGGCAAAGATCGCAGCCAGACGAATCACACGGGGGTCATAGACCTTGGAAAGAGCCAGAACGCCGGTATTCTCACCGTAGGTGGTGTTGGCAGGAGCGCCAAACAGCGCGGCAATGGCAGTGGCCAGACCGTCACCGGTAAGGGTGCGGTGCAGACCGGGATCAGAAACATAGTTTTTGCCAACGGTAGAAGAAATGGCACAGATGTCGCCAATGTGCTCGACCATCGTGGCAAGAGCAATGGGCATAATGGTAATCACGGCTGTCACCAGCACACCGCCGTCAAACCCGTTTCCAAAGATGGAGAGTGCGGTATTTTCCCATTTGACGGGAAGACCGATCCATGCAGCCTGAGAAACGTTCTCTACCAGCGTTGCACGGGTAGGGGCGTCAATGATCATGGAGAATACATAGCTGGCGATAACGCCCAGCAGAATGGGAATGATTTTCAGCATACCCTTACCCCAGATATTAAAGACGATGACAACCACAATGGCCATCAGCGCAACAAGCCAGTTTGCACCGCAGTTGTCAATGGCACTCTGAGAAAGGGTCAGGCCAATGGCAATGATAACCGGGCCGGTGACAATGGGCGGAAAATACCGCATGACCTTCTGCGCACCGAATACCTTGAACAGCAGAGCCAAAACAAGGTACAAAAGACCGGCGCAAGCGACACCAAAGCTGGAATACGTCAATGGAATCTCTGCGCCGGAGGCGGTGACAAGGCCATAGGCCCCTAAAAATGCGAAGGAACTGCCCAAAAATGCGGGCACCTTTCTGCCGGTGATCAGGTGGAACAACAGTGTGCCCAGACCTGCAAACAGCAGCGTTGCGGAAATGGAAAGACCGGTGATAGCGGGGACGAGAATCGTTGCGCCAAACATGGCGAACATATGCTGCAGACCCAGCAGAAGCATTTTGGGAACGCCCAGCTGGCGAGCATCATAAATCGCGTCCTGATTCATGTGTAACTCCTCCTTTTTCTACATAATCCTCCCTATTATACAGATGCTTCATATGTTTTGCAAGTGTTATTTTAAGGCAATGCACAAAAAAGAGAAAATATCCATAGAAAAGCCAATGCTGCCGGAATGATATGAAAAAAATAATCTATAACATGCAAACAGGCCGCCAAATGGCAGCCTGTTCAGGGAGAGAAAATAGATGAAAATTGGTCAATTGTTATTCAATGGCCAGCGTATTTTTACAAGGCAGCTCCTTTTTGGGCTCCTTGGGAACCGTGATCTGCAAAATACCGTTTTCAAACTTTGCGGCCATATCCTCTACGGTTACGGCAGTACCTACATAGAAGCTGCGGCTCATGGCGCCGGCATAGCGCTCCTGACGGATGTAACGGCCCTTTTGATCCTGCTCGTCTTTATCCAGACCCTTTTCTGCGCGGATGGTCAGATAGCCGTTTTCCAGCTCAACCTGAATCTCGTCCTTCTTAAAGCCCGGCAGATCAACATCCAACTCGTAGGTCTTGTCTGTCTCACGGATATCAGTCTTCATGAGGTTCTTGGCATGCTTGCCATAGAGGGGATTTTTACGGCCAAACATGGCATCCATATCAAACATATTATCAAAAAGATCTTCTGCAAAAATACTGGGCATCATAAGTCATTCCTCCAATATATTCATTCGGTTCCCTGCTGTGGAATCTGAATCTACAGCTGTGAACTTTGTTGTCATGATGTTGTTTTGAACGCCAGATCCGGTTTCCTTCCGGAACCCCCTCCTTAAGTTCAATTTCATTATAGCACCATTTTTAGCACTGTCAAGCCGAGAGTGCTAAAAATCCGTGAACCTTTTGTGAATACATTTTATGGTAAAATATTGAGGAAGAATAACAGAAATCCAAAAAATACTATGAGATTCTCTCGTTTCTTACTTTATTATCGTACTTTAATGTGATATATTAATGTGGTCAGCAAATGGATTGAAATGGAGTGAACTTCCATGAAAGAGCATTCATCCATGAATGATGCGTTTGCCTATGCAGTTTTGTCCGTGGTGGAGGAAATTCCGTGTGGAACTGCGGCCACCTATGGTCAAATTGCAAAGCTCATTGGCAAAGAGAAAAATGCACGGCTGGTAGCCAGAGTATTATCTCATGCTGAATATTATGGTACTTATCCCTGTCATCGGGTCGTCAATCATGCTGGGCGCATTGCACCGGCGTGGCCGGAGCAGGCAATGCTGCTGATTCAGGAGGGATGCATCATGAAGGACAATACCCATGTGGATCTAAAGTGCAGTGGATGGAATATCTGAGGCAAAAATTGGATATACTATGCGCTTTCATTTGAATGTATCTGATCATGCGTACTTATCCCGTAAAATACGGGAAACCAGCTCTTCGATATGGATCAGAGAGCCTCGGTCAATCATATAGTCAAAGGAAATCAGACGTCCTCCCCTGTCATAAAAGCTTTGCAGCCGACTGTCGGAAAAGCCCGGCTCCAGAATGGCTGAGTTGGGTGAGATAATAATCGTGTCATATTTTTGCATAAATTGCAGAATGGAGTCAACATCCACATCAAAGTGTATGGAGAGCGGACTGGGAAGCGCACAAAACCGCTCCATTTCCTCACAAATCAGGTTTGCAAATTTATTGCTGGAAGTGACGATACCGATGGAGGCATTTTGCGGCAAAGTGGAAATGCTAATAATGCATTGCTGACTCAGTGCTTCCGAGACAGGAAAGAGATTCTCATGGCTGGTTTTCAGGCATTCTGTTACCTGACCATAATGGGTCTCTGTGGTAAAAATCAAGTCATAATCTGCCAGAAGTGCATCCGGTGCATCATCCATGATCACACTGTCTACCAAAATTGCGGACAGGGTAATGTCCGGGAGATAGGATAGCTGACGCTTGAAAATGCCCAGCGATTCCGAATTGCAGTCGATCATTGCACACCGGACAGGACGGTTGGTACGGGTCCGATGGATAACGCACATATGAATTAGCGTTTCTATTTCTTCCATGGGAAAGTCCCAAAATTCCAATCGGTCCAGCAGACTGTTGATCATATTGGTTGCCTGCTTCCGCATACCGCCATCATAGAGCTTCTTTTCTGCATAGACGTAGGTACCACTGCCCTGAATGATCTCGATGATGTTGTTGTCGGCAAGTTCTTTGTAGGCCTTTTTAATAGTGCCCCGGGAAACATACAGCTGCTGTGCCAATTCCCGCTCTGTAGGGAGTTTTTCTCCGGGGCTCAACTCGCCGGAACGAATCTTTTTGAGAATTTCATCCATCAATTGCTTGTAAATTGGCTTACTTCCGTTGAGTTCAAAGGTCAAATGAATCTCCTCCAATCAAATTGGTATACTCCTTTTCGTTCAATATAGCAATATTTCTGCATTTTTGCAAGTATTCCACAAAAAATGATAGCAAAAGGTATATTAATTCGTTATTTTTATATTTTTTATTGACGAAATTTTCATATTTCAGTATAATTGGTTTATAAAAATCAAAATGGTATAGTTCTTTTTTAGTGGCGGAAACCGGGTGTGGAGCATTTCCGGATCGCATAAATTTACTTCTAAGAAAAGAGAGGTTAGAAAAAAATGAAGATGGCAAAGAAAATATTGTCCTCCCTGTTGGCTGCGTCTATGCTGCTGGGAACCCTCACCGCGTGCGGTGGTGGCAACAGTGATACAACTGAATCTGCTGCCAAGAGCGTCACAGAAGCAGCGGCTTCCTCCGGAAATACGCTGACCGTGGGTATGATGGCAGATTCCGCTGGCTTTGATCCGGCTGAGTCTCAGGGCTCTCCAATTGGTATGTCCCTTGTCTATGACACTGTGGTGCGTATGGATGTAAATGGACAGCTTCAGCCATGTCTGGCCACCGATTGGGAGTGGACGGATGATACCACCGTGGTACTTACCATCCGGGACGGTGTAAAGTTCTCCAATGGAGATCCTCTGACACCAGAGGACGTGCTGTATACCTTCCGTCATTTCACCGAGGGTTCTGCCACCTATGCGGCAGATACCGGTTATGACAACATTGATTTTGACAACTGCTCTGTGGACGGCATGAAGCTGACCATTAAGCTCAAGGAGCCTGATGTACTGTTCATCGACCGTATGGTTTCCTTCCGCTGGTCCTCCGTTGTGAGCCAGAAGCTTGGTCAGATGACCGAGGACGAAATCTGGAACTCCCCTGTGGGTACCGGCCCCTACACCTGTGTAGAGAATGTATCCGGCTCCTATGCAACCTTTAAGCGCAACGAGGATTACTGGGGCGATAAGCCTGCCGCAGAAGAGATCACCATTCGCTACTATGCAGAAGAGACCACAATGATGATCGATCTGGAGACCGGCGCCATTGATATTGCAGTTGGCCTCTCTGACAACAATGCAAAGCGTCTGGAAAATGGCGAAGCCAAGGGTCAGTGCAAAATCGTTCCCTCCGGTGATATGATTCTGTTTACCATGCCGGAGTATGTAGACGTATTCCAGGATATCAATGTTCGAGAGGCGGTTGCCCATGCGCTGAATGTTGAGCAGCTGACCAAGATCTCTCTGGGCGAGTTGGGCAAGCCTGCTACCTCTACGGTTCCCGAGACCACCAAGTTCTATAAGAATGTCGGCGCTTACTCCTATGATCCTGAACTCTCCAAGCAGATCCTTGCGGATGCAGGCTATCAGGACGGCGATATTAACCTGAAAATCGTCTATGTACAGAGTGATGTCAACGATAAGATGTGCGAAGCGGCACAGTCCATGCTGAAGGAGGTTGGCATCAACCTCTCTGTTGAGGGCTATGATTTTGCAACTGCCATTTCCTACTTTATGAACGGTGATCTGGACTTCTCTCTGGCGGAGTTCACGGAGAACTGCTTTGACCCTGCCATCCTCTACTCCTTTGGCGCTGCGGAATGCACAAACGCCTGCATGGCCCTTCAGGATGAAGAGTTTAACAAGCTGATCCGTGAGGGTAAATCCACCAGTGACGAGGCAAAGCGTCAGGAAATCTATGGCGAGGTACAGGATTATATGTATAATCTCTATCGCTGGATCCCTGTGGCAGAAAAGATGGTTGCAACCGGCCTTGGTGATCGGATCAATGCTGACTCTTACTATGCATTTGATGCGACCTGCCCGGATCTGCGCTATGTGACCTTCAATAGCTGAGTTTTCGGAAATCTTGGTCAATATGGCGGACGAATGTCCGCCATATTGATTCAAATGGGCAGATTTTCTGCACAAAAGGAGGAAAAAGTCATATGCTCAGATTTATTCTGAAGCGGCTGCTGGCAATTATACCGGTGGTACTGGGTGTTTTGCTGATTGTATTTTCTGTAATGCGTATGGCGCCCGGAGATCCTGCCATGGCTGCGCTGGGAAACCGTTATACAGAGGAGCAGTATGAGGCCAAAAAAGAAGAGTTGGGATTAGACCGTCCGTTTCTGGTTCAGTTTGCCGACTATGTGGTAGGGGTCGTGACCCGGTTTGATCTGGGCACATCCTATAAAAGCAACCGTTCCGTCAACACGGAAATTCTCGAGCGGCTTCCTGTAACACTGCGGCTGGGCCTTACTGGCATTGTAATTACGGTGGTGCTGGGCGTTCCACTTGGAATATTGGCGGCAGTGAAACAGTATTCCATCGGAGATTATATTGCGACAGTGTTATCTCTGATCATGGCGTCCATGCCAAGCTTCTGGCTGGGCTTAATGCTGATTATCATCTTTGCTTTGCGCCTCCAATGGCTGCCGGCGTCCATGCCATCCATTGCGGCGGCCAGCGCAAAATATTGGATCCTTCCTGCAATCACCATTGGCCTGCCCCCTGTGGCATCGGTACTGCGGTTTACCCGCTCGACCATGCTGGATGTGGTTCGGCAGGATTACATTCGTACAGCACGCTCTAAGGGCCTGTCAGAAAAGGTGGTCATCTTTAAGCATGCGCTCCGCAATGCGCTGCTTCCGATCATCACCTTTGTGGGAATTATGCTGGGCGGAACTGTGGCCGGTTCCGTGGTTATTGAGAGCATTTTCTCCATTCCCGGCATTGGCTCCCTGGTTACCACTGCTGTGAGCAATCAGGACTATCCCATTATTCAGGGTTGCGTACTGGTGCTGTCGATTCTGATCTGTCTCATTAATCTGGTGGTAGATGTGATCTACGGCTTTGTGGATCCCAGAATCATGTCCATGTACACCAGTGGAAAGAAAAAAGACCGCAAAAAGCGTGTAGAAGCGGAGGTGCAGTCGTGAAGAAAAATCAGACTACCGATCTGGAAAAGAAGCACAGCCAGTTGGGCGATATTATGAAGCGGCTGTTCCGCAATAAGCTGGCAGTGTTTGGTATGATCCTTGTGATCCTGCTGGTATTCAGCGCTGTATTTGCTCCGCTGATCGCACCCTATGATTATGCGGCACAGGACTATGACAACGTATTTGCATATCCTTCCAAGGATCATCTGTTGGGCACAGACGAATATGGCCGGGATCTTTTGAGCCGAATCATCTTTGGCGGACGGATCTCTCTGCTGGTTGCAGTGATGGCGATTATCAGCTCGCTGATCGTTGGAGGGATGCTGGGTGTTGCGGCAGGCTATTTCAGCGGAAAATCCGACAGCATCATCATGCGTCTGGTAGATATTCTTCAGGCGGTTCCCCCCTTCCTGCTGGCAATATGTATTTCAGCGGCGTTGGGTACCGGTGTGGAAAAAACGGCCATTGCATTGGCAATCGGCTATATTCCAAGCTATGCCCGAATCATGCGGGCACAGGTCATGTCCATACGGGGGCAGGAATATGTAGAGGCGGCACGGCTCTCCGGTGCGGGAAATCTCCGCATTATGCTGCGGCATATCGTGCCCAACACCATTTCGCCTATTATTGTAGACTCCACATTGAAGCTGGGAGATTGTATCCTCTCGATCTCCGGCCTGAGCTTTATTGGTCTGGGCGTTCGGCCTCCAACACCGGAATGGGGCTCGATGCTCTCCGTTGGACGGCAGTACATCATGCAGTTCTGGCCCATGGTGGTATTCCCGGGCATTGCAATTATTCTGACGCTGTTTGGCTTTAATCTGTTTGGTGATGGCCTCCGGGATGCTCTGGATCCCCGGCTGAAGCGCTAAAGGAGGGACAGCACAATGAGTATTCTTGATATCAAGGATCTGGAGATTCAGTTCCAGACAGATGATGGCTGCGCAAAAGCAGTCAATGGTGTCAATCTCTCTCTGGAAGAGGGAGATACACTGGGATTGGTGGGAGAAACCGGCGCAGGCAAAACGACTACTGCCCTTGGCATCATGCGGCTGATCTCGGACCCACCCGGAAAGTATGTGGGCGGTGAGATCCTGTTCCGCGGGAAAAATCTGCTGGAAGTCTCGGAAGCGGAAATGCGGAAGATCCGGGGTGAGCAGATCGCAATGATCTTCCAGGATCCCATGACGGCCCTGAACCCTGTGCTTCGAGTGGATGATCAGATTGCAGAGGTCATTCGGCTTCACGCAAAGTGCTCCAAAAAGGAGGCACTGAGCCGGGCACTTAAAATGCTGGAAACGGTAGGTATCCCCGCTTCCCGGGGCAGTGATTATCCCCATCAGTTCTCCGGCGGTATGAAACAGCGTGTTGTGATTGCCATTGCACTGGCCTGTAATCCCCAGCTGCTGATTGCCGATGAGCCTACCACGGCACTGGATGTTACCATTCAGGCACAGGTGCTCCATATGATGGCACAGCTCAAAGAGCAGTTCCATACAACGATGATTCTTATTACCCATGACCTTGGTGTTGTAGCGCAGGTTTGTAATAAGGTTGCAATCATGTACGCCGGTGAAATTGTGGAATCCGGAACCCTTCGGGATATCTTCCTTTCCCCACAGCATCCCTATACCAACGGGCTGTTTCGCTCGCTGCCATCGGTCAATGCCGCACGGCGGCTCCAGCCCATTGCGGGTCTGATGCCGGATCCCATGAATTTGCCGGAAGGCTGTAAGTTTCACACCAGATGTCCCTATGCGACAGATGCGTGTCGGAGCGCAGTGCCGGCGTCTGTAGAAGTATCTCCCGGACACTTTGTAAAGTGCCATACGCCGGGGATCGGAAATGAAAAGGGGGCAAAGGCATGAGTGAGTCTACACATCTTCTGGATGTTCAGCACCTGAAAAAGTATTTTAAGACGCCTGGTGGTATGCTCCATGCGGTAGATGATGTTTCCTTTACCATTGACGCCGGAAAAACGCTGGGTGTGGTTGGAGAGTCTGGCTGCGGAAAATCAACGCTGGGTCGCACCATTCTCGGTTTGGCTCCAGCCACAGAGGGTGAGATCCTGTTCCATGGAAAGAGCATTGTGGGCCTTTCCAGCCGGGAGCAGAAGCATCTGTATCGGGATATGCAGCTGGTGTTTCAGGATCCTTATTCTTCATTGAATCCACGTTTCTGCGTCTTTGATCTGATCGCAGAGCCTCTGAGAGTCTATAAGGCTTGCAAAAATCAGGAAGAGCTTCATCAGCGGGTTTTGGAGCTAATGGATACGGTGGGCTTGGCGCATCGGCTGGCCTATGCTTATCCCCATGAATTGGACGGTGGCCGCCGTCAGAGAATCGGAATTGCCCGGGCACTGGCCATGAACCCGCAGTTTATCGTATGCGATGAGCCGGTATCTGCACTGGATGTTTCCATTCAGGCACAGATTCTGAATCTATTGCAGGATCTGCAGGAGCAAAACGGTCTTGCATATATGTTTATTACCCATGATCTCTCAGTGGTTCGCTATATTTCTGACGATATTATGGTCATGTATGTGGGCACCGTGGTGGAAAAAAGCAGTGCTGAGGAGCTGTTTGAGCATCCCTTGCATCCCTATACACAGGGTCTGCTCTCCGCAATCCCTCTGCCGGTGATCGATCAGCCTGCTGCGCAGGTGATCCTTCAGGGGGAAATCACCTCACCGGTGAATCCAAAGCCCGGATGTCGATTTGCAGATCGGTGTCCCCATGCTACGGAGGCATGTACAAAGTCGCAGCCGGAGCTGAAAGAGGTTTCACCGAATCACTTTGTGGCTTGCCACAACCTTGGAACATTCTGAAAGGAGTTTTATTTATGGCAACATGGGGAAGTGAGAATAAATACCGCTGCTATGAAGTGCAGATGAAATATCAGGCGGGCTATGCCCAGACGGAAACTTGGACCAGCGGCACCACAGAGCATGGCGGCGTGGGCTGGTTCCACCCCTTTGGACCCAGCCGCTACTACTGCGGAACCGGGTTCGATGAGGCAAAGGAATACCCTCTGGAAAACTATTTCAGTGAATATTGGCAGAAGACCTATGATACCTCTCTGTTCTGCGTCTATCATATGGAAGACGGCGATATTTACGCATGGGACGGTATCTTTGCGGTTCGCGGTAAGGGCTCCATTGAGCTGCCGCTGGATCAGGAAGGTGAGCGCCGTGATGTACTGGTCAATGTGATCGTGGGCGGCTCTGGGGCCTATCAGGGCGCCATTGGCCTGATGATGGGCACCGCTGAGGGCTCTGGAAAAATCGGTACAGCAGCCAATGGGGACCAGATGCCCGAAGCACTGATCAAGGATCTGCGGGGTTATATCAAGGTTCCGCTGGAAAATGAAAAATAATCACATAAGGAGCGTTTTTGTGTGCACAATGGAAACAAAATAGTTCGTGCATGTGCCTCGGGTGTATGTGTGATTGCCGGAAACGTGCTTTATGCGCTGACTGCAAGGCTTTTTCTGATTCCATCTGGACTGATTACCGGCGGAACCACCGGAATTGCACTGGCCATGAATCACTATTGGGGAATTTCCGTCTCTCTGACTGTGCTGATTTTTGGTGTTGCAATGCTTTTGATGGGGCTTTTGCTGCTGGGAAAGCAGTTTGCTATTACAACAGTGATCAGTACCTTTGCCTATCCGCTTTCTCTGCGGGTGTTGGAGCACCTGCTTGGGGATATGGTGCTGACCCAGGATATCTTTTTGAATGTGCTGTTCTCCGGACTTGGAATTGGGCTTTCGCTCAGTATCATCATTCGTGCGGGAGCGTCCAGCGGCGGAATGGATATCCCCCCGTTGATTCTGGAACGGTATTTGAAAATCCCTGTTTCGGTGTCTCTATATGTTTTTGACTTCTGTATTCTACTGATACAGATTCCCTATAACAGTATGGATATGGCCTTGTATGGCATTGTGCTTGTACTGATTTATACGGTGGTATTGGATCGATTGATCCTGACGGGAACTTCTAAAACAGAGGTTAAGGTGGTCAGTCTAAAAGCTGATGAAATCAGAGAGAAAATTCTGTCGGAGTTGGATCGGGGCGTTACCATTATCCATGCAAAAGGCGGATATTTGCAGAGAGATACAGAACTGGTGTTCAGTGTGATCTCCAATCGGGAGCTGCCGAGGCTGGAAAAGCTGATCCGGGAAATTGATCCCGAGAGCTTTGTGGTAGTGAGCCGAGTCAGCGAGGTCAGTGGCCGTGGGTTTTCAATGGATAAGGCTTATCGCTGAGAAGGACAGAAATCTGAAAATTGATAAAAAGGACTGCTGCAGGAGTACAGATGCAGCAGTCCTTTTTTCTATGTGATACACAAGAAAAATTGTTGTTATGTAAAGGGAAAGGCGGCTTCGCAGATGCGAAGCCGCCTTCC
>ERZ773103.838-NODE-838-length-34407-cov-4.207266_pt1 | contig 34407 bp, 32 predicted proteins | sample MGYA00511118_ERZ773103 | MGnify/ENA primary metagenome ERZ773103 (study PRJEB29015, sample SAMEA2737821) | human gut metagenome | biome: human gut; feature: human-associated habitat; material: faeces | place: China | collected 2012 ... | reverse complement strand
TCTTGAACGCGGAGCAAACACATTAAAACTTGATAAATAATTATTATTTATAATACATATTTAAGAAAGAGGTAATCAAAATGGCAAAAACATTAGACCATGAAGCAAAAGTATTTTATGAAAGCGATTGTAATCTTGGACTACTAAAGGGCAAGACTATCGCAATTATCGGCTACGGTTCACAAGGTCACGCTCACGCACTAAACCTAAAGGACTCTGGCTGCGATGTAATCATCGGTCTTTATGAAGGTAGTAAGTCATGGAGCAAGGCTGAAAAGCAAGGCTTGAAAGTATATACATCAGCAGAAGCTGCAAAGAAGGCTGACATCATCATGATTCTTATCAACGATGAAAAGCAAGCTGACTTGTACAAGAACGAAATCGAACCAAATCTTGAACCGGGCAATATGCTTATGTTCGCTCACGGTTTCAACATTCACTTCGGAACAATCGTTCCTCCTGCAGACGTTGACGTTACAATGATCGCTCCTAAGGGTCCTGGTCACACAGTACGTTCAGAATATCTTGAAGGTAAGGGTGTTCCTTGTCTAATCGCTGTTGAACAAGACGCAACAGGTAAGGCACAGGATTTAGCACTTGCTTACGCTTTGGGTATCGGCGGTGCAAGAGCCGGTGTTCTTGAAACAACATTCAGAACAGAAACAGAAACAGACCTATTCGGTGAACAGGCAGTTCTTTGCGGCGGTGTTACAGCTCTTATGCAAGCAGGTTTTGAAACACTTGTTGAAGCAGGTTATGACCCAAGAAACGCTTACTTTGAGTGTATCCACGAAATGAAACTTATCGTTGACCTTATTTACCAAAGCGGTTTCAAGGGTATGAGATACTCAATTTCTAATACTGCTGAATACGGTGACTATGTAACAGGTCCTAAGATTGTTACTGCTGAAACAAAGAAGGCTATGAAGAAAGTTCTTTCTGATATTCAAGACGGTTCATTCGCTAAGGAATTCCTACTTGATATGTCACCTGCAGGTCGTCAAGTTCACTTCAAGGCTATGAGAAAGATTGCAGGAGAACACCAACTTGAACAAGTCGGTGAAGAAATCCGTAAGCTTTATAGCTGGAACAGCGAAGACGATAAGCTTATCAATAACTAATTTGACGTATTTGTATTTAAAAAGACTTCACTTTCGTGAAGTCTTTTTTGTTGCATTTTTGCCACCACTCCGTCACTTCGTGACACCTCTCCTCAAGGAGAGGCTTGTTTGGCTCCCATTGAGGGGAGCTGTCAACAACGTTGACTGTGGGGTGGCACTATCTGTTTCATTTTAAGGGCGACCACTGGTCACCCCTACAACACCGATATTTTTTATGCTTTTCTTGCCACCACTCTGTGACACCTCGCCTCATAAGGCTCCCATCGAGGGGAGCTGGCGACGCAGTCGACTGAGGGGTGGCACATTTAATGGCGACCAATGGTCGCCCCTACGAAGCACGCCAAACGTAATGTCGTTTCACACAAAAAAGCCGTCAAAGTATTACTTTGACGGCTTTTGCATTATTCAATTATACGATTTCAGCACCGCTTTGAATATCATTAAGAGTAGTCAAAACAGTAAGCTTATCTTCAAATTCGGCTGACAAAATCATACCGCAAGATTCAAGTCCCATCATCTTTCTCGGTTTCAAGTTTGCAACAAACAACACATTTTTACCGATTAATTCTTCAGGCTTATGGAACTTTGCTATACCGGAAAGAATTTGTCTTGTTTCACTTCCGACTTGCAAAGTAAATCTAAGAAGTTTTGATGACTTTGGCACTTTTTCGCATTCAAGTACCTTACCGACACGAATATCAAGTTTTTCAAATTCTTCAAACTCGATATAATCTTTATACGGTGCAATTTCAATCTTTTCTTCTTCCGGCTGACCGAATTCTTCTTCAAGTTCAGCAAGTTTCTTTTCTGCGTCAATTCTTTGGAACAGCGGAACAGCCTCGCCTACTTTTGTACCCGCCTTTGTTTCACCGAATGTCTTTGTACTTTCAAAGCTCAAATCATCTGCACCGATTTGTTCGGCGATTTTCTTTGATGTTTCAGGCATATACGAACTTAACAATGCCGCAATAATTCTGATTGTTTCAACAAGATTATAAAGCACTGTACCCAATCTTGGCTGATCGTCTTCATTCTTTGCAAGCACCCATGGAGTTGTTTCGTCAATATACTTATTCGCTCTGTCAACAACTTTCCAGATTTCGTCCATACTATCCGCAACGTGAAGTGTATTCATCTTCTTAATAATCTTATCAATCGCACCTGTTGCAACAGCTTTCAAATCATCATCAAAATCACCGTGTACGTCACCGCTCTGAATTTCACCGTCAAAATACTTATTAATCATTGCAACAGTTCTGTTTACAAGATTGCCAAGTGTATTTGCAAGGTCACTGTTAAATCGGCTGATAAACACTTCATAAGTGATTGTACCGTCTTGTGCGAAAGGCATTTCGTGAAGTGAATAATATCTTACCGCGTCAACACCGAAATGCTTTACAAGGTCCTCCGCATAAATTACGTTACCTCTTGACTTACTCATCTTTTCATCACCGACAAGCATCCAAGGGTGTCCGAACACCTGTTTCGGAAGCGGCTCGCCCAATGCCATAAGCATAATCGGCCAATAAATTGTATGGAAACGAAGAATGTCCTTACCGATAATATGCACATCGGCAGGCCAATACTTATTATACAATTCGCCCTTTTCTTCCGGTGTATAACCAAGGGCCGTAATATAGTTTGAAAGTGCGTCAATCCACACGTACACAATATGTCCAGGGTCAAACTCAACAGGAATACCCCATGTAAAGCTCGTTCTTGACACGCACAAATCCTGCAATCCCGGCTTTAGGAAGTTATTAACCATCTCATTCTTACGTGATTCAGGTTGAATAAATTCAGGGTGTGACTCGATGTATTCCATAAGCTTGTTCTGATACTTGCTCATCTTGAAGAAATAGGCCTCTTCCTTAGCCTTTTTAACTTCTCTGCCGCAATCAGGACACTTACCGTCTACAAGCTGTGTTTCAGTCCAGAATGATTCACAAGGTGTACAGTACCAACCTTCATATTCACTCTTATAAATATCACCTTGATCATAAAGCTTTTTAAAAATCTGCTGAACAGCCTTAACGTGATAATCGTCGGTTGTACGGATAAATTTATCATAGCTGATATTAAGCATATCGGCAATATCCTTAATTTGTCCCGCAATCTTATCAACGTGCTGTTTCGGTGTTATACCCTCATTTTCAGCGATTTCCTGTATCTTCTGACCGTGTTCGTCAGTACCTGTAAGGAAAAATACATCCTTACCTATAAATCTGTTAAAACGTGCTATTGCGTCCGTAAGAACTATCTCATATGTATTACCTATATGAGGTTTCTTTGAAGTGTACGCAATGGCAGTAGTAATATAAAACTTTTCTTTACTCATTCCAGTCACTCCCCATTAAATTAATAACAAAATCTTTAAACAATAGGCACTGTTCTTTTATAAATCTGCCTATTCTCTTTAAAAGTCTTATCGGTGCGTCAAACACACCCGCTTTATAAAAACTGATTATCAGCATAAGTATTATCGGGCCTAAAATCATACCGCCGATACTAAGCGTTCTGTAACCGATATACATAGACATAAGCGTCAATATCGGATTCATACCTATTCTTGAGCTTACAAGTTTCGGTTCGGTAAAATGTCGCATAAGCGCAACTGCGGCATATATAACAATCAGACCAACTCCGAGTTTAATATTGCCGTTCAAAAACGAAATAAGCGACCACGGCCACAAAACAAGACCGCTGCCGAAGAATGGCAATGCGTCCAAGAACGCAATACCTAACGCAATAAGAAGTGCATACTCAATATCAAGTATACTCAGTCCGATAAACATAATCGCAAACGCAATACACATAAGTATTCCCTGCGCTTTAATATAACCGCCGAGATACTTTTTCAATTCCATCTTTATAAGATTCAGCCTGTCCACAAATTTAGGACTGAACACGCCCTGCACAGTCGACATAACAGTTTTGTTTTCCGAAACCATAAAATACGATGACAAGATAAAAACGACTATACCTATAAACACGCTCGGCAAAGCCTTTGCAAAATTGCCCGCATAATCAACCATAGGCGTTGACTTCATATTGATAAATTCAGCGGCTTTGCTTGAAACCGTCTCACCTGCCGAAGTAATCGCCTGTTGAATGTTGTTCGGCAAATTCATATACACAACAGACCATTTTTCGCCCAGTGCCTTTGTACTGTTTTGAATATTTTCGTAAATAGTCGGAAACTGCGTATATAACATTCGTCCTTCATCAACAATTTTCCATATTGCAAATGTGAGAACACCACCAAAAATTCCGACTATCAGTACTATTACAAGCACCGCCGACAGTCCTCGCGGTATTTTCAGCCGTTTCTGCAATGTATCCGCAAGCGGATTTACCGCCATTGAAAACAGATAGCCGAGCAAAAACGGCAAAAACAACTTAACAAGAAAACCTAACAGCTGCAATATTTTAGGCAGACATATATATGCCGCCACAGCCAATATCACAACACCCAATACAAACAGTACAATTTTTACCCAATTTTTTTTCAGTTTCATAAAATCATTCCCTTCGTAAATCACGAGAATGTATCATTATTTTCCAAGAAATCTATTCATCAAAGTATATCCTTCTTCGATATAAATACCTGTCTTTTTACCGTTTTCTTCAGTATATGTAAGATTAGCATTTTTATCCGTTTCGTTGGTGCTGTCATAGATGATGTACGGAACAGGGTCCGAAACGTGCGTCTTTAGCTTAATCGGAGTCGGATGGTCGGGAAGAATCATCATTCTGTAATCAATGCCTCTCTTTTCAAGCTCGTCCTTTAGGAACTTGACAACCTTTTTATCTATCGTTTCAACCGCAAATTTCTTCTTTTCAGGTGCACCTTGGTGTCCCATTTCGTCAGGAGCTTCCATGTGAACATAAACGAAGTCACTGCCGTTTAAAATTGCGTCAAGTGCGGCTTGTGCCTTACCTTCCCAGTTTGTGTCACAGTTACCTGTCGCACCTTCAACGTCAATCGAATTCATTCCGGCACATTTTGCAATACCTTTGATAAGGTCAACAGCGGAAATAACACTGCCCTTTAGACCGAACTTTTCTTCAAAATTATCAAGCTGAGGTTTTGTACCCTCGCCCCATACCCATATTGATGTTGCAGGATTTTTGCCCTCTGCAACACGCTTTTTGTTTACAGGATGTTCTCTTAAAATCTTTTCACTTTTTTTCATCATTTCAAGAAGTGTATCCGCACCGTCACCCTTTGGAAGATGGTCTGTTATCTTCTTGTCTGAAATATCGTGAGGAGGTGTTAATTCAACATTAGTCGAACCGCCCTCCCAAACTGTAAGATGACGGTAGCTGATACCCGGATAGAACTTAATCATATCAGTATCAAGCTCTTTTGCAACAGCCTTGATAAGCTCGGCAGCCTCTTCTGTTGTGATTTCGCCTGCACTGTAATCAAGCATTGTCTTATCCTCGTAATTTTCTTCGTCAGAAAGAGTTACAAGGTTACATCTGAATGTAACGTCATTATCCTTTAGCGGAACGCCGATTGACGCCGCCTCAAGCGGTGAACGACCGCTGTAACATTTCTTTGTATCATAACCCATAACAGATAGATTGGCTACGTCACTGCCCGGTTTCATACCGTCTTGAACAGTCTTAACCATACCCATCTCGCCATGCTGTGCCATATAGTCGATTGTAGGCTTATCAGCCACCTCTAAAATTGTTTTACCGTCAAATGCGTCAACGGGATAATCTGCCATACCGTCGCCAAGTATTACTACATACTTCATTTTTTATCTTCCTTTCATTTTATCTTTATGTTTAAAGTTTATTCAGTCACGATTTTCACCAATATTGCTATTGCCCCACGTCCGACGTGAGTACCGATAAGCGGACCGAATTCACCATACATTTCTATACAATCTTCGCCGTATTCATCGCGAAGTTTTTCACAAACCTCCTGTCCCTTATCCTCGTCCGACTGAACGATTAAGAACTTAGGATTTTCCGCGTCAAAATCAGAATCATCTTGAATTTTTGCAATCAATTTATCAAGCAGCTTTTTCTTACCTCTCAGCTTGTCTAAACTTTCAACAAGTCCGTGTTCTATTGTAAGTATTGGCTTGATGTCAAGCATTGTGCCGACAAATGCGGCTGCTTTTGAAAGTCTGCCGCCCTTTTCAAGATATTTTAACGTATCAACTAAAAGGTAACATCTCCATGTTTTTATGTACTTTTCACATTCCGTTATAATCTCGTCAACGCTTTTGCCTTCCTTAGCCATTTGCGCCGCATGAACGGCGGTTTGTGCAATGTACAGAGAAAACTTCTGCGTATCGACAATGTGAAAATCCGCATTCGGATTTTCTTCTTCAATCTCACTCTTAACAAGATTTGCTGTTTGGTACTGACCGCTTGCGGCTGATGAAAGTGCAAAATATATTACGCTCTCATGCTCCTCACACTGCTGTTTAAAGTAGTCAAGCATATCACCGAACGGTGTCTGTGAAGTAGTCGGAATACCGTCGTACTCCTCAAGTTTATCAAAAAATTGCTCATTTGTTATTTCAGTTCTCTGAACATATTGTTCAGTGCCGAAAATACTTAAAAATGATATAACGCCTATATTATATTTGTCGGCTATATCCTGCGGAATGTCCGAACCGGAATCCACTATTATTTTTATATCTGCCATATTTGCTCCTCTCATATAAATTCGGTATAAATAAAATTTAGAATTATTTTTTTTATTATCTTGATTAATGGCTTTAGACGCAGAGAAAATTGTTTACAGTGCCGTTTTGCAGCTCATGGTGCTGTACGTTAGTAGCGCCCTGAGCAAAAAATAGTGCTGTTGGCAATTTAATCAAGTCTAATCACCAATGGAATTTGGTTAACTGTCCCAAATCCTTTAAATTATCAAATCCTTGCTGACGAAGTGCCTCGTATACAACAATCGCAACGGAATTTGAGAGATTAAGACTTCTTGCCTCTTCTATCATAGGTATTCTGATACAACGTTCTTCATGTTCGTACAAAAGTTCTTCGGGAAGTCCTGCATCCTCACGACCGAACAATATATAATCGTTATCCTTAAATTCAGCCTCAACATATGTATGAGGTGCTTTTGTTGTTGCATAAAAATATCTTGCACCCTCTGTTTTTTCAAAAAAGTCCGCCAAATTATCGTAATAGCATACATTCAGCAAATGCCAATAATCCAAACCCGCTCTTTTCAAATTTTTATCGGTAATCTGAAAAGCCGTCGGACGTACAATATGAAGTCTACACCCTGTTGCCGCACAAGTACGGGCAATGTTGCCTGTATTCTGCGGTATTCTCGGTTCAACAAGAACTACATTAAACAAAAAATCATATCCTTTACTTTAGAAATTTAATCATAAATCTATTTAACAGCGGTCGTTTTATCTTTACCGCTTTTTTGGGGCAAAGTTCTTGACAGCAAAAACATTTTATACATCTCTTCGTGTCAATAACAGGTTTACCCGATGACATATCAATCGCTTTCGGCGGACAACATCTCGCACATTCTCCGCAACCTACGCATATATCGTAATCCATTGCAGGCTTTGACGCAAGTGCGTTTATAAGTCGTGCATTAAGTGCGTCCGGAAGTGAAATCAATTTAATCAAATTAAAATGACTTTCGGGCTTTAAATAATCCTTCATAACAAGCGGTTTAATATCTTCGCCCGCTATATCAATTTTTTCCGCACTGTCACACACAAGTCCGCGTTCAATCGCCTCACGCACCGTATCAACTTCATTCGGCGCGTAATCAATCAAATAGCATGACGCCAAATCAAGCGCGTGTGCATTTTCTGATGCCATAACAAGTCCTATATGTCTGTTCTGACCTGCCGTCGGGCCGTTGCCCTCCATACCCCAAACAGCGTCCATAATAGACAATGTCGGTTTCACACATTCGTGCAAATCCACAAGCATTGAACAGAATGACTTTCTCTCATTCAATCTGAAATGCAGTTCCGCTTTATATGTTCCGGGAATTGTGCCGAAAAGATTTTTAACGGCCCCTGTATAACTCGTCATTGCGTGAGTTTTCAGTTTCGGCAGTGAAATTATAACATCTGCATTCAAAATCGGATTTATTATCGGGATTTTCTTTACAGTCTTTCCCTCAGGGAAATGCACTTCCGTAAAACTTGTATCAAAATTCAATTTTGCATTTGTTCCCTCGATAGCCTTATCCACTCCGCAGACTGAATAAACGCCCTTTAAAGCCGCAGTATTATACGGACCGCCGGGACTTTCGGCAATCGTCACATTTCCGCCGGCTTTTTCGACCATCACTATAACCGCGTGAAGAAATTCGGGATTTGTCGTAACCGCCTCCTCAGGCTTTTTCTTGGAAACAAGGTTGGGCTTTATAACAACATTATCACCCTTTTTCACAAACTTCCCAATCCCACCGATTAAAGACACCGCATTTTCTACGGCATTTTGCACTTCGGAATATCTGTCACATTTTACGACGGAAACTTTATTATTCATTCTTTAATTCCTCTCTTAGGTTTCTAAATGTTGTAAACCTCTGCCTATTCTATCATTATACAATATTCCGAGTAATATTTCAACCGTAAAACAGTAATTTTTATAGGCATAGTGCCATTTTATTGCATATATATTTTGCTAAAATACGGCATACTCCATTAAATTATATCTTTTTTCGTTTTATAGACAGTTTACTCCCTTTAAAGTAAAAAAAAGACTTGACATAAAGTCAAAAGCAGAGTATTATTTTCACATATCAAAAATACGTTACTTTGATGTAACTTTTAAACGGTGTATTTTTGATAAAAAAAAGGTGATTTGCAAAAATCACCTTTTTTCAATATCAGCTTTTTTAGTTTTTGGGATTGACAATATCACGCCAATCAAGGTCACCGCGTTCAAGACCGTGAATAAGCACTTCTGCCGTTGCACAGTTCGTTGCAATCGGAATATTATGCATATCGCAAAGTCTTAGAAGAGAAAATACGTCAGGCTCATACCCTTCGGCATTAAGCGGATCACGGAAGAAAAGCACCAAGTCAATTTCATTATATGCAATTCTCGCACCGATTTGCTGATCGCCGCCCTGCGGTCCTGACAAAAATCTATATACATTAAGACCGGTATTTTCAATAATCATCTTACCTGTTGTGCCGGTTGCATACAGAGAATGTTTTGACAGAATACCCGAGTAAGCAATACAAAACTGTACCATTAATTCTTTTTTCTTATCATGTGCTATTAAAGCGATGTTCACAAAAATACCTCCTCATTCACTCTATTTTCCGAAAAGCTTTTTAACCTTATCAAAAAAGCTTTCCTTTTCATCAAATTCCATAATAGGCACTTCTTCGCCCATAAGTCTTGCGGCAATATTTAAAAATGCTTGTCCTGCCCTTGAATTTTCAGCCGAAACCGCCAAAGTGCCTTTAAGAGCGGCAACCATAAGTTCCTCGTCATCGGGAACAATTCCAAGCACAGGTACACCCAACATATCTACACAATCGTCCATATTCATCATTATTCCCTTGTCAATCATATCCGATCTTACGCGATTAATGACAACCCTGACATCTTCTATACCCATATCTTCAAGCACAGATATTGCTCTGTCACCGTCACGAAGTGCCGTAACTTCGGGCATTGTGACCAATATGGCACTGTCCGCACCCATAGCCGCATATAAAAAACCGCCGTCAATTCCTGCCGGAGCGTCTACAAGGCAATAATCAAACCTTGAAGAAAGTTTTTCCCATATCCCCTTTACCGCCTCATCTTCGACAGACGAAGTGTCACGCGTTTGCGGAGCGGGTATAAAATACAAGTTTTCATATCTTGTATCCTTAATCAAAGCCTCGTCTAAGTCACAGTTTTCTTCGATTACGTCAAATATATCGTAAACGATACTGCTTTCAAGTCCGAGTGTAATATCCAGGTTTCGACAACCCATATCCATATCGACAAGTGCAACAAGATTACCCCTCATAGCCAATGCCGCACCTATATTTGCGGTTACAGTTGTCTTTCCCGTACCGCCTTTTCCGGATGCAACTATGATGATTTTTCCCATTTTCCTTATCCTTTCAATATGAATTTATGCGTAGTAAAATTACCCAAAACTCTTTTCTGCGTAATTATATCACATTTTTTTCTCTTTGTCTATATTTTTACCAAAAAATCATCTACACAAATTTGATTATTTATTAAATATGCCTTTTTAGGATTTTCGGTATTCGGCGTATCAAATTCATCAAAATTGCAGTGAGTTTTTGAAATTCTTACGTCTGTCGGCTTAAAGTCAAGCGCAAATATATAGGCATTGTCATTACCCATACACCCTGCCTCAACGCTGCCTTTTATACTTCCGATAACGATAACGTTACCGACCGCCGTTATCATTCCACCCTCTTCAACGTCACCGAAAAGGGTAAGGTGTCCGTCCGCAAAAACTGTTTTGCCTGCTTTAACAACGCCTTCGTAAAACCTCGCACGACTGCTTTTAAAATTAGTCGTTACGACTTCCTTTATCTCCTCAAGTTCCGTTTCTTCCTCCGCGATTTCACGGACTTCTTCACTCTCATTATGTATTTCTTCAGTGTTTTCCTGAAGAAGTTCCTTAGGCAGTTCAAGAGTTTCTTCAAACGAATCTTCGGCTTTTATCACTTTTCTTTCACCGTAATTTATCTCACATTCCGGCAACATAGCCGTAATAACCGCGTCAAGACGCATTTTATCACTCGTTGAAAGTTCCCTGCCGACAACATATATATTACAACGTCCGCCGCCGAAAAACTTTCTGAACTGTCTTATTTTTTCATACAGGGAGTTCATCAACTTAGAAAATTCACATTCACTGTCAAGATATATCTTCACCCCGTCAGCCGTACCTTTCAGCTTTATAAGCTCTTTTTCCAATTCAATCAAACCTCCCCATATTATAAACTATCTCAATAATCCGCCTTGCACATCTGTTGCGGTTGTAGGCTCTGCGGTTGTGTCTGCACTGTCAAGATTGAAATATTTATCAAAAATATCTTTTGCTACCTGCGCGGCATTTGTACCACGAACACCGTGTTCAAGCACAACCGATACCGCGATTTGCGGATCGTCAAACGGTGCAAAAGCAATAAACACAGCGTTATTTGAACCGTTTCCGACCTGTGCCGTACCTGTTTTACCGCCGACCGCTATACCGTAATTTGCGAAAATTTCACTCGCACTACCTTCGTCAACAACTCGTTTCATACCTTGTTTTACGGCATTGATAACTTCATCGTCCATATCGACTTTTTCGACAACTTCCGGATTAAATTCTTTTACAACACCGCCGTCAACCGATGAACGAACGCTTTTTATAAGATTTACTTTATATCTTGTACCGCCGTTTGCGATTGTTGCGGCATAGTTTGCAAGCTGAATAGGTGTAAACAAACTGTATGACTGACCGATTGCCGCTTGAAGAGTGTCACCGCCAAACCATTCCCGATCGGTAGCACTTGCAACTACCTCTTTTTTATATTCGGGGCTTGCCATATGACCTGCCACTTCTTCGTCAAGCTCGATACCCGTTTTTTCACCAAGACCGAACTTCTTTGCATACTCATCAAGTTTATTTATTCCCATACGTCTGCCGACTTCATAGAAGAAATAGTTACACGAATTTTCAAGTGCCGCACTGACGTTTTGCTTACCGTGAGTCAATTTATATTCGCCCCAAATCCAGCAAGTCGGCTGATAGTCGGCATAAAATTTATAAATACCCTCGTCCTCGATAATTTCATTTACATTCAAATTACCCGTTTCAAGTGCCGCAATCGCCGTCAATGGTTTAAATGTCGAACCAGGACTGTAAAGTCCGCTTACAAGTCTGTTCCACATAGGCTTTGCGTCATTATTAATCAAAGTTTCATAATCCTCATTAAACTTCGACATATCGTATGTCGGATACGACGCACCTGCAAGCAAATCGCCTGTTTTTACGTCAATGACAGCAACAGAACCTGCGTCACAGTCTGCACCGTCCTTTGCTTTCACACCGCTTGACGCACGAATATTTTGTATTGTATCTTCAAGCGATTTTTCCGCCACTCTCTGCAAATCCGAATCCAATGTAAGCACGATATAATCGCCCGGAACAGGCTCTGCATCGTTCATAACGGTAATCTCTTTACCGTTTACTTCCTTAGTTGTACCTGTAGTGCCGTCAATACCTCTTAAATACTGTTCGCCCCACTTTTCAATGCCCTGTTTACCGATAATGTCATTATAGCCGTAACCCAAATCTTTGTTTGCCTCGTATTCTTCGGCATTGATTTTACCCGTACGGCCTAAAATATGCGTTGCAAGTCCGGGAGCGTCATATTGACGAATATAGTCGTTTATAACGGCTATGCCTTTAAACTCGTCCTGACGTTCCTTTATCTGCGTTACCGCATCGACGGATATATCGTCCGCAACTGTAAACAATGTTGTCTGTGACAAACCGCTTGCCTCCGCAGCGTATCGGATACCCACGATACGTCTTTGCTCGTCCTCGCTGTAAACGTCGCTGACTTTATATATCTCCTTGTATGCCTGCATTATTTGGTCGGCAGACATATTTTCTTCTATACCCTTGCCAAGATGTGAATTATTCTTAAACCACGCTTCACGTTCGTCCTCCACGGAGCCGTCCTCGTTTTCGTCCTCAAACTTAAACTGATACGGTGCGAACGAAATAGGTAAATCATCATAATATTCACATTGAGTCGAATAAAATATATCCACAAGTTTTTTTATAATATCGTTAAATTCTTCGTCTTTAACATCGGTTTTCTGCATAACAACAGAATAACCGACTTTGTTGGATACAAGAGTTGTTCCGTATCTGTCAAGAATTTCACCTCGCGGTGCTTTTTCGACTATATTGGTAGTCATTCTGTCATTAGCGATTTCATAATACTGTTCGCCCTTTAACACCTGTAAATCAAAAAGCTTCCATATCACCGCCGCAAACATAACAGCTATGACTATTTTTAATATAATAAATCTCGCTTTACTGTTTGGCATTTATATACATTCTCCTTAAGCTATCAAAAGCTTTTTCTTCTTTTCTTCTTTATACAATGTCTTTTTTAGTATCGGATATAATATAACTGCAATAACCGTATTAAATACCGCCGTCGGCAATGCGTCACTGAAAATTACTGACACATCAAGCGTCATTTCTCTTATGACGAACAACAATATTTCAAGTATTGCCGACATAACGAAGGTCCATACAATCGTTTTCGGAAAATTACCGACATATCCCGGACGTTTTCTTGCCGAGAATACGATTATCGAACTGTACGCATAAAACAACGTAATCTCCGTAAAATTTCTTCCTCCGATTGCGCCCATAACAACGGCACATATTCCGCTTATTATAACAGCAGTGCGAAATTCATTTTCAAGAATTGCCACACACATCACAAACGCCAATACCGCAGACGGTACCGCACCGAATATATGGATAGGTGAAAGCACTACCGTCTGAACAAGAAAAATCACAAAAATCCACAGAAAAATCTTAAAATTTCTCACTTTTTCTCTCCAATCAATATGTTCCGTTTATAACAAGCACTTCATAAAGCTTGTTGAAATCAACAAGCGGCTCTACTGTTGCATAATTCAAATTACCCATAGCGTCCGAATTTATCTCACGAATTACGCCGACAGAAAGTCCTGCCGGATAAATCCCGCCTGAACCTGACGTTTCAAGAATATCGCCTATTATAAGGTTTGAGCCTTTGTCAATAAACGTCATTTTACAGTAGTTTTGGCTGTACAATTCACTGTCGCCCTCAACAACCGCAACATCACTTGTTCTTGAAACCTTTACACCCATTGCGTTATCGGGATTCAATATTGTCGAAACAATCGACCATGTAGGACCTGTTTCAACAACTTTTCCTACTACTCCGTCAGGTGTTATAACCGCGTTTCCGACAGCTACACCAGCAAGTGAGCCTTTGCTTATCTGTATTGTGTCGTACCAGTTATTTGACGAATACGCAATAACAGACGCGGCAACGGTTGAATAATTTTCAAGACTGTTTTGAAGTTCAAGCGTTTCTTTTAAACGTTCGTTTTCTTCTCTGTAATTTGCAACATCTTTATTTTGTTTTTTCAGTTCATTAATTTCGCCTACAAGTCTTGCATTTTCTTCCTTGTAGCCGTTCATTTCACGAATAAAATCAGTCGTATCCGTAACCTTGTTCACTATATACGAAAAACCGTTCTGAAACGGCGAAAATACAGTTCTAAGCACTTTGGATACGGGATTTGTACCGCCGAAATGAGCAATAGCGGCACATACAAGCACTACGGCGGTTATAATCGCCGCCGCAATCACGCCTTTTCTTTTAAAAAATGATGACATATTTTCTAACCTTCCGTTATACAATCCAAAATTATTTTGATGATTCAATAAGTTCTTTTATATTATCAAGAGCCTTACCTGTTCCTATTGCAACACAGTCAAGCGGATATTCGGCAACGTGTGTAGGAATTTTGGTGGTTTCGGTGATAAGTTTGTCAAGTCCTTTAATCAACGCACCGCCACCTGTAAGCACAATTCCGCGTTCCATAACGTCTGCAGCAAGTTCCGGAGGTGTGTTTTCCAATGTCAGCTTTATAGCTTCAATCATTTCGTCCACATTCTCGCTTATAGCGGCTCTGATTTCGCTTTCCTTGATTTGTGCCGTTTTCGGCAAGCCTGTCGCAACGTCACGACCTCTTACTTCGTAAACGCCTTCTTCGTCATCTTCATATGCAGACGCAATGGCTACCTTTATATCTTCAGCCATTTTGTCACCTATATTGATTTGATTTTCTTTCTTCAAATAATTGATAATAGCACTGTCCAAAGCATTTCCCGCAATTCTGATTGATCTTGACGAAACGATACCGCTCAGCGAAATAACCGCAACTTCTGTTGTACCGCCGCCGATGTCGACAACCATATTACCTGTTGCATCATTCACAGGAAGTCCTGCACCCATAGCAGCCGCCATAGGTTCTTCGATAAGTGCAACTGCCTTTGCGCCTGCTTGAATAACCGCCTCTTCAACTGCACGTCTTTCAACTTCCGTTATGCCCGACGGTATGCAAACAACAACTCTCGGCTTAAATACATTGCTCACGTCAGCCTCTTTTATAAACGCTCTTATCATAGCTTGAGTTATGTCAAAATCCGCAATAACACCGTCTTTCATCGGACGTACCGCAACAATGTTTTCAGGCGTTCTGCCTATCATCTCATTTGCCGCATTACCGACCGCAAGCACCTTACCCTCGTACTTGTCAATCGCCACAACAGACGGCTCTCTTACTACTATTCCCTTGCCCTTTACATACACAAGTGTGTTTGCTGTACCAAGGTCAATTCCTATATCTTTTGAAAATATCCCCATTTTCGTTGTTCTCCTTTTATAATATCTTTATATCCATTTCGTCCTCAAGCGTGTCCGCAAGCGCACTTATCGGCAGACCGACAACATTAAAATAATCGCCGTCAATCTTTTCAATCAAAAGTGAACCGAGTCCCTGTATTCCGTATGCACCTGCCTTATCCATAGGCTCGCCCGAATTTATATATCCGCGAATTTTGTCATCGCTCAAATCTTTAAACTTTACTTTTGTCCTAACTTTTCCGCAAACGGCTTTTCCGTCGCTTATTCGCATAACGCAATATCCAGTATATACTTCATGTTCACGTCCCGAAAGTTTTGAAAGCATATTAAATGCGTCATCTTCGTCTTTCGGCTTACCGAGTATTTGTCCGTCAAGCGTTACGATTGTGTCTGCTGAAATTATAACCGCATTTTTATTGTGTAAAACCTCTTTCGCGGTTGCACTCGCCTTTAAAAGTGCAAGCTCCTGCACGTAAAGCTTGGGTTTCAAATCTTTTGAAACGGAATCTTCGTCCGCTTGCGAAACAATCACCTTAAATTCAAGTCCCATAAGCTCCAAAAGTTCTTTTCTTCTCGGTGAACCCGACGCAAGTATAAAATCTATCATTACATTATAACCTTTCTTAAAGCACACCGCGATAAAAATGTCCTCTTGTGTATGTGTTTTCCGTCATACTCTGCACATTTTTTTCGCCGTTTAAAGCTCTCTTATACATATCTATTATTTTATCACATTGAGCGAATTTTTCAACAGTAAATATCAATCTGATACTGTTTATTTTAAGTTTTTTTAAATCCGCGATTTTATCCGCCATAAATATAGGCTTTGAATTTAAAAGTTTTGCTATACAGCCTTTTGAACATACAATCGGAAATTCCTCTCTTTTTCTGTCTTTCAGCTTGTATATCATTTTGCCCTTTTGGCATTTTCCCATAGCCTTTATCGGGCAGTTTTTCATCATCATAAGCGGAATATGTCCGTAGCCTATAACTTCAAGATCAGCGTTTGTATTTTCACATAAATCGGCAATTTCATGTAAATTAAGTTCAGGAGATAATGTAACCGTTTTCAAATCGCCGTAATGCTGTGCCGTTTGCGAATTAAAAACATTCAATCTGAAATCGCCGTATATCTCTTTATCTTTATACTTGTAAATCGCCGCCGGTGACGAAACAAGTACACCGTCCGTCTTTATATTCTCTTCACAAAATATATCCGCCGATTTTGATATTATTTCAACATCGTCAGGTACATCTTTTAGCGTCCCCACCAAATCATTGGGGGCATATATTCTTTTTATGTTATTTTTAACTGCGGCTTTGAACTGTTCTTCATCACTAACTTCACAAGTGAGTATTATATTCGTGTTTTTACGGTTGATATGCTCAATTTCAAAGTCAAGTTCTCTGCCTTTTTCACGCATTTGCCTTTGATTTATAAGGCTTTCGCAACATTCACGTCTTACGCTGTTTATTTCCTTAATCGGAATTGTAATTCCGTCGTCTATCGTAATATTTATATCGTCACATTCAAACGGCGTACTTCCGAGTTTTGAAAGCTGGTTGCGAAGTCTTTTTTCGTCCATAGGTTTATGGAGTGCTTTTTCGGATTTTAGTGTCCCTTGTGCATATGCGTAATGTCCGTCATTATCGTACATTGTAAGTTCAAGCGGGGCATCAATATTTAGTGTCCCCATAATACCTGTGTTGATTTTACGGATATTTGCGTCCTCTGCGGCACGTTTTTTCGCCTCATCGGTAAATTTATTTTCCGCACTGTTACTCGGAGTATCGTGGCTCATCATATTTTTACCGAGATTGCCTTTAAAATATCCGTCTGTAAAACCTGTTCTTGAAAATGCGTCAAGCAGTTCCTGCATATCTTTTTTTGACACGTTTCCGCCCTTGTCAAGATACTTTCGGTACACGCCCACAACAGCGGATACATATTCCGCTCTTTTTAAGCGTCCCTCAATTTTCAGTGATGTTACGCCTATACGTTTTAGTGTCCCCAAGTCATTCACAAGTGCCATATCTTTAGGACTTAAAACATATCCGCTTTTAACCGTTTTGCCGTTTTCAAGCAAATCATACGGCAATCGACACGGTTGAGCACAACGACCTCTGTTACCGCTCCTGCCGCCTAAAATACTCGACATAAGGCACTGCCCGGAGTAACACATACAAATTGCACCGTGAACAAAAACTTCAATTTCCGCTTTTGCATTTTTGCAAATATGCTCTATCTCTTTTTCCGACAGTTCACGCGCCAAAACCACTCTTGAAAATCCCATATCCTCAAGATATTTTACACCCTCAAGACTTGTAACAGTCATCTGTGTGCTTGCGTGTAAAGTCATATCCGGAACAGTCTTTTTGATAATCTCAACAGCGCCCATATCCTGAACAATAAGGGCATCAACGCCGATTTTATTAAGTTGCTTCAAATATTCTTTAAGGCTTTCAATTTCCTTTTCCTTAACAAGCGTATTTACCGTAACGTGAACATCAACACCATATAAATGGCAGTAATCCACCCACGTTTTCATTTCTTCGATTGTAAAGTTTTCGGCACTGTAACGTGCGCCGAACTGCGGACCGCCGAGATATACCGCATCCGCTCCCGATTGTACCGCCGCCGTAAGTGCCTTTCTGCTGCCGGCAGGTGCTAAAAGTTCCATACTCATTTAACCTTCTTCTTGCCGTCTGATACAACTGTATTTTCTTCGTATGCTTTTAGTTTTTCTTTTAAACTTTTAATAGTTTCTTCAAGAGTTTTATTGTTTTTATTTGCTGTTTCAAGGTCTTTTTTTGTTGATGTTAATTCGGCATTCAATTCTGTTTCATCAATCGTAACCTGTCCGCTTTTTGCGTCGTCAAGTTCTCTTTTTAGCGAGTCGTTCTCTTTTTTTAAATTATCGATTCTTGAATTTAATTTTTCTATTTCAACCTTTACCGAATCGTCCGATTCAAGTGCTTTGAAATATTCGTCACAAATATTAAGTGCCGCCAAAACAATAGGACGTTCCCCGAGAACATTTTGACCGCCATTCAAAACGTTTTTAACCTTTTCATTTATATGTTCGCCCAATCTTTCGATATATTCTCTGCTTTCCTCAGCAACAACTGTATATTGACGTGAATTAATGGTTATTGAAACTCTGTTCACCGCCATGACTTCATCTCCGTTTCTTAATTTTTTCGCATAAAATACCTAATATACTCTTATTATACAATAAAACCAATTAAAAAAACAGAGTTTTTTTGACTTTTTTCAAAATATTTTATAAAAAAAGAACGGTCACGCCGTTCTTACAGATTATATACAAAACCATTATGGTTTTGTATACTTTATTTTTGGGAGTTTGAGGTGCAACCTCAATTAGTAATCATTTCTGGCGACCTGTGCGGCAGAAATGGCTTAAAATCTAAAGTTTCGACTTTGGAGGAACTTTATGATTTTTCTCTGAAAATACTCAAAAATCACATTGAAAGATGTGATTTTTGGAGCTGTCGACACTTTGTCGACAGGCTCACTTTTATAATTCTATCGTTAATTTTCTGCCCGTTTTTTCATATATTCTGTATTTAATACCTACCATGTCAAACATTTTCTTTGACGCAATAGTGTTAGCCTCATCGGCGTATTTGTCGGACATATACACAACTTCCTTGATACCGCTTTGAATAATCGCCTTCGCACATTCGTTGCAAGGGAACAGCGTTACATACAGTTTAGCGCCCTCAAGCGAGCCTGAACTTCTGTTTAAAATCGCATTAAGCTCTGCATGGCAAACGTACATATATTTAGTATTTACAGGATTTTCACCGTTTCTTTCCCAAGGCATATCATCATCGCAACACCCTGTCGGCATACCGTTATAGCCAAGCGACAATATTTTATTTTCATGATTTACAATACACGCACCTACCTGTGTATGCGAGTCCTTGCTCCTCTGTGCAGACAATAACGCAATCCCCATAAAATATTCGTCCCACGATATATAATCTTGTCTTTTCATTTTCAATCCTCCAACAAAAAATCTTTCTTCATATGATAATTTTAACATTCCTAAAATCATTAGTCAAGAAAAAAAGCCGTCCGATTTTTTCAATCGAACGACTTTAATTGCCGTATCTCTTATCTTACAGCCGACAACATCATGCAGAGCATACCCAAAACCATAAAGGCAGTTGCCCACAAAAAGAAAATCGAAAGGAATTTAAAAACCATATATGCTGTGCCGTGATCTTTTCCGGGCTTAATTTCTTCACCGTATATTGACAAAAATCCTTTATCCCAATCATCATCGACAAGTCCAAACATATTAGCATTGGTAATACTTGAAGTGTGTGAACGCTTTTCTTTTTCAATCTCTTTGTTAATTCTTTTCTCATCTCTGCTTATAAAAGACACCATTGCAAAAAGCATTACGGTAATACCTATCATCAAAGGCATCGTTATGCATATTTTGTACATTGTCATCCTTGCCATGTACGTAAGTTCATTTACTTTCATAAATAAATTGCAAAGCCACAATACCACAAAAGCCGGTACTGCACCTATGCCAACCGATATTGCCGCATTTTTCAACATCCTTTTAGTTTTATTCATAATCATCCCTCCGCAAAGAGCAATCAAAAACGCCATTCACCTACAGAATTAATATTTCTTTATACCTATATCACTTCTATGGAATTCATCTGTCCAAGAAATTTTTGCAACACCTGCATAAGCATTTTTAATAGCCTCGTCAAGGTCTTTGCCGACAGCCGTAACACCAAGAACACGTCCTCCGTTAGTAACGATTTTACCGTCCTTTACCGCTGTTCCTGCGTGGAACACAGTCAAATCGCCTACGTTATCAAGACCTCTGATTTCATAGCCTTTTTTATAGCTTACAGGGTAACCGCCCGACGCCATAACAACGCATACCGCCGCATTATCTTCCCATTCAATGTTGATTTCATCAAGGCGTTCATCAATAACAGCCTCCATAATTTCAACAAGGTCAGTTTTCAATCTCGGCAAAACAACTTGTGTTTCAGGGTCACCGAAACGGCAGTTATATTCAATAACCTTAACACCGTTCGCAGTCATCATAAGACCGAAATAAAGTACGCCCTTGAAAGGTCTGCCTTCACTGCTCATAGCCTTAATAGTCGGAACAAAAATATTTTTCATACATTCTTCCGCTTTTGCGTCATCATACAAACGGCTCGGTGAGAATGTACCCATACCGCCTGTGTTAAGACCTTCGTCATTATCATATGCTCTCTTGTGGTCTTGTGCCGATACCATAGGTTTAACAGTCTTACCGTCGGTAAATGCAAGTACACTGACTTCAGGACCTGTCAAGAATTCTTCGATTACTACACGACTTCCGCTCTTTCCGAACTTTCCGTCATCAATCATTTCGTGAACAGCTTGCTCAGCCTCCTCAAGGTTTTGTGCTATGATAACACCCTTGCCAAGTGCAAGTCCGTCAGCTTTTATAACTGTCGGAAATGTGTTTTGTGCTTTGATATAATCTATCGCAGACGTACTGTCTGTAAACACTTCATAATTTGCGGTAGGAATATTGTACTTCTTCATAAGTTCCTTTGAAAAAGCCTTACTTCCCTCTATTATAGCGGCATTTGCACGAGGTCCGAATGCACGAATACCCTCTTTTTCCATTGCGTCAACCATACCAAGTACAAGCGGATCGTCAGGTGCAACCATAACAAGATCAATCGCATTGTCCTTTGCAAACTTAACCATATTTTCAATATCCGTTGCGGCGATGTCAACACACTCCGCAAGTTCCGCAATACCGCCGTTACCCGGTGCACAATAAATTTTATCTACCTTTGGCGACTGTGCTATTTTCCAAACAATAGCATGCTCACGTCCGCCGCCGCCTACTACTAATATTTTCATAATTCGTTCTCCCTTTAATTAAAATACTCACCAATTAAAATCGCAGAATTGTGTGCAGTTCGTTTAAAACGGTGAGCGGTGCCGTACGTAGGTACCGCCACGAGCCGTTGAATACAAAATATACCAATCAGTAAAAGTCGCAGAATTAGTTTCAGATGTGCCAAAATGCAATGGGTGCTGTACGCGTGTACCGCCCCATTGCTTTGAAGTGCATATGGAACTGATTATGCATCTTTGGGATTAATGATGGAACAATCTTATACCTGTGAAACTCATACACATATTGTACTTGTTGCACGTTTCAATAACATTATCGTCACGAATTGAACCGCCTGGTTGTGCAATTACTGTAACACCGCTCTTTTTGGCTCTTTCAATATTGTCACCGAACGGGAAGAATGCGTCTGAACCAAGTGCAACATCTGTATTCTTATCAAGCCATGCTCTTTGTTCTTCCTTTGTGAACACTTCCGGCTTTACTTTAAATGTCTTTTCCCATACGCCGTCTGCAAGTACATCCATATATTCATCTGAAATATACACATCAATCGCATTATCTCTGTCGGCTCTCTTAATTCCGTCAACAAACTGCAAACCAAGCACTTTCGGTGCTTGTCTCAGCCACCATATATCAGCCTTATTGCCTGCAAGACGTGTACAATGTATTCTCGACTGCTGACCTGCACCGATACCGATTGCCTGACCGTCCTTAACGTAGCAAACACTGTTTGACTGTGTGTATTTCAATGTTATAAGTGCAATCTTTAGATCTCTCTTTGCCTCGTCTGAAAGTTCCTTGTTATTCGTTACTATATTTCCAAGCAATTCGTCATTAATATCCAATTCATTTCTGCCTTGCTCAAATGTGACACCGAAAACTTGCTTTCTTTCGATTTCGGCAGGTTTATAATTTTCATCAATCTTTATGATGTTGTAATTGCCTTTTTTCTTTGCTTTTAAAATTTCAAGTGCCTCGTCTGTATAACCCGGAGCGATAACACCGTCTGAAACTTCTTTCTTTATAAGAAGTGCAGTAGCCTTATCACACACGTCAGAAAGAGCGATAAAATCACCGAATGACGACATTCTGTCAGCACCTCTTGCGCGTACATATGCGTTGGCAAGCGGAGTAAGTTCAACATCATCAACGAAATAAATCTTCTTCAAAGTGTCAGACAACGGAAGTCCTACTGCCGCACCGGCAGGAGAAACGTGTTTAAAAGAAGTTGCGGCAGGAAGTCCTGTTGCTTTCTTCAATTCCTTTACAAGCTGCCAGCCGTTAAGTGCGTCCAAAAGGTTAATATAACCAGGTCTTCCGCAAATTACTTCAAACGGTAAATCTCCATTTTCCATAAACACTCTTGACGGCTTTTGATTAGGGTTACAGCCGTACTTTAATTGCATTTCATTCATTATTTTATCGTCCTTTCGTTTTTTATTTATGTAAATATTATTTGTTTTTGTTTACAATCTTTGTTTTTGTTTCGCCTGTTGCAAGGTCGATAAATCTTACAAACAACGAAACTTTATTATCCGCATTCAGCGAATTCCAAAGACCGTCTGTAAATTCATCAATATCGTTTGGAATTGCAACCTTTTTAGGCTCGCCCTCAAATGACGGAAGCGGGTTGCCGTCACCCATATATGTATGGATAAAGTGACCCTCGCCGTCAAGCGGATTGTTATACGAAAAAGTATATCTTTGACAAGACTGCGGATTGCCGTCAGCACTCTTTAGGATTGACATTGAATAATCAAATCCGCCCTTGTTAGGTTCAATAATACCCGATATTCTCGGTGTAAAGTTAGGGTCATCGTCCTCAAATTCACGAGTTCTTAATGACTGTTCAAATGTCTGACCGTTTTCCATATGTTCGTAAATCGTATCTGTTTGGTCGCCGTTTGTAACAATAGTCTTGTCACCAAGCACGCGAACAGGTGCATATATGATAAGATGCGGGTCTTCAAGCTTTGACGGGTCAAACGCTTGTGTACGAATACCGTCGCCGTCCTCAATAAATACACGGTTACGGCTGTTTACACTTCTGCCCATTATAAAATATGCCGTAACAGCACTTTTACCGTCAGCACTTTTTCCGATTACAATACCACGACCCGGATAGTCGTTGCTTTTTAGTTCTTCATATATATCAATTTTTTTCATTATACTTCTCCTTTTAACTTTGTATCCTTAAAGCCACCCCTCAGTCGACATAGTCGACAGCTCCCCTCAAGGGAGAGCCATATAATGCCTCTCCTTGAGGAGAGGTGTCACGAAGTGACGGAGTGGTGGCAGTCCGCAAAATATATAAATAATCAATTATGTTGTCGCATAGTGATAAGATATTAACAACCAATAAAAACATCCAGCCAAAATTATTGTCAATACAAACAATATCAACAAAATAACTGTACTTAAACCAATTCTTTTATTTTTTATCCATTTGTATATCAACACTGCAATACACGCCATTGATACCAATACCGATACGGTTGCAGAATACCAAAACGCAATATTTTTGATAACATAATATATCTTATTTATAACTTCACTTTTAAAATTATAACGCCCAGCGGGCGATAATATTATTAGATGTGTCGCATAATTAATTGCACATAATATCCATAAAACGCCGTTTTTTATTTTCTTCATAATCACACCATATCGGCACAAACCAATTCAACGGCTTGAGGCAAAATAATCCATTCTGCCTGTTCCATAACACGTTTTTGCAAAATTTCAGGCGTATCGCCATCCTCAATATAAACCGCTTTTTGCAACAAAATCCTACCGCCGTCTGTAATTTCATTTACGAGATGTGCCGTTGCACCGGTCACTTTAACGCCGTAATCAAGCGCCGCCTGATGTACTTTCAATCCGTAAAAGCCGTCACCGCAAAATGACGGTATAAGTGACGGGTGGATATTGACAATTTTATTTGCGTATTCTTTAAGCAAGTCACCGCCCAAAATCGCCAAAAATCCTGCAAGGACAATCACATCAACGTCCATTTCTTTCATATATGCACAAATTTGGCGGTTAAATTCATCATTATCACCGCTGCAATCGGCATTTTTGCGGATAACTTTAGTCGCAATACCTGCATTTTTTGCACGTTCAAGACCGTATGCTTTACTGTTATTTGAGCATACACACACAATCTTACCGCTTTTCAAAACAGTACCCTGTTTATCAATCAAAGCCTGTAAATTCGTGCCGCCGCCCGAAATCAGAACACCTATTTTTTTCATCTTATAACATCTCCGTTGTCGCTGACTATCTCAACGCCCTTTTCACCTTCAACAAGTTCACCGATAATATAAGCTTTTTCGCCTGCGTCCTCAAGGCACTTAACAGCCTTTTCAGCCTTATCCGCATCAACAGCTACTATCATACCGATACCCATATTGAATGTGTTGTACATATCTCTTTCAGGAATATCAGCCTTTTTCTGCATAAGGTTAAATATAGGAAGAACCTCCCATGAACCCTTTTTGATAACGGCTTTCAAACCGTCAGGCAACATTCTCGGAACATTTTCGATAAATCCGCCGCCTGTGATATGAGAAACGGTATTAATACCTACTTCATCAATAAGCTTTAAAAGCGGTTTAACGTAAATTCTTGTCGGTGTCAAAAGTTCCTCACCGATTGTCTTGCCAAGTTCGTTTGAATATGTATTAAGAGTTTCCTTTGCGTTATCGTCATTAAGACCGAAAACTTTTCTTACAAGTGAATAGCCGTTTGAGTGAACACCGCTTGATGCGATACCGATAAGCACGTTACCTGCTTTTGCATTTTTACCGTCAGTGATTTTGCTCTTTTCAACAACACCAACGCTAAATCCTGCAACGTCATATTCATCTTCCGGCATCATTCCCGGATGTTCTGCAGTTTCACCGCCTACAAGCGCGCAACCCGACAAAACACAGCCGTCTGCAACGCCTTTAACGATTTGTGCAACCTTTTCCGGAACATTCTTACCGATTGCGATATAGTCAAGGAAGAACAACGGCTTTGCACCCGAACAAGCAATGTCGTTTACACACATTGCAACGCAGTCTTGACCGATAGTATCGTGCTTGTCCATAAGGAAAGCAACTCTGATTTTTGTACCTACACCGTCAGTACCCGAAACAAGTACAGGATTTTCGTAGTTTTTCGGCATTTCAAAAAGTCCGCCGAAGCCGCCGATTCCGCCAAGTACGCCCTCAATCGCTGTCTTTTTAACGTCGTCCTTGATTAGTCTTACTGATTCGTAGCCCGCCTCAACGTCTACACCTGCTTGTTTGTACGCATTTTCACTCATATTTTTATCTCCTTTAAAATTGTTTTCACTTAAATATCAAATTACATTTCTGCAACTGCTTTTTTAATTTTTTCGTCTTTTTTCTCGACGCCCTCAACCATTTTAACCTTTGCGTCTTTTAGAGCGTCTTTCAAATAATCATATTTAATAGCAAGCATTTGTGCAGCCAAAATCGCCGCATTTGTGCCGTTATCTATACCGACCGTCGCAACAGGGATACCCGGAGGCATTTGGACTGTTGCCAAAAGTGCGTCCATACCCTCAAGTGTTGACTTAATCGGAATACCTATAACAGGTACTGTTGTGTGAGCCGCTATAACTCCACCGAGATGTGCCGCCATACCTGCCGCACAAATTATAACCTCAATACCGTTTTTCTCGGCATTCTTGGCAAATTCTGCCGCTTTGTCAGGTGTTCTGTGTGCAGAAATTACATTCACATCTACCTCAATTTTAAATTCTTTAAGCTTTGCAACGCAACTCTTTAATTTTTCAAAATCAGAGTCACTTCCCATTATTAATGCTACTTTAGGAGTCATAAAAACTCACCTGTCCTTCCCTAAAATTTACTTATAGTAATACATAATAATAGTATCAAAAATCGACCCTGTTGTCAATATTTCTTGCATATTCATTTAACTTATATTAACTAAAATTTCATCTGTAAACATTTATTGCAATTAACTAACCAATATGATAAAATTAAATAATCAAATTTAAAGTAGTAGGTGTATAAGATGAAATCAATAAAAAATAAAATTTTTAAAATTATTCAACCTGCCGATAATTCAAGCATTCTAAGTAAAATGTTCGACTTAGTTATCGTCACATTAATTTTAATTAATACCGTAACTATTATCGCAGCAACCTTTTCCTTATCCGCATTAAAAATCCGTATATTCTTAATTATAGAGATTGTTTCCGTTATAATTTTCTCTGTTGAATACATATTAAGGCTTTGGACTGCCGATTTATTATATCCGGAAAAGAAACCGTTCATTGCACGCATAAAATTATTCTTTTCTCCGATGGCTATTGTCGATTTATTAGCAATACTGCCATTTTATATACCGTTTCTATTACCCATTGATTTAAGAATTTTGCGGTTAATAAGATTACTTCGCCTTTTCAGACTTTTTAAAATGAACCGATATACATCGGGATTATCTTCAATAGGTAATGTACTAAAGAAAAAATCCGATCAATTAGTTTCGTCAATATTTGTTGTATTTTTATTGATGATTATTTCTTCGGTTATTATGTATTACTTTGAAAACCCTGTTCAACCCGATGTTTTTTCAAATGCTTTTTCGGGTTTATGGTGGGCAATATCTACGTTTACCACTGTGGGATATGGGGATATTTATCCTCTTACCGTAGCAGGAAAAATATTCAGTGCAATAATTGCTTTATTGGGAATAGGGCTTGTGGCTGTTCCTACAGGAATTATATCGGCAGGGTTTATGGAAAATATAGAGGACAACAATAAGCAATTAACCGAAGACAATATAGCAAAAATCAGAGAAATCCTCGAAAAATACGACAGTAAAAACCTCTAAAGCAAATTACAGATTTTGCATTTTTGAAATTAATGCAACCTTTTGAGCTTTTAAAAAGTATTTATAATAGAGAAACATTCTACAAATTTTAAAGGTATTTGCAATTACCGAATTTTAAGCAAATGGAACGGAGGAATTAAAATGTTAAAAAAAGCAATAACAATTATTCTTGCATTGGCGATGATGTCAGGTACATCTGTATTTGCAAGCAATGAAACAGAAGAAAGCAACAACGCAACTCAAATTGAGCAAAGCAGTGAAGTCACCGCATTTGAAAGCGACATATCAAGAGCGGTATCACTTGGCATTATCAACAACGAAAACTACAACTTTAACGATGATATTACACGTGAACAATTCTGTAATTTTGTATACAACTTGGTAAACCCGATAAAAGAATTGCCCATATTCAAATATGAACGTGCTCCATTTGATGACACAAACGGCAATGACAAAATTACCGTATTATATTCCGCTAAAATAGTATCGGGTAAGGGCGATTATATCTTCTCACCAAACGACAAACTCACGCGTGAAGAAGCCGCAACAATTCTTTGCCGTGCCGCAAACTACTTAGACATTGAACTTCCGCTTGCCAAGGTAGATATGTCATACGCCGACAATAGCGAAATATCATCATGGGCAGTGTCTTCTGTGTACAGTTTAAAAACATTGAATATCTTAAACAACACTGACGAAAATTTTAATCCAAAAGCAAACATAACAATCAGCCAAGCTGTTTCCGCATTGGTCAGATTGTATGACAAAACAGACAAGTAATTATTCGTACAAATTTACTCTGTAACATTATACTAATATTACACCAAATCACAAAATATTCTTGTCTATTTTATACCAATCCTTTTTTCGTTTTTGTGCTACTTCTACAATTTTTCTTCGCTTGCAAAAAATATATTGACGCATTGCACAAAGCCGTGTTATTCTTAGCTCATGTGGAGTTTAAGGAAATGGGAGAGCATGAAACGAAAGGAGAGTTTTATGAAAAACGAATCACAACTAAAGAGTTCAAAGAGGGGCGTACTGTTAAGACTTGCCATATTTATGGCTTTGATGATTTCCGCATTCATCATACCAAGTTCGGCTTTGGCTGATTTCGGTTACACCGAGGACAGTACAAATTACACCATAGACACGGGTGCAAACCTTGTGTTTAAAGTAAAACGTTCAAACGGTGATATTTCATCGCTTATTTACAACGGAACTGACTACAACGGCTACACAAACAAAAATTCACACGTTGAAACCGGTCTTGGTCAGTCGGACGTAACAATTTCACAGCCAAGCAGTTCAGTAATAATGGTCAAAGTAGTTTACGGAACATTAGAGCAATACTACGTTGCACGCAAAGGCGAAAACAACATCTATATGTTTACATATATTGCCGATGACAGTGTAACCGTAACACGCTACATTGTCAGACTTAAACCGTCACTATTCCCTGTTTTGAATACTTCTAACAGTTGGTATAGTTCGTATTCAACCCTTGAGGCAAAGGATATATTCACCGACACCTCAACCGGTTACACATATTCAAAACATTATTCAGATACAAGAGTAATGGATTATAATTACACAGGTATATCAAACGGCAACGTCGGTGCATACATTGTACGCAGTAATCACGAAAAAGCATCCGGCGGTCCGTTCTATCGTTCTCTTATCAGAGATAATACAGATGTTGCCGTAAATCTTTACGAAATACTTTACTACGGTATGGCACAGACCGATGTTAAGCGTTACGGCTTGCAAGGTCCTTATGTACTTGCATTCACTGACGGCGGCGAACCTTCATCAAAATTATATGCCGGCAATTTAAAGACAGATTGGATTGATTCGCTTGGCATTCACGGTTGGGTCGGTTCAAGCGGCAGAGGCAGAGTTGCCGGAGTAGGTATCAAAAATATGAAATCAGATTATGAGTACGTTGTAGGTTTCTCAAATGACGAGGCTCAATATTGGACAAAAGCATCTGATTCAAACGGATACTTCTCCTGCACAAATATGCTGCCTGGAACATACACAATGACAATTTACAAAAACGAGCTTGCTGTTTACACAACTGATGTAACGGTAACTGCAGGCGGTACAAAAATTTTAAATTCAATAACAATTACCGATGACCCGTCAGACAATGACGTAACATGGAGAATCGGCGATTGGGACGGTACACCGCTTGAATTTAAGAACGGTTCACTTATGACTAAAATGCACCCGGCAGACAGTCGCGTTGAATCTTGGAAAGGCAACTACATTGTCGGCACATCAGACGCATCATCATTCCCTTGTTACATCTTTAAAGATGTCAATAACGGACTTATAGTATATTTCAGACTCAATTCCGAACAAGCAGCCAAAGACCACACTTTGAAAATCGGTATTACAGGAAGTTATATCGGCGGACGTATTCAACCATCGGTAAATTCGTGGACGTCTAAATTACCGTCAGCATCGAATCAACCGGGTACTCGTTTAATGACAATCGGTACTTACAGAGGTAACAATTATACTTATTCATTTACAGTACCTGCATCGGCATTTAATAAAAACACAAGAGATTGGAACCAGCTTAAACTTAACGTTATAAGCGGTAGCAATGGCTCGGATTATCTTAGTCCGGCTGTATCAATCGACTGTATCGAACTTGAATAGTACAAAAAAGACACCATTTAGCATTTGCTAAATGGTGTCTTTTAAAATACCGTTCTTTAAATTAGAACTTACCGGCCTTTGCAGCTTCCTCTACGGCAACGGCAACAGCGACTGTTGCGCCAACCATAGGGTTGTTACCCATACCGATAAGACCCATCATTTCAACGTGAGCAGGAACTGAAGATGAACCTGCGAATTGAGCGTCTGAGTGCATACGGCCCATTGTATCTGTCATACCGTATGAAGCAGGACCTGCAGCCATATTATCAGGGTGAAGTGTACGGCCTGTACCACCGCCTGATGCAACTGAGAAATACTTCTTACCTTGTTCGATACATTCTTTCTTATATGTACCTGCAACAGGGTGTTGGAATCTTGTTGGGTTAGTTGAGTTACCTGTGATAGAAACGTCAACACCCTCGTGGTGCATTATAGCAACACCTTCACGAACATCGTCTGCACCGTAGCAACGAACGTTTGCTCTTTCGCCCTTTGAGTAAGCTGTTTCCTTAACGATTTCAAGCTTACCTGTATAGTAATCAAACTTAGTCTGTACATAAGTAAAGCCGTTAATTCTTGAGATGATTTGAGCGGCGTCCTTACCAAGACCGTTAAGGATAACTCTTAGGTCTTCCTTACGAGCCTTGTTTGCGCTTCTTGCAAGACCGATAGCACCCTCAGCAGCTGCGAATGATTCGTGACCTGCAAGGAATGCGAAACATTTTGTTTCTTCTCTTAGCAGCATTGCGCCAAGATTACCGTGTCCGATACCAACCTTTCTGTCGTCGGCAACAGAACCAGGTATACAGAATGACTGCAAGCCAAGACCGATTTTCTCAGCAGCCTCTGCAGCTGTCTTAACACCGTCTTTAATTGCAATAGCTGCACCTACTGTGTAAGCCCAACAAGCGTTTTCAAAGCAGATTGGCTGAATGCTCTTTGTGATGTTGTATGCGTCAACACCGGCGTCATCACAGACTTTCTTTGCTTCTTCTATTGATGAAATGCCATGCTTTTTAAGCTCAGCATTGATTTGATCTATTCTTCTTTCATAACTCTCAAATAAAGCCATTATATATTTACCTCCCTTTTCAGATTATTCGTGTCTTGGGTCAAGAAGTTTTGCAGCATCGTCAACTCTTCCGTATTGTCCGCTTGCCTTTTCCAAAGCTTCGTTAGCGTCCATACCCTTAGCTATCATTTCCATCATCTTACCAAGATGAACAAACTTATAACCGATGATTTCGTTGTTATCGTCAACTGCAATCTTTGTTATGTAACCTTCTGCAAGTTCAAGGTATCTTGGGCCCTTTTCAAGTGTTGCATAAGTTGTACCAACCTGTGATCTAAGTCCTTTACCAAGGTCCTCAAGACCAGCACCGATTGGAAGACCGTCCTCTGAAAAAGCTGTTTGTGTACGACCGTAAACAATCTGCAAGAAAAGCTCTCTCATAGCTGTATTGATAGCATCACAGACAAGGTCTGTATTAAGAGCCTCAAGAATTGTCTTGCCTACAAGAATTTCTGATGCCATAGCAGCTGAGTGTGTCATACCCGAACATCCGACTGTTTCTACCAATGCCTCTTGGATAATACCTTCTTTTACGTTTAGTGTAAGTTTACAAGTACCCTGTTGAGGTGCACACCAACCAACACCGTGTGTAAGACCGGAAATATCTTTAATTTCCTTTGCCTGTGTCCATTTACCCTCTTGAGGGATTGGAGCAGGACCATGATATGCTCCTTTTGTCAAAGGACACATATGTTCTACTTCTGCTGAATATTTCATACTATTACTCCTTTCGATTTATGCGGCAAAATCCGCTCATTATCTTCATTATAACATATTAATTTCATTGTATCAATAAAAAAATATACAAAATTATCGTTTATTGTAACTTTCTTTTTACATAAAAACATCATATCTCAAATATTATCATTTTACTATTGCCCAAATTCGGATAAAATGTTATAATGTTAGCGTAATTTTTAAAATATATTTTCTCACAGAAAGGCTAAATAATTATGAACGGTAATGTAATTGTAGGACAATCGGGCGGACCGACATCTGTAATCAATTCAAGTCTTGTCGGAGTTTTTCAAGGCGCTAAGCGTGCCGGCTGCGGTAAGATTTACGGTATGCGAAACGGTCTTGAGGGACTTTTGCAGGAGAGATATGTCGAGCTTAACGACTGTATCAAAAACGACCTTGATATTGAAATTTTAAAACGCACTCCTTCATCATTTCTCGGCACTTGCCGTTACAAGTTGCCGCATTATGAAAAAGACAGTGCCGTATACGAAAAACTTTTTTCAATACTTAAAAAGCTTGATATTAAGCACTTCTTCTATATCGGCGGCAACGATTCTATGGATACGATAAAAAAGCTTGCCGAATACGCAAACAAGATAAACAGCGATATTACATTTATGGGCGTGCCGAAAACTATCGACAACGACCTTGACAAAACCGACCATACACCGGGTTACGGAAGTGCGGCAAAATACGTTGCGTCCGCAATGAAAGAAATCATTCTTGACACCGACACTTACACGACCGACTCAATCACAATAGTTGAAATCATGGGCAGAAACGCCGGTTGGCTTACAGCCTCGTCTGCACTTGCAAGAACGGAGGACTGTACAGGTCCCGACCTTATTTATCTTCCCGAAACACCTTTCAGCTACGATAAATTTGTAAGCGATATTTTAGAGGTTAAAAAGCATAAGTCGTCTGCTATTATCGCATTGTCGGAAGGTATACGAAACGCCGACGGTCAATATATATGCGAAATACAAAAGGACGATATGAAACTTGACGTATTCGGTCACAAAATGCTTGGCGAAACCGCACTTTTCCTTTCGGATATGGTTGGTAAAGATACCGGTATGAAGTCAAGAGGTATCGTGTTCTCAACACTTCAAAGATGTGCGTCACATATCGTTTCAAGACGCGATATAACAGAGGCATACGACGCAGGTGCAACAGCCGTTGCGGCGGCGCTTGCAGGCGAAACAGGTAAAATGGTTATATTTAAACGTATATCAAACGAGCCGTATAAAGTGTTTACCGAAACTCACGACATCGGCGATATTGCGAATGTTGAAAAAACAGTACCTAAAGAATGGATTACCGAAAACGGCACTTATGTTTCACAAGAATTTATCGACTACGCACGTCCGCTTATTATCGACGAGCTTACACCGTTTATGGTCGACGGTCGGCCACGTCATTTGACAATAGAATAAACAGGCTTGTTGACTGCCCAATACAATGTAATTTTAAAGAGTTTATTCAAAAATGAATAAGCTCTTTTTTCACACTTTCTCCAATTTACCCACTATTTCACAAACATACAAAAAGCAAGCCGAAAAATCGGCTTGCTTTTAGAATTACATATTTTCCATTGACTTAATATTTTCAAGGACTTTTTCAAGCATTTCTTTATACTTTTCGCCCTTAGCTTTTTCTTCGTCAACGACCTTTTGAGGTGCTTTTGAAACGAAACCGGCATTATTAAGCTTGCCTTCTACACGCTTAATTTCGCCCTCAAGCTTTTTCTTTTCCGCATTAAGTCTTTCAAGTTCCTTTGTTTTATCAACAAGTTCATCAAGCGGCAAAAATACTTCCGCTGACGGAACAACCACGTTTACTGCGTTATCGCTGATACCGCTCTTATCCGTCTGAACAACTGCCTCACTTGCAGACGCAAGTTTTTCAAAGAATGCTGTACCTTGCTCAAACACATCAGTTTTATCTGTTACGATAATAACCTTTGCTTTCTTTGACGGCGGAACATTCATTTCAGCACGTCTGTTTCTGATAGCACTGATTGACTGCATAATAAGTTCCATACTCTCAACGTCCTTAGGGAAGTTAAGTTTTTCGTCATATTCAGGCCACTCACTAATCATAATGCTTTCGCCCTCATGAGGTAGGTGTTGCCAAATTTCTTCCGTAATAAACGGCATAAACGGGTGAAGCAACTTCATTGTATTTGAAAGTACATATGTCAATACATACTGAGCCGTCTTACCTGTCGGATTTTCCTTATCGAACAATCTCGGCTTTACAAGCTCGATATACCAGTCACAGAAGTTCTCCCAAATGAAATCGTACAAGTTTGAAAGCGCGATACCAAGTTCAAACTTATCAAGATTTTCAGTAACCGACTTAACAACGTCATTATACTTTGAAAGTATCCATTTATCCTCAAGCTGTAAATCATTCAAATCAGGCAATTTATTTTCTGTTACATCAAGGTTCATAAGAGTAAATCTTGACGCATTCCAAATCTTATTTGCAAAGTTACGGCTCGCCTCAACACGTTCAATATAGAAACGCATATCGTTACCCGGGGCATTACCTGTTGCAAG
>ERZ773103.828-NODE-828-length-34541-cov-6.635156_pt1 | contig 34541 bp, 40 predicted proteins | sample MGYA00511118_ERZ773103 | MGnify/ENA primary metagenome ERZ773103 (study PRJEB29015, sample SAMEA2737821) | human gut metagenome | biome: human gut; feature: human-associated habitat; material: faeces | place: China | collected 2012 ... | reverse complement strand
CAGTTTTTAACAAATATTCTTTTGCCTGTTCGGAGGTAAGTCCTGAGATTCTTTCCAGTTCCTGTACTCTTTGCTTACTCAGCTCTTCCACTTTCGCTTCGCGCTGACGTAAATGTTCTTCCTTTGCCGTAAATGCCGCTTCACGTCTCTCGATTGCGTCAGACTTCTTGTCTAAAGACTCTTCCTTGGACAGAACTCTCTTCTCATAACGCTGTAACTCTGCTCTACGTTCTTTGGTTTCCTTTTCGAGCTCATTCTTCGTCTTGATAGATTCTTCTTTAATTTCCAAGAGAGATTCCTTCTTCTTCGCCTCGGCTGTTTTAACTGCATCATCAATAATCTCGCGAGCTCTGCTTTCCGCATTACCAATTTTAGACTCAGCATTCTTCCTGAGATTGGATACCGTCACGAAATGACTGACAACTGCGGCTACAATGACTAACACTGCGGCTACAGCAATCACAATTCCTATTGGCACAGGAGCACCTCCTTATTAAATTTTCATTGTACAAATACAACATTTAAATTTTATACTGTTTTCACAAATATGTCAAGTATTCCACTCGTTAATCTGTATTACTTGACGGATATCTTCATAACCAAATCCTTTTCTTGCCAGATAGCCGTATATTTTGCGCATTTCCTGATCCGTAGCACTCTTTGGATCATATCTCTTTTTCCGTAAAAGATCACGTATAGCATTCAGAGAATCTTCTGCACTGTAGTATTCACTCAGAATCTCCTGTACCCGCTCCATATCTACACCTTTCTTCATCAAAAGTGCATAAATCTCTTTCTTACTTTTACTATTCTTCTTGCTTTCAATGAATCGTCGGATATAAGACTCGTCGTTAATATAGCCAAACGACTTCACGTAGGCAATTGCCTCATCCGCAATATCTGCCGGATAATCACCATTCAGCAGCTTGGTGCGAAGCTGGCTTTCTGTCCGGTCCATATCATTCAGCAGATGCATCGCCCGTAACTTTGCCCTTTTCAAAACAACCTTTTCCCGGATTTCCTGATATACTTCTTCACTCAGCTCGCCATCTTCCTGTATTCTATAGCGAAACAGTTCGCCTTTATAAAGCGTAAAGGCGAACTGTCCATCCAGATATACTTTAAACTTAGTCTTACTTACCGATTTGATATCTGTAATCTGCATCTTTTATTCCACATCTTTTCCCGCACTCTTGTCTGAATCTGCGGTCTCTTCTGTTGCATCTGCATCCTCAGACACCTGATAATGTGCACGTACTTTATGATCGATCTCTTCCATCTTATCCGGATGAGATGCAAGCCACTGCTTGGCGTTCTCACGTCCCTGTCCAATCTTATCTCCATCATAAGCAAACCATGATCCACTCTTATTCACAATACCAAGGTTCGTCGCCAGATCCAGGATATCTCCTTCCCTGGAAATACCTTTACCGAACATGATGTCAAATTCAGCCTCTTTGAAAGGTGGTGCGATCTTGTTCTTAACCACTTTAACACGAACTCGGTTACCCACCATCTCGCCGCTCTGCTTCAAAGTCTCAATACGACGGATATCCATACGGATAGAAGCATAGAACTTCAACGCACGACCACCTGTAGTAGTCTCTGGATTGCCAAACATCACACCAACCTTCTCACGTAACTGGTTGATAAAGATCACTACACAGTTCGACTTACTGATAACAGGTGTAAGCTTTCTAAGCGCCTGAGACATCAGTCTGGCCTGCAGACCCACATGCGAATCACCCATATCACCTTCAATCTCCTGTCTCGGTACAAGCGCTGCTACAGAGTCCACTACGATAATATCCATCGCACCGGAACGTACCATAGTCTCAGTGATCTCCAAAGCCTGATCACCGCTGTCCGGTTGTGAAATATACAGTTCGTCAATATTCACACCGATATTCTTCGCATATACAGGATCCAGTGCATGCTCTGCATCAATAAATCCTGCAATACCACCCTGCTTCTGTACCTCTGAAATCATATGAAGTGCTACTGTAGTCTTACCACTTGACTCCGGACCATATATCTCGATCACTCGTCCTCTTGGTACCCCGCCAAGTCCTAATGCAATATCCAGGCTCAGAGAACCTGTCGGAACAGTCTCTACTGCAACTCTGGCAGCCGGATCCCCCAGCTTCATCACTGTACCTTTACCAAAATCCTTCTCCAGCTTCGCTATCGCTGCATCTAATGCTTTCTTCTTATCATCACTTGCCATGTTATAATCTCCTTACATCTCGAACGCTTCCCCGAACATTCGTTCGTTGTCATGTATTAATAGTATTATAGTTCTCAAAAAAAGTCAACAATTAATTTCACAGATCTGTATATGTGAACATAATACAGCAGACTGTAGTTATTGTCAACCACAGTCTGTGTTTTAATTCTGATATGATACTTTTACATTTCCAAAATCGCGTTTTACTCCTGAAGAGAAGTTTTCTTTGTGATCGTAATTGTTTCACTGTAGCATGAGAAAATATTTTCCAGAACTTTCTTATCCTGTTTTCCTGTAAATGAACTTACGATCGGAACAATAATCAGTCCGCCTACCATTGCTACCACACCGGAATTAATAGATGATTTAAAAATGTAACTGAGTACAGTTCCCCAGCCGCTCACATCGGTTCCTGTAAGTGTGATCACTAACTGCAGTACAGCCACAGCACATCCCCAGACAAAGCATACAGCTACGGATGTCTTGCTGATTCCTTTCCAGTACAGTCCATATAAGAACGGTGCAAGAAATGCTCCTGCAAGTGCTCCCCAGGACACACCCATCATCTGGGCAATAAATGTAACTTCCGGATGTGCATCCTTGAAGATTGCGATCACTGCAGATACGATGATGAAAAATACAATGAATAACCGCATCGTAGATACCAGCTGTTCATCCGGTATTTTTTTCTTTAATGCCGGTCTGATCACATCCAGTGTAAATGTAGAACTGGACGTTAGTACCAGTGATGACAGTGTGGACATTGATGCCGACAATACAAGCACAATTACCACCGCAATTACAATAGACGGAAGTGTCGATAACATCGTAGGGATGATCGTGTCAAATAACGGTTTTCCGGTCATTTCATTGATTACAACACGGTTCGCATATAACCGACCGAAGCCTCCAAGAAAGTAACATCCGCCTGCCACGATAATCGCAAATATCGTAGAAATCACGGTACCTTTATGGATATCCTTTTCACTCTTAATGGCATAGAATTTACCAACCATCTGCGGCAATCCCCAGGTACCAAGAGATGTAAGGATGACTACAAAAAGAAGTGCCAACGGATCCGGTCCGAGAAATGCTGTATACGCGCCCTGCCATCCCGCATCTCCGGTAACAGAAGCAAGTGTTCTGGTAGCATTAAGCAGTCCTCCGTTATCCATCAGTACCGCACTGATTACAGCACAGATACCAAACAGCATGATAATTCCCTGAATAAAATCATTGATTGCTGTAGCCATGTAACCGCCAAAGATAACATACACACCGGTCAGTACTGCCATAACTACAATCACCACCCAGTAAGGAATATCAAACACCAGACCAAACAGACTGGATAATCCGTTGTAAAGGGATGCAGTGTATGGAATCAGAAAGATAAATACAATCACAGAAGCTGCCACTTTTAATGGGACAGATTCAAATCTTTTTCCGAAAAAATCCGGCATTGTCTTGGCATCCAGATGCTGCGTCATAACTCTTGTTCTTCTTCCCAGAACATTCCACGCAAGCAGAGAACCGATAAACGCATTACCAAGTCCTGCCCATGTAGATGCAAGTCCAAAGTTCCAGCCAAACTGTCCCGCATATCCCACAAAAATAACTGCTGAAAAGTATGATGTTCCAAAAGCAAACGCTGTAAGCCATGGACCTACACCGCGCCCGCCAAGAACAAAACCATTCACATCTTTCGCATGTTTTCTAGAATAAAATCCAACGTACACCATAACTCCAAAAAAGATGATTAACATTATGGCACACAGTAATTCTTTCGACATATTCATTTCCTCCATTCATTTCTCTCATCTGCAAAAAACACCGCCGCTTTAGACCGTTGCGCTTTAAAGCATTAAAGTTAATGTTGTTATAGTATCACAGGATGAATATACTGTCAAGAACAAAGAATGTGCCTTGGCACATTCTCGCGCCTGCGGCGGTCGCTTGCGACATCTACCTTATCCGCCGCAGTGCGCATCCTCGCGGAGCGGTTTTTACTTTACGGGAAAGCAATTTCCTGTAAAGTAAAAAAGATTCGGTTTAAAGGCCGAATCTTTTTATGCTATATGATAATCTCTAATACTTCTACTGCTGTTTTCACACATTCTCTGCAGCATGGCAATGGCTGTGCTCCTTTATCCGTAAGCAAATCTCTGCACATCAGAGATCCCTTCTTTTCTTCAAACAGACGAGCGGCCTCCATAATCTTGGTATAAGTATCTGATTTCGTCATATATGGATCAGAGAGATTTCCTGCTGAATTGGCAAGACCTATGGTCATAAACATCCCAACAACTGCACCACAAGTATCTTTAAGACCTCCCATTCCCAAACCAAATCCTTCTGTCATGCGAAATACATCTTTTTCTTCTAAGCCAAATTCCTCACAATAACAACATATAACTGACTGACAGCAGTTATACATGTGATTAAATTTGTCTTCCGCTATTTGAACCTTAGATTCCATATTTTTCCACAACCTCGCCCTGTTTTTTGTAAATGCTTCCTGCCGGCACCACTCCTCTTACGGATGAAAGCGGGTAGATATTACTGTGTGCTCCCACAACTGTTCCGGGATTCAGCACAGATCCGCATCCTACCTCTACTTCATCTCCAAGCATTGCTCCAAATTTCTTGATACCGGTCTCAATATTGCCTTCCGGAGTCTTGACAACCACCAGCTTTTTGTCGGATTTCACATTAGAAGTAATAGAACCTGCTCCCATATGCGCCTTATAACCAAGAATGGAATCACCCACATAATTGTAATGTGGCACCTGAACTTTGTTAAATAGCACAACATTTTTCAGCTCTGTAGAATTGCCCACAACCGCGCCTTCACCTACGATCGCATTGCCACGGATAAACGCACAATGTCTCACTTCTGCGTTCTTACCGATAATTGCCGGTCCGTGAATGTATGCAGACGGAAATACATTGGCAGATCTGGCAATCCATACGTCATCTCCCACCTTCTCATACTCGTCTGCCGGAAGCGTAGCTCCTAATTTCAGGATGAATGCGCTGATCTTTGGCAACACTTCCCATGGATAAGTAACTCCTTCAAACAAATCCTTCGCAATCGTCTCATCCAGTGTGTACAGTTCTTTGACAGTTATTTCTTTCATGATTTTTTTCCTTTCTTATAGAATCCAGCCGCACGGTCATAACATCCGCGCAGTTCATATTGATTATTCAGCCGCAGTACCCCCATGGTTCTGGACCGTATAAAGTTCTCTAATTTAGTCATATATTCTTCTGAAGTAATATCGCCTTCAGCCACATAAGTAAGCCCCTTTTCCCAACTTGCGGTAAGCTCCGGATTCAAAAGGGACCGAATAGAATGTTCCACCACGTCATAAATCATCTCGCCTTCCAGTGTCGGCGTTACGATCTGTGTCTTTTTATTCAATGCCAGATAGCCGTTATTAAATAACTTCTTCAGAATCTCTCCTCTGGTAGCGCTGGTTCCAATACCACTTCCTTTAATCTGGGCACGGAGTTCCTCGTCCTCAATAAGCTGACCTGCATTTTCCATTGCAAGAATCAATGAACCGGAATTATACCGTTTTGGCGGAGAGGTCTTCCCTTCCCGGATAGACAGGTCTGTCACCGGAAGGGACATGCCTTTACGGAGTGATTTAACTGCTTCCAGAAGTGCATTTTCTCCGGATTCGTCCTCCTCCTTTTGTCCCGGCACACCAGCTACTTTCATATATCCCTTTTCTGCCAGAACTTTGGTACTGGTAAAAAATGACTCTTCTCTTATCTTACCGGTTACCAGCACTTTCTGATATACCGCTGGCGGATAGAAGATACTTAAGAATCTCCGAACGATCACATCATAGATCTGCCCGGACAAATGAGACAGACTCTTTAATGCACTCTCTCCCTGTCCGGTCGGAATGATCGCATAGTGGTCTGTAATCTGCTTGTCATTCACATATCGAGTCTTTGCCAGTCCCTTATGACTTCCCATAGTCACAATATCATTCAGAAATGGTACCGCCGGACTGTATTTCATGAGTCCGTTCAGATTCTTATGGATTTCCTTTGCCACAGCCGTTGAAAGCACTCTGGCATCCGTTCTCGGATAAGTAACCAGTTTCTTCTCATAGAGTTCCTGTACCACCCGCAGTGTCTCGTCAGGACTGATTTTAAACCTCTTGGAACATTCATTCTGAAGTTCCGCCAGGTTAAATAGCAATGGTGGATTCTTCTTTTCTTTTTTCTTTTCAATGGATTCGATCCGATACATACACGGCTCTTCTTCTTTTAAATAACGAATCAGTTCCTCCGCGGTTTCTTTTTTCTTGAATCCATTTTCCTTGTAAAGAAGCAGAGACGCATAATACTTTGAACCTTCTACTGCCTTCCATTCGCCTTCCAGCTTCTGCCCATTCACTTCTACGGTACTGAGGACACGGTAAAACGGAGTCTCTACAAATTCACGAATTTCCCGTTCTCTGCGGACAACCATGCCAAGTACACAGGTCATAACTCTTCCTACAGAAATAACAGAATACTTTTTATTCAGATAATTCGATATACTGTTACCGTATTTCAATGTCAGAAGACGTGAAAAATTAATTCCCATCAGATAATCCTCTTTGGCACGCAGATAAGCTGATGCCGACAGATTATCATATTCTGACAAATCCTTTGCCTCTCTGATCCCGCGCAGAATTTCTTCTTCTGTCTGGGAATCAATCCAGACTCTTAATCTCTTTTTATTCTGTACACCGGTCATCTGTTCCACCAGACGGTAAATGTATTCTCCCTCACGACCGGAGTCGGTACAGACATAAATGGTATCTACATCATCTCGTTTCAACAAACCGGATACAATCCGAAACTGCTTGGAAGTCTGTGGAATAACTTCGTATTTAAATTCATCCGGCAAAAAAGGCAGAGTCTCCAGACTCCACCGTTTGTATTTCATATCGTAGACTTCCGGATAGCTCATCGTGACCAGATGTCCCACACACCATGTCACGATACTGTCTTCAGCTTCCAGATAGCCGTCGCCGCGCTTTGTCTTTAAGTGGAGCGCCTTGGCAAATTCCTGCGCCACACTTGGTTTCTCAGCGATATATAGCGATTTACCCATATATTATCTCCAGTTCTGTCTTATTCTTCCATATATCGGAGCAGATTAGCATACTCCTTTTTCATCAGAGCATAACCATGCTCATAAAAGCTCATCAACTTATCATAATCACGCTCTAGTCTGGATACTGTTGGAACCATTGGACGAATCACATAGATTCTTCCTTCTGCTTCCAGCTTCTCTACCAGTTCCATCGTACGGTTATACATACGATTCCTGTGAACAGCACACGCTGCCATCTTTGGATAGCTCTTGTATGCTTTGCGGTAAAGCTTCGCCGTCCCCTTAGACACCGGTTTCTTGCGGTAACCCGGATTACGCGTAAGCACTACGATGATCTTGGCATTGCCACTTTTCAATGCATGACGGATCGGTACAGAATCTGCCACTCCACCATCCAGATATGGCACACCATCAATATTCACCATCGGTGAAGCCAGCGGCATACTGCTGGATGCACGGCACAGCCTCATCAAACGTTCTCTGTCACTGTGTTCTTCCATATATTCTGCTTTACCGGTCACGCAGTTCGTCGTCACAATCTCACATTTCATATTGGATGCAAAAAATGTATCATAATCAAACGGATATATCTCATTCGGATAACGGTCAAAGATCATATCCATATTTAATAAACTTTTGTCTTTTAAAAATTTTCTTACTCCCTGATAGTAACTGTATTCCTTCTCTCTGTGGATCATACAGTCTCTGGTCCTGCCCGGCTGTCTGGATACATAATCCACGCCATTGCAGCTTCCGGCAGATACGCCGATAACATGGGAGGTATAGAACTCTTTTTCCATCAGGTAGTCCAATACGCCTGATGTGAACACTCCCCTGGTGGCTCCGCCTTCCAGTATCATGGTTGCATGATGCATGATATCCCCTTCTTTCTAATTACAACAAGTATGGCATAATTATATACCAGCTTCCTTGCTATTTCCATGTTTTTTTGATAAGATTGTCTGCGGATATAAGAATAAGGAGGATTATCAAGCTATGATAAGCACAAGCAATGTTACCCTGCGTGTCGGTAAAAAGGCGCTATTTGAAGATGTAAGCATCAAGTTTACCGAAGGCAACTGCTATGGTCTGATCGGAGCAAATGGTGCCGGTAAATCGACATTTTTAAAGATTCTGTCCGGTCAGTTAGAGCCTACCAACGGTGAAGTGATCATTACGCCTGGTGAGCGTTTGTCATTTCTTCAGCAGGATCATTTTAAATATGATGAATACATGGTTCTTGATACGGTCATCATGGGCAATGCCAGACTGTACGAGATTATGAAAGAAAAAGAAGTACTCTATGCCAAAGAAGATTTTACTGATGAAGATGGAATCCGTGCCAGCGAACTGGAAGGCGAGTTTGCAACCATGAACGGATGGGAAGCCGAGTCCGATGCAGCTACACTTCTGAATGGACTTGGAATTGGTACCGAACTCCATTACACCATGATGAAGGACCTTCCTGGCCCGGATAAAGTAAAAGTTCTTCTTGCCCAGGCACTGTTTGGCAACCCGGACATCCTGCTTCTGGATGAGCCGACGAACCATTTGGATCTGGATGCTATCGGATGGCTGGAAGAATTTCTGATCAACTTTGACAATACTGTAATCGTAGTGTCACATGACCGTTATTTCCTGAATAAGGTATGTACACAGATTGCTGATATCGATTATGGCAAAATCAAGCTCTATGCCGGTAACTATGACTTCTGGTACGAATCCAGCCAGCTGCTGATCCGCCAGATGAAAGAAGCTAACAAAAAAAAGGAAGAAAAGATCAAAGAGTTGCAGGACTTTATTTCCAGATTCAGTGCCAACGCTTCCAAGTCCAAACAGGCAACTTCCCGTAAACGTGCCCTGGAAAAGATCCAGCTCGATGATATTCAGCCGTCTAGCCGTAAATACCCATACATCAATTTCACTCCAAACCGTTCCATCGGTAATGAGGTACTCACCGTTGACGGACTAAGCAAAACGATTGAGGGCGAAAAAATTCTGGACAATATCAGTTTCACACTGAACCGAGAAGACAAGGTTGCATTTGTCGGCGGCAATGAGCTTGCTAAGACAACACTTTTCCAGATCCTGATGGGTGAAACGGAACCGGATGAAGGTACTTATAAATGGGGTGTCACCACTTCACAGGCGTACTTCCCATTGGACAGCACCTCTGAATTCGACAATGAAGATACCATCGTAGAATGGCTGACACAGTATTCTGAAAACAAAGATGCCACTTACGTGCGTGGCTTCCTTGGACGTATGCTGTTCGGTGGTGACGACGGTGTTAAGAAAGTAAAGGTTCTCTCCGGTGGCGAGAAGGTACGCTGTCTTCTGTCTAAGATGATGATCTCCGGTGCCAATGTACTGCTTTTTGATGAACCGACCAACCACCTTGATATGGAATCCATCACCGCTCTGAATAACGGTATGATCAACTTCCCTGGTGTGATCTTATTTACATCCCGTGACCACCAGATCGTGCAGACCACTGCCAACCGTATCATGGAAATCGTACCGGGCGGCAAAATGATCGATAAGATCACCACCTATGACGAATATCTGGAAAATGACGAACTGGCAAGAAAGCGTCAGACATACACGGTTGAAAGTGATGATGAAGATTAAACTTACAAAAAGAACTCTCGTGGAATCCACGGGAGTTCTTCTTGTATATGCCAGGTTTCTGATCCCTGCCCTTATTTCTTTGTAATATATCCTTTTGCTGTCAGTGTTTCAGCGCAAAGCACTGCTCCACCTGCAGCACCACGTACGGTATTATGTGACAGTCCAATGAATTTGAAATCATACATGCTGTCTTCTCTCAGACGTCCGATCGATACACCCATACCATGTTCGTAATCTACATCCAGTTTAACCTGTGGGCGATTATCTTCTTCCAGATACTGGATAAACTGCTTTGGAGCACTTGGAAGTTCTGCTTCCTGTGGGAATCCCTTGAAATCGCGGAGTGCCTGAATCAGCTGTTCCTTCGTTGGTTTCTTCTCAAAATTAATAAATACAGCTGCTGTATGTCCATTCAATACTGGTACACGGATACACTGGCAGGTGATCTTTGGCAATTCTGCCTTTACAATCTGACCATTTTCAACTTTACCAAGTACACGCAATGGCTCCTGTTCACTCTTTTCTTCCTCTCCACCGATGTACGGAATAATGTTCTCTACCATCTCCGGCCAGTCACGGAATGTCTTTCCTGCTCCTGAGATTGCCTGGTATGTAGTAACTACCAGTTCTTTTGGTCCAAATTCTTTCCATGCAGCAAGGCAAGGAGCATAGCTCTGGATAGAACAGTTTGGTTTAACAGCAATAAATCCGCGTTTGGTTCCAAGACGCTCTTTCTGAGCTGCGATAACCTCAAAATGCTCCGGATTAATCTCCGGTACTACCATCGGTACGTCCGGTGTCCATCTGTGGGCACTGTTGTTAGATACGACCGGTGTCTCTGTCTTCGCGTACTCTTCCTCGATCGCGCGAATCTCATCTTTAGTCATATCCACTGCGCTAAACACAAAATCAACGGTAGATGCCACTTTCTCTACTTCATTGACATTCAGTACAATCAGTTTCTTAACTGCTTCCGGCATCGGAGTATCCATCTTCCAACGTCCTCCGACTGCCTCTTCATAAGTCTTGCCTGCTGATCTCGGACTCGCAGCTACCGTTACTACTTCAAACCACGGATGATTATCAAGCAGTGTGATAAATCTCTGACCTACCATACCAGTTGCACCCAAAATACCTACTTTTAACTTTTCTTCCATTGCCTTTTCCTCCTGTCTCATTCCTATTTATCATATTCTCTGATGTACTGTTTGTAAATCTGAATCACCTGTTCCATAGCAGCTTTACCAGGTGCTCCAGTTGTCAGACGTTTATTTACACAGGTTTCCATGCTGATCGCGTCATAAATGTCTTCTTCAAATACCGGAGAAATTGCTTTGTACTCTTCCAATGACATATCATCCAATGCGATATTCTTCTCAATACAGTAAAGGACGAGCTGACCTACAATGCCATGTGCATCACGGAACGGAACACCGTGATTTACCAGGTAATCTGCCGCATCTGTAGCATTCGTAAAACCATTCTTGGCACTTGCATGCATATTACCTTTTTTAAACTGCATGGTACTCAACATACCGGTAAAGAGTGCAATACATCCTTTGGCTGTATCAATGGCATCGAAACTCATCTCTTTATCTTCCTGCATATCTTTATTATAAGCAAGCGGAATACCTTTCATCGTAGTAAGCAGAGATGTAAGCGCGCCATAAACACGTCCTGTCTTACCCCTTACAAGTTCTGCGATATCCGGATTCTTCTTCTGCGGCATAATACTGCTTCCGGTACTGTAAGCATCATCGATCTCTACAAACTGATATTCATTAGAATTCCAGATGATCACTTCCTCACAGAAACGTGAAAGATGCATCATGACAATAGATAAAGCCGAAAGAAGCTCCAGCAGATAATCTCTGTCAGATACACCGTCCATACTATTCAGTGTCGGTCCGTCAAAACCAAGAAGCTTTGCAGTATAATCACGATCCAGTGGGTAAGTGGTACCTGCAAGAGCTCCTGATCCCAGCGGGCAGGTATTCATTCTCTTGCTGATATCACGCATACGTTCGTGATCTCTCTTAAACATCTCAAAGTATGCGCCCATATGATGTGCAAGTGTGATCGGCTGTGCCTTCTGCAGATGTGTAAATCCAGGCATAATTGTCTCCGTATTCTCCTGCATGATTCCCAGAATCGTTCGTAAAAGCGTCTTTAACAACTGATCGATCTGAGCAATTTCATCTCTGGTATACAGCTTCATATCAAGTGCCACCTGATCATTACGACTTCTTCCGGTATGCAGCTTTTTGCCCGCATCTCCGATCCGGTCGATCAGATTCGCTTCCACAAAGCTGTGAATGTCTTCGTATTTATCTGTAATCTCAAGTTTACCCTTCTCCACGTCATCGAGGATTCCTTCCAGTCCTTCAATGATCTGCTGTTTCTCTGTCTCAGTCAGAATCTCCTGCTTGGCAAGCATCATCACATGTGCAATACTTCCACGGATATCCTGCGCATACAGTTTTTTATCAAATGAAATAGAAGCGTTAAAATTGTAAACAAGTTGATCCGTCTCTTTTGTAAAACGTCCGCCCCATAATTGTGCCATTGGTATCCCTCTTTCTATAATCATGTTTTCTCTTTTGAAATATTCAGTTACATATTTTAGCATACAATCAGAACCTTGAAAAGTCCCTCATCTGACTTTTTATGCATTTCTGATGCATATCTATGCTTTTTCTGTATTTTGTCTGCGTCTCTCTTCCGCTTCATTCCAGGAATAAACGCATCCACAATAATCCTGCCGATACAGTCCGTATTCCTTCGACAACTCAACAGAACGCTTATATCCGTTCTTTTTCTTGAAGTCTGACAGTAGATATTTTACACCATATTCTTCCGCCAGCCTGCTTCCAATCTCATTCAACTTCTGAGCATTCTTCATCGGGCTGATACTGAGTGTCGTGGTAAAATATTCATAGCCGCCATCTCTTGCAAGCTCTGCCGCCTCTCTTAAGCGAAGCTCGTAACAGCGCATACAACGTTCTCCACCCTCCCTGGCATCTTCCAGCCCTTTCGCCATATCATAGAATCTATCCTTGTCATATTCTCCCGCCACAAAACTGATCTTATGCTTTGCAGGCAGTTCATCAATCAGCTTCTGCTGCTCAATGATCCGCTTCGAGTACTCGGACTCCGGATAAATGTTCGGATTATAATAAAAAACCGTAATCTGGAAATACTGACTTAAATATTCCAACACATAACTGCTGCAGGGTGCACAGCAACTGTGCAGTAAAAGTGTCGGCACATACTCTTCTTTTTCCAGCTTTACGATCAGCTTATCCAGTTCTTTCTGATAGTTCATTCAGATATCACCTCTGTTTCGTATAATTACTGTTACCTTATGTTTATTCAGTATATGGCATTTCTCTTACCGTCGCAAGAACTCTTTTCTTACATTTTCATAAAATGAACCAGAACATCTTTTTTCAGGAGGCTCTATGGAAAAGCATACTGATCGGATTCTGGAATTAAAATCTATCTATTATTCCTATCATAATGCCGATGGCGAAACTCCTGCCATCACAGATCTTTCATTTTCGGTAAATGAAAGTGAATTCATTGCCATCGTCGGACCTTCCGGCTGTGGCAAATCCACATTACTGTCCCTCATTTCAGGGCTGATCACGCCCGAAAAAGGTCTGATCAAGATCAACGGGAGATCCTTGCGGGAAAGTGCTGCAAATATCGGCTATATGCTTCAGCACGACCAGCTCTTTGAATGGCGGACTATCTACCACAATGTACTTTTAGGTCTTGAGATTCAGCATACGCTCTCTGCCAGAACCAGGGAAAAAGCCCATGAACTCTTAGATACTTATGGACTAAAACAATTCGAAAATTCCAGACCATCTGAACTCTCCGGTGGTATGCGGCAACGGGCAGCCCTGGTGCGTACCCTTATCCTGGAACCAGATATCCTGCTTCTTGATGAACCATTTTCTGCACTGGACTATCAGACCAGACTGCGTGTAGGCGACGACATTGGACAGATTCTGAAAAAAGAAAAGAAAACTGCCATTCTGGTGACTCATGATCTGTCAGAAGCAATTTCACTGGCAGACAGAATCATTATCTTAACTTCAAGACCTGCCACTGTCCACCAGACTGTCCCACTGATTTTTAATCTGGAAGACGATACTCCATTAAACAGAAGAAATGCACAGGAATTTAAAAATTACTTTTCACTGATATGGAAGGAGCTGAATAGCGATGCATGAATTATCCGCAGCGCAGCAAAAATATCTTCATATGCAAAAAAGACACAGACGAGTCGTCTGTGTATCCAGAATCCTGATTCTGTTCGGTTTTTTATTCGTATGGGAATTCACTGCTAACACCGGGATCATTGATTCCTTTATCTTCAGTTGTCCCTCACAGATTGTTCTCTGCTTTCGCGAATTGATGGTGGATGGAATCATTTTCCATCATATAGGAATCACACTCTATGAAACCATCGTAAGCTTTTTGCTTGTCATTCTGATCAGTATCTTAATGGCGGTACTTCTCTGGACGTTCCGCTATTTATCTGAAATACTTGATCCATATATGGTTGTACTGAACAGTCTGCCTAAATCTGCCCTGGCACCGCTCCTCATCGTATGGCTGGGTGCCAATCGCACTACGATCATCGTAGCCGGAATGTCTGTTGCGATCTTCGGCAGCATACTAAGTCTGTATACGAGCTTTATCTCTGTAGATCCGGAAAAGATCAAACTGATATACACGCTTCACGGCACAAAATTCCATGCTCTTACAAAAGTTGTTCTGCCTGCCTCTCTTCCGGCTATCATCAACATTATGAAAGTGAATATCGGGCTCTGTCTTGTGGGCGTGATCATCGGAGAATTTCTAGCAGCCAGAAGCGGTCTGGGTTATTTGATCATCTACTCAAGCCAGGTGTTCAAAATGGATCACCTGCTGATGAGTATCTGTCTCCTGTGCCTGATGGCAATGCTTCTGTATGCACTGATCAATGCTTTAGAAAAATGGTACCTCGCCTGTCAGCACCGATAACACTATAACTGATTTAACACCCCAAGAATCTCTTCCATCCCTTCATCATTGAATGGATACACAGATTCTTTCTTTTCCGCTTTTGATGCATCATAGCACTCCGGACCTTCCCAGATTGTCAGTTTGAACCGGGAATCCTCAGCTTCCGTATCAGATTTTTCAATTCGATAATTGTATTTTCCTTTGCTGCCGTTGAATTTGGACTTTTTATAAAATGCTAACGGAAACAGCATTTGTCTCGTAATCTTCATATCGTATTCTCCTTTTGTAAATCCGGTAATACAAAAGGCTGCGCAATGCGCAGCCCCTACATATAAGCTGGAAATCGGACTTGAACCGACGACCCCTTCATTACGAGTGAAGTGCTCTACCAACTGAGCCATTCCAGCAGATGTGATCTGCTATAAGCAGTCACAACTAATATTATATCTGATTTGTGAGAATTTGCAAGTCTTTTTTAATTGGATTCCTGAATCCGTACATTCATCTGACGATACGGAATCACAATACTTTCCCTGTCAAATGTCAGCTTGATCCCTTCCAGCATATCCCAGCGCACATTCCAGTAATCTTCTGTACTTACCCAACATCGCATTCCGAGAATCACTCCGTCATCGCCAAGTTCATCCACAAAGATTCTGTGTTCTTTATCCTGCATGATTCTTGACTCTTTCCGGATCAGATCCGCCAACACTGCTTTTGCTTTCAAAAGATCAGATTCATAGGAAATCGATACCTTCAGTTCCAGTTTACGCTCATCCATATGGGTAACATTAGTTAAACTGTTATTAGTCAGCATACCATTGGGAATGACAACAGTACGGTTATCGACCGTTAATAATTTGGTATAAAAGAGCTGAATTTCCTTTACTGTTCCTTCATCACCGTGATTATCTTCGATAATATAATCGCCTACCACAAATGGTTTCAAAAGCAGAATCAGAATACCACCGGCAAAGTTGGACAAACTTCCCTGCACAGCCAGACCTACTGCAACACCTGCAGATGCGATTAACGCTGCAACCGATGCGGTATCAAATCCAAATTTCGTTGCAATGGTAAATAGCAGTATTCCATACAACATAAACTTTAATAATGAATCTACAAAAGTTTCCACACCTTTGTCTACATTAGATCTTTCCAGCATTTTGCGGGTCAGCTTTCGAATCCATTTGATCGCGATTCTTCCAAGAAAGAAAAATATCAGTGCAAGCACGATCTCTATAGCAAAACTGATCAGATTCGGAATATGATCCTGCAGATATTGAATAAAGACATTCACATCTTCTGCCGCTTCATTGGTCGTTTCTATTACTTCATCCATACTTCCGTCTCCTTACTCCACTTTCGTCTCTTCTTTTAATGCAAGAAATGCACTGAGGTTACCTCTTTTTCCTTTGGTATAGCGATGCGAGAATAACAGCTCGTGATTACAGCAGGTACACACATTCGTCACCGCCATATGTTCTGCTTTTACACCTGCATCCAACAGATTAATCTCATTGGCGCGCCAGAGATCCAACTGATACTTTCCATTCTCTTTGCGATAGAACAATGAATCCCAGTCTGTTTCTTTATAATTTGCCCGAAATTCATCAATGACATCCTCGCTAACTTCATAACACTCCTGGCAGATAGAGGGACCTACAACCGAGCGGATATCCACTGGATCACATCCAAATGTCTCCTGCATTTTCCGAACCGTCGCAATAGCCATCTTATGAACTGTGCCGCGCCATCCAGAATGGCTCAGCCCGATAACACGTTTTACCGGATCCACAAAATATAAAGGCACACAGTCTGCATAGAAGGTCACCAGGCAAAGACCCGGCACATTGGTGATCATACCATCCGTCTCCGGCATCGTCTTACCATAGTTCGTCTCATCCACTACCACCACATTGGTAGTGTGTGTCTGATTCGTATATACCATTTTGCTTTCTTCCACACCGATTGCTGCCGCAAGTCTTCTGCGATTCTCATTTACTGCCTCCGGATCATCTCCCCTGGTGGTACTGATATTCATCGTAGCACAATCTCCCTTGCTGACACCGCCAAGCTTTGTTGAAAATCCCTGTTTCACAATTCCAGTCTCTTCCAGCAATGGACTTACCAGCAATGGAACGCCTGCTGACTCTGTCAGATTCCATATGGATTTATCATTTGCATACTTTATCTTCATATGTTCTAGCCCCTACCCTTTATAATCAAATGCATTCCGGTACAGCTGAATCTCATCGCCAGCTTCTCCCAGAATGCCTACTACATCAAATCTGCAGGGACATCCCCACACACCATTTACCGTCATGTAATATAGTGCACATCTGGAAATGACCTGCTGTTTCCTTATATGAACCGCTTCCGTCGGCATGCCTTTTCTGCGATCTGTGCGGTACTTCACCTCACAGAATACCAGATATTCCCCATCTCTGGCAATAATATCAATCTCGCCCTGTCTACAGTGATAATTATACTGCAGGATCTGATAGCCCTGCTGCTCAAGATATTTTCCTGCAACCTGCTCGTATCTGGCACCCACAGAACGTTGATTCTTCTTATTATACTGCTTTCGTTTTTTCATAGGTATAAGCTTTTGCTCTCATATTCTGTAAATCCCTCAATTACAACACCTATGACTCAGATATTATATGTATTTATGGATAAAACTCATCCGGTGGATCGGTGTCGGTCCCAACTTCTTCAATCCCTCAATATGTGCTTTGGTTCCATAACCCTTATTGGATGCAAAATCGTATCCCGGAAATACCTTTTCATATTCAACCATCAATCGGTCTCTTGTCACCTTTGCAAGAATACTTGCTGCCGCAATGGATACACTCTTAGCGTCTCCTTTAATGATCGGTATCTGCATAATCTCAATTTCCGGTATAGTAACAGCATCATTTAACAACAGATCCGGCTGTACTGACAGATTGCTGATCGCCATACGCATTGCCTCATATGTTGCCTGCAGAATATTGATCTCGTCAATCCTTGCCGGGCTAGCCATTCCGATTCCCGTAGCAACCGCCTCTTTCAGAATCACTTCATACAACTCTTCCCGCTTCTTTTCTGATAATTTCTTCGAATCATTAAGATACAGAATCGGATGATCCTTTGGTAATATGACAGCTCCGGCAACAACCGGACCTGCAAATGGTCCGCGTCCCACCTCGTCAATACCGCATATTGCCTGATGATCACTGTATTCTTTCTCAAATACACTCATAGCTTCTGTGCGGGCGATTTCTTTTTCCAGCTTTTCCTGCTGCTTACGCAGTCTCTCTTCTTCTCGTTTATTCATGACGGATCACTCCTACCTTATCAAACGGGTAAATACGTACCCATGCCCGTCCCAGCAGGTCTTTTCGCTTTAGTATACCAACACTTGGATCCCGGCTGTCCGAACTGTTATTCCGGTTATCTCCGAGCACAAAATACTCATCATCCCCAAGCGTGATCGGCTCGGCTGCAATTCCTGCTGACTGCATAACTTCCTTACCATAGATATCACTTTCCAGCTTCTCTCCGTTGATATAGACATATCCGTCTTTTACCTGCACCGTCTCTCCCGGCAGACCGATAATACGCTTAATATAATAAACATTTTCCTCATACTGATATGGAAATACGATAATATCATATCGCTTTGGATCACGGAACCGGTAAGAAATCTTATCAACGATCAGCTGGTCACCATCCTGCAGCGTCGTTTCCATAGAATGACCACTCACGCTGGTTCTCTGTCCCACAAATGTGATAATCAGCCATGTCAAACCGACAATGATTGCAATATAAACAAGCCAGCCAAACAACTCGTAAGCCACAGAATGTGATTTCTTTTCTTTTTTAGTTTTCCCCATAATGCATATCCCCTTTCAAATTACCGACTACGCCAGATCCTGTACCTCCGGATATTCCAGCGTCAGTCTGCCAAGCTTGCCACTTCTGAAGTCTTCCAATAACAGATTCGAAGCCTTCACATAATCAAGCTCATTGCCACGCACCAGACAATGTTTCTGTTCTGCGATTTCTTTCAGACATGCATAGGAATCCTGATCTTCATTGATCCCATATTTATCAGCCAATACACCTGAATAATTTATAGTCATAAATTTGATCAGTTCAGAAGCCAGTTCCTCAATATTCAGAATCTCATCCTTAATAGAACCGATCAGCGCCAGTCGAAGTCCTACGCTCTGATCTTCGAATTTCGGCCAGAGGATACCTGGGGTATCCAGAAGTTCCACACTCTTGTTCAGGCGAATCCACTGCTTTCCTTTTGTAACTCCCGGCTTATTACCTGTCTTAGCCGCAGCCTTTCCTGCCAGAGAGTTAATAAATGTGGACTTGCCCACATTCGGGATTCCTACTACCATCGCTCTTACCGGACGGTTCAGAATGCCCTTTCTGCGGTCGCGTTCAATCTTCTCTTTGCAGGCTTCCTGGATCACAGCCTGAATCGACTTTAATCCACCACCCTTTTTAGAATTTACTTTCACGCAGGAATAGCCCTTACTTTCAAAATACGCTTTCCATTCATTATTCCAACGGTCTTCTGCAAGATCCGCCTTATTAAGCAGAATCAGTCTCGCTTTGCCCTTCCCCAGCTCATCAATGTCTGGATTACGGCTGGAAAGTGGTACTCTGGCATCTACCAGCTCGATCACCAGATCAATCAGTTTTATATTTTCCTGCATCATTCGTTTTGCCTTGGTCATATGACCCGGATACCATTGAAAATGCATAATCTCCTCCATTTTCGCAATCTATGTCTTATTTCTTTATAAATCCCATATGGTCAAATGGTGACAGTAAAAACCACGCCTTCCCATATATATAGGAGCGTTTCACATTGCCTACATCTGCCATACGGCTGTCTTCACTTTTATCTCGATCATCTCCAAGCACGAAATACTCATCTCCGCCCAGAGTAATCTTCTCCGATACGATTCCCACATCATTAATCTCTGTTGCAGTATAGTCTTCTTTCAGCTTTTCTCCATTAATATATACCGAACCTTCGATAATTTCCACCGTCTCTCCCGGAAGTCCGATGATTCGTTTTATGTAATAGTGAGAATTCTCATTTCCCTTCGGTTTAAATACGATGATATCACCACGCTTTGGCGAAGTCACATTATATGCGAAGCGATTCACCAGTACAACGTCTCCATTGCTAAGCTTCGGACTCATAGAATCCCCCACAGTACTGACTCTCTGTCCGAAATACCACACAAACACAAATGCAAACAGTAACACGACTGCAATCTGTAAAATCCAGCTTAACACTGTATGCAGTCTTCTGGAACTGAAAAATCCGCGGATATTCAGATCCCTGATGGACCAATTCTTTTTCTTACGCGGTCTGTTCTTTGGTCTTTTTACCGGAATCGTCTTGCGTTCCGGTTCCTTCTTCTGAAACGGCAGGATGATCTGCCGTCTTTTTCTGTCTCTTATACTATTCGATCTTCTATTACGTCTCGGCATATCTGTATTCCTCGTATACAAAAGCAGGGACAAGTACGTATGTATTTGCCCCTTCTCATGTGTAACTATTTTACTAATTCTTTAACCTTTGCAGCCTTACCGATACGTCCTCTCAGGTAGTTCAGTTTCGCTCTTCTTACTTTACCTCTGCGTACAACTTCAACCTTCTCAACGTTTGGTGAATGCAATGGCCATGTCTTCTCAACGCCAACACCGTTAGAATTCTTTCTTACAGTGAATGTAGCTCTTGAGCTTCCACCCTGTTTCTTAAGAACAGTACCCTCGAAAACCTGAATTCTTTCGCGGTTACCCTCTTTGATCTTACCGTAAACTTTTACAGTATCGCCAACATTAAACTGTGGCACGTTCTCTTTGAGCTGTTCTGCTTCAATACTCTTAATAATATCGTTCATTGTGCGACCTCCTTATTATTCGGATGTTCTTAATACGTCCTATTACAGTATCAGAGGACCATCTCTTCTTCTCACAACGTATTATATACTATCATACCATCACAGACTTTGCAAGCTTTTTTTCCTCTTCTGTGAGATTTGCTTTTTCCAGAAGATCCGGACGATTCTTTGCAGTACGAATCACTGACTGCTCTCTGCGCCATTTCTCAATATTCGCATGATGTCCGGACAACAATACCGGCGGCACCTGCTTCTCATGCCAGATCTCCGGTCTGGAATACTGCGGGTATTCTAACAGATTATCCTGAAAACTCTCGAATTCAGCAGATACATCATTATGAAGCACACCCGGCACCATCCTGGACACGGCATCTACCATGACCATCGCCGGAAGTTCACCACCCGTCAGCACATAATCACCAATTGATACATAATCTGTAACGATTTCATCTAATACACGCTCGTCAATCCCTTCATAATGTCCACATAAAAAGATCAGTTCCTCTTCCTGCGCAAGCTCTTCCGCCATCCCCTGCGTAAATGTCTGACCCTGTGGTGACATGTACAGCACCCTGGGCTTCTTTTTTTCGACACATAGCTCACTGTCTGCACCGCCTTGTGTATGGATCTTGTCTATAATTGCCTGATAGCACTGATAGACAGGCTCTGCCTGCATCAGCATCCCGGCACCACCACCATAAGGATAATCATCTACACTGTTATGCTTGTTAAATGCATAATCACGGATATTCACCGCTTCAATAGATAAGATTCCTTTGCTGATCGCACGTCCTGTAATACTGGTATTCAGTCCTCCCATCACCATTTCCGGGAATAGTGTCATAATATGAATATTCATTACATCAGGCCCTCCATCAGGTGAATCGTCATGCGTTCCTCATCCATATCTACATCAAGGATACACTCTCTAATCGCAGGAATCAGTACTTCGCCATGTTCCAGGGAATCAATGATATAGACATCATTAGCTCCTGTCTCCATAACATCTTTCAGCGTACCGAATTCACTGCCGTCTTCTGTGCATACCTTCATGCCTATCATATCTGCAATAAAGTACTCATCCTCGTCAAGATCCACCGCATCCTCACGGTCGATCATCAGGCTCTTTCCTCTATATTTTTCAATGTCATTAATATTGTCGATCCCCTTAAATTTCAGGATTGCAAATTGCTTAAAAAACTTCACATTCTGGATTTCTAATGGAAGCATCTCTCTCCCGGTATCCAGATACACTTTCTTTAACTGTCTGAAACGTGTTACATCATCTGTCGTTGGAAATACTTTTACTTCTCCGCGCACCCCATGTGTTGACGAAATCACGCCTACCTGCAACTGTTTTTCCATCTTACTCTCCTTACTCACTAAATGAGCAGACTGACACCTGCTCAATATAATCGTGTAAGCACGATTTCTGCATAGCGGCTTATTGCACAAAAAGTCCCCAATCAGGGGACTTTCTATATTAATCAGCGATATCTACAATCACTTTACGATCTTCCTTGGCTGCAGCTGCTTTTACAACCGAACGGATTGCCTTGGCAATTCTTCCCTGCTTACCGATGACTTTGCCCATGTCAGACTCTGCCACATGAACCTCGACAACGGTAGCTTTCTCTTCCTGCTTCTCAGTTACAACTACTTCATCCGGATTATCGACCAATGCTTTTGTAATGACTTCAACCAATTCTTTCACGAATGAACACCTCCGCCAATACTTATTTTTCGATACCGGCTGCCTTGAAAAGCTTTCCAACTACTTCTGTTGGCTGTGCTCCATTGTTAAGCCACTTCTTAGCTGCTTCCTCATTGATAGAGAAACCACTTGGTTCAAGGTTCGGATCATATGTTCCGATCTCCTCGATAAATCTTCCATCTCTTGGGGATCTGGAATCTGCTACAACGATTCTATAGAAAGGAGCCTTCTTCTGTCCCATTCTTCTTAATCTGATCTTTACTGCCATTTCATTCACCTCCGTATAATTTTAAATTATTTTCATTAATATATGTTAAAAAGGTAATCTGAATTTTCCCTTTTTACCACCTCTGCCCATTTTGTTCATGGATTTCATCATCTTTTTCATCTCATTGAACTGCTTGACCATACGGTTCACCTGACTGATATCCACTCCTGCACCTTTAGCAATCCTGTGCTTTCTGGAAGGATTCATCAAATCCGGATTCTCGCGTTCTTCCGGCGTCATAGAATAGATCATTGCTTCCATTCGTGCCATCTGCTTCTCTGCTTCGCTTGTCTGCTCATCTGAGATCTTTAATCCCTTGCCGCCAAGTGCTCCCATTCCCGGAAGCATTCCAAGAATACCTGACATACCACCCATCTTCTTCATCTGCTGGGTACTCGCAAGAAAATCATTGTAATCAAACTGATTCTTCTTCATCTTCTGAGTCAGCTGTTTTGCCTGATTTTCATCAATCTCAGCCTCTGCCTTCTCAATCAGAGACAACACATCTCCCATACCCAGTATTCTGGATGCCATACGGCTTGGATAAAACTGTTCCAGATCCGATAGCTTCTCACCCATACCTACATAAAGGATTGGTTTGCCGGTTACTGCCTTAACTGATAACGCTGCACCACCACGAGTATCACCGTCCAACTTGGTAACGATCACACCGTCAATGCCTACCTTCTGATCAAATTCAGCTGCCACATTAACAGCATCCTGACCCGTCATCGCATCGATTACAAGAATCGTCTGATGTACCTCAACGGTCTCTTTAATCTCCTGCAGTTCCTGCATCATGTCCTCATCAATATGAAGACGTCCGGCTGTATCCAAAATCACGATATTATTATCGTTCTTCTTTGCATGTTCCAGAGCTGCCTTAGCAATATTCGCCGGCTTGTGATTCTCACCCATGGAGAAGACTTCTACTCCCTGTTTCTCACCGTTGATCTGCAACTGTTTGATCGCTGCAGGGCGATATACATCACATGCTACCAGAAGCGGCTTCTTACCTTTCAGCTTAAACTTGCCTGCAAGCTTAGCTGTGGTCGTTGTCTTACCAGCTCCCTGAAGACCTGCCATCATGATTACGGTAATTGCCTTGCCCGGCTGAAGCTGAATCTCTGTAGTCGTAGATCCCATAAGCTTCACAAGCTCTTCATTAACGATCTTGATGACCATTTGTCCAGGGTTCAGTCCATTCATAACATCTTGACCGACTGCTCGTTCCTGAACATTTTTAATAAAATCCTTAACTACTTTAAAGTTAACGTCCGCAGCGAGAAGTGCCCGTTTGATCTCCTTCATCGCTTCCTTTACGTCTGCCTCTGTCAGGCGTCCCTTACTTCTAAGGTTCTTAAATACATTCTGAAGTTTTTCTGTCAAACTGTCAAAAGCCATACTATAACTCCTCTAAGATCTCATCTGATATCTTACGTATCTCGGACTTTAACACCGATATATCTTCCGCTGGTTCCTGATCCAGAATCTCCCGTATCTTGTGGATCTGTTCTTTCACTGTGAGAAATCTTGAAACAAGATGAAGCTTCTCTTCATACTCCTGCAATGTGCGGTCACAGCGTTTCACCAGATCATGTACTCCCTGTCTGCTGATTCCTGCATCTCTCGCAATCTCTCCAAGCGATAAATCTTCCAATATAAACTGCTCGTAGATCTCTTTCTGGTGATCTGTAAGTAATTCACCGTAAAAATCATAGAGCAAAGCCTGTTTTAATAATTCATCCATCGTTTCTCACCTGTGTTATCATACACTATCCGCGAATGGGTGTCAAGTATTTTTTCTTTACACCTCAACTTATTTTTAAATTTATATTTCTTGATAAATGAAATAGAGAGGATACACTTAAGATCCTCTCTAAATACTGCTCTTCTTACATTATCTCCTGTGATGATATTATACTACTGGAACTTCCATCTGCCACATACTGTAAGCAGACACCAAACGGTATAATATAACGTCATCAAAATTATAGTATCAATTTTTCATCGTATTGTCAATATTTTTCACCAAATCCACTAACCTTTCATTTTCTTCCTTTAATTTCTGTACTTGCTCTTCTAATCGCGTTATTTTTTTATTTTGCTTATTACGTTCTTTCTTAAGATTAGCATATGCATTTTTTAATGTTTTATTTTCTGAAAGCAATTTCTCCATTCTAAGATATGATGGAAGCACTCTCATCCCCCAGAATGAGCGCTGGTCTTTTTCAGAAACAGGGTGTCCTCCATTATATGCAATTTTATGAATCTGTTTCATAAAATCTGTAATTTGCTGTTCAATTTTACATTCATTAAACTTTGTAATATTATACGCAACAAAATCAGCAAATTGTAAACCAGCTATATTTTCACTTTTGGGATATACTGCAATCGTCCTGTTTCTATCTTGAATAGCTGAACTATTTGTATATACAACACCTTTATTATTAGCCTGGATTTTATGATATACATTTATCAGCTTAATATCCGGCGACTTAGTCGAATTTTCACCAATTGTATTACGCGACTCATATATAACATCTCCATACCCATCATTCAAAGCCAGGTAATGTGTAAAACTTTCAATAATCTTTTGCAACGCAATATTATATTTATCATCAATCAAATGAATCCCATTTTGATTTTCACTTAAGAAAAATAACTCTTGAAGTTGCTGCATTTTAATAATACAACTAAAAACCGTAGCATCTAGCTTCTTCAAAATCCATGCCATTCTTCCATATACCTGATGATATATCTTTTCAATATCTTCAGATGATAACTTTTTAAACTCACGATATTCATTCTGAACTCTAGTAATATTGTCAGAATTTCTGTTAGTAAATACTTTTTCTAATTCTGTACAATGAAGAACAGGTTTATTTGATACAACATACTCTTCACCCCAGATAAGCTTCTTCACTTCATTCATTTCCCGTTCAAGAAACTCCACTTTATCTTTTTTTATTGCAATTCCAGCTATCGCAAATGTCTTAGATCTTTTCAGTTCACTTTCATCCAGATATAAAACGTATTCATCTTTCATGTATTTTCCCTCAGTTGACTTGTCCTTTACTTTAATTTATTGTATCATATCAAAATCTTATAAGAAAGTAATTTGTCACATTTTCTTTCACAAATTTTCTTCTCTCACATATGATGTACTGTAAAATCAAATATCCCATGGAGGTCTATTCAATGAGTGATTTATCTAACTGTGGTTGCGGATGTGACAATAACGTTAACGGATGTGGTTGCGGACGCGGTGACTGCGGATGTGGATGTGGTTTCGGAAATAACAGTTGTCTCTGGATTATTCTTCTGCTCATCTGCTGTGGCGGATGTGGCAACGGCTTCGGACACGGTGGCGACTGTGGTTGCGGAGGCGGTAACGACAACTGTCTCTGGATTATTCTTCTGCTTATCTGCTGTGGTGGATGCGGCAATGGCTTTGGCTGCTGCTAAATTTCCATCTATTCTGCCGGTCTATACATCTGACCTTATGCGGGGATATCTTCTCTTATCCCCGCATATACATAGTAAGACTTTATCTTCAGGCAGTGTGCTATGGAAAAACGACCGATCTTTCCGATGACTCAACTGGATACACTCGTAACCACGCAGGAACTTCAGCTCATGAAACTGATGCTGCCTTATATTCCTTCCAATATGCGTGGTATGCTTGCTGTGTATATCAAGTTTACGGAATTCACGAATACTATTCATCTGTTTCATAGTACAGGCAATGGTTCCCCAGACGGTCCAATACATAGCAAAAGTATTCATTCACCAGAAGATATCCTACAGGATCTGAGTTCTTTCATGGATCCTGCCGAAGCTGATAATATCAGCATGATGTTCAATATGATGAATATAATGAAACAAATGGACCCATCCGGCTTCGCCTCTCCGGAAAGCAACAACGAGATGTCTCAGATGATAGATCTGTTCGATAATATAATGAAAGGAAATGATGAAAAATGATGGACTGGACAATACATCCCGGCATGAATAATCTCGATCCTCTGAAACGTGAGATCATACGTACCGCCGCAAAGCAGGTACAGGGTAAAAGCGGTAACCAGATGGCTACTGTTATGATGGCACTGATCACCAGTGCAAGAAAACATAATATAAACTTTTCACCGGAAGAAATGTCATTGATCTTAGAAATACTAAAAGACGGAAAAAGTCCTGATGAGCAAAAACAGATTGATAATATGGTATCAATGGTTATAAATGTGATAAAAGAAAACTCCTGACAGTCACACTCTGCCAGGAGCTTCCAAGTATAATTGAGAGAAAAAATAAGTTTTAAAATCTACTGCCCATAGTATGCATTTGCACCATGTTTACGCATATAATGTTTTTCAATTAATTCTTGTGGTGCTTCTTTTACTCCGGGATTAATAAGCTCCGTCCGATAAGCCATCTTTGCACATTCTTCCAAAACGACAGAATTATGTACTGCCTCCGCACTGCTCTTTCCCCAGGTAAACGGTCCGTGATTTTTACATAACACAGCTGGTACCGATAAAACATCTTTTTGAAATCTACGAAATTCTTCAACAATAACATTTCCTGTATTGGTTTCATAATCCTCGTCAATTTCATTTTTTGTCAAATTACGTACACACGGCACTTCACCATAAATATAATCTGCATGCGTTGTTCCATAACAAGGAATACTCCTACCCGCCTGTGCCCAGCTGGTTGCATATGGAGAATGCGTATGCACAATACCACCTATTTCCGGAAAAGCTTTATATAAAACAATATGCGTAGGCATATCTGAAGAAGGTTTATACTCTCCTTCAACCACATTTCCTTGAAGATCAATAAGTACCATTTTTTCCGGGCTTAACTCATCATACGGTACTCCGCTCGGTTTAATAGCAACCAGTCCTGTTGCTGAATCTATCTCACTTGCGTTTCCCCAGGTAAATGTCACCAAATGATATTGTGGCAACATCATGTTTGCCTTATATACTCTTCGCTTCAGTTCTTCTAACATTTTCTATGCTTCCACGATTGGCTTTTGTCCATATCGTCTAAATACCTCAACTGCTGTTTCTACCTGTTCTGCATTCAGTTCCGGTACATCCTGGTTCATGCTATAAGCAATAGAATAAGTTTTAGCTGCTTCTTCCAGATAAACGCAAGCACACAGTGCCTGTTTCAAACTGTCTCCAACACCGATTACACCGTGATGTTTTAAGATAACCGCTAATTTATCTCCCATATTCTCAACTGCTTCGATACCCATCTGTTCACTTGCCGCTGATGAATATGGACATACTTTTACTGCTCCACGTGTTGCGTTTGCCAATGTTGTAAGGTTACATGGCAATTCTTCTGTTACAAGCCCAACACCTGTTGCATATGGCTGGTGGGTATGAATAACTGCATTCACTTCCGGCATATGTTTTAAAATATATAAAAGTGCCACAGTATCTACAGATGGTTTCCTTTCACCTTCAATAATATTTCCTTCTATATCCATTACCAGAACATCTTCTGGTACCATATCTTCGTAAATCATACCTGATGGAGTTACCAGGATTTCACCTGTCGGCATACGGAGAGTCACATTACCTCCTGACAATGTAACAAGCCCATAACGATCTAATTTTTTTCCTGCTTCAATAATACTGATTTTTTCTTGTTCAAACATTGTATTGCACTCCTTATTTTCTACGCGCGCGACCTCTTTTTATTGATTTTGTTTCTTCACTGCCACGCACTGCTCTGGCTTTCAATCCTTCTGGATCAATTTCAACTTCTTTATGAAACAGATACTGAAATAATTCATTTCCATCATTAAAATAATAACAATTCACCCAATATCGGCCTCTAAAAATACCTGCTTCATTTATACGTACGAACATTTTGGTTCCGGAAGCCAATGGTTTACATTTAAAACGTTTCACTTCGTTCCAGTCATAATGATGTGATTTGTGATAAGCTGAAAATGTAATTCCCTGATCGCTCACTTCAACTTTTGACGGATTGGCTATCGATACGAAAGTTTCCCACACAAAATATCCGGCAACAACAGCTGCTACTACCCATAAAGCCGGAACATTTGTTGTAAAAATACTAAACAATGAATACGCTAAAATAAAAATACAAAATATAGCCGTAATAGTTATCTTAGTCCTGTAAACTTTTGTATCATATTCATAAATCTTTGCGTTCATTGTGCTTCCTCCTCAGTCAATTCCCCTTGTTTTTTAATTACAGGCACCATACAATGATGATGCCTGTAATTAGAGAAACTATCTTAATTTGCAGCTGCGTGCATTTCTGCAGCCTCTTTCAAAATTTTCTTTCTGTTAATCAGTGCCATTGCAACCGCAATTACACCAACTACTGCAATTCCGATAATTGGATTTAAACCATTTAATCTGGTAATTGCCCATGTTAATGGGTTTGCTCCATCACAGATACTTGAAATAGCTGTTGCAGAACCCATATCGAATCCAGCTGCTTTTGCTGCCGGAGTAATCCACTGCGACAAGTCAGTAGCAATATACAGACCAGCTGCCAATGTGATAATACCAATAATAAGTGCACGGAATCCATTTCCGTTAACCACTGGTGTGATCAATACAAACATCCATGGAATAACCGCAAGGTCTGCAAATGGCATTACCTGGTTTCCTGGAAGTAATACTGCAAGGAATACAGTGATCGGTACAAGTACTAATGATACAGACAGAGTCATTGGATGACCAACACCTACTGCCGAATCAAGACCGATATAAATTTTACCACGATTAGAGAATTTCTTTTCAATAAACTCTGATGCAGCGTCAGATACAGGAATCAATCCTTCCATCAGAAGTGCTGCCATCTTAGGAATCAGAACCAATACAGCTCCAAGGTTAATACCTAATGCAAGAATTGCCGGGAAGTCATATCCTGCAACAACACCGATGATAATACCAAGCACTGTACCTACAAGGATTGGCTCTCCAAATACACCGAACTTCTTCTGCATTTTTTCGATATCAAAGTTAATCTTATTAACGCCAGGAATTTTATCGAGAATCCAGTTAAATAACATTGCAATCGGCGCATATGCTGTTGTAAATCCATGCGGAAGCGAAACACCAGGAAGTCCTAATGTTTTTTCTACACCTGATGCTGTCCAGTCACCCAATACCATAATAATTACCATGTTCAGGATTGCAGCAATGATACCATACATCTGATTTCCTGTAACAACTGCGACAAGCGCTCCTGTAAATGCAAAATGCCAGTAATCCCAGATATCTACATCAACCGTCTGTGTTGTGTTTGTCAGCAGCATTACAATATTTACAGCAAGACAAACTGGAATAATCACTGTTCCAACTGTAGATGCAAATGCAATCTGTGCAGCTGCCGGCCAGCCAACATCAATTACAGAAAGGCTCAGACCAAATCTTTCTGCCATCTGCGATACTGCCGGTGCAAGGTTATTACCCATCAAACCAGTCACAAGGTTCAGACCAATGAATCCGATACCTACTGTCAAACCTGCACGTAAAGACTTACCAAAACCAGCACCTAAAATGCAACCCATAACACAAATAATGATAGGCATCATTACCGTCGCGCCCATGTCACTTATGTACTGGAAAAATCCCAAAAAATAACTCATCTCTCTATTCTCCTTCCTTATCTATCAAGTTAATAGAATCCTTTTTGTTCCCTCATAAAACTTTTACTTCTGTAAAACTTCTACAATCTGATCAACGATTGGCTCAGTTCCTCTTCCAAGCAGGAATGGAGTTCCGATAATTAATGGACAATGACATTCTCCGCCAAGTACCGTTGTAGAAATCACCAGATCATACTGTTTAGACTTCTCAGCCACTTCTGAAGCCTTTCCCTGTGTAATCTGGAACTGTCCTTTCAGTCCTCTTTCTTCCAATGCTTTTGTGACTTTCTGATTTACTGCTGTAGATGTGCAAATACCTGAACCACATACTAACAATATTCTCTTCATAGTCATTACACCTCCTTCATTTTTTATATGTACATTTTTCAAATGTAACATTACTCTGTAAACGATTTACCAAATTTTTCTGCCAGTTCTTCTGGCGTTCCACAAGCTTTTAAACCTCTAAGATAACCTTCTGACTGAAAGATATCCATCATTTTTCCGAGGAAATCCACTTGGCTTTCTGGCTTTTTAATTGCCATCATAAACATCATTTCGCATTTCACAGATTCTTCCGGCATACCCATATGACAGAATTTTACTGGTTCTTTTAAAATTCCAACTGCAATAGCCTGCCTATTAACATGAATGGAATCTGTATGCGGAATGGCAATACCCATTTCTTCAAAGTTGAGTCCAGTACTAAATACCTTTTCTCTCTCTTTTACCGCATCTATATAACTTTCTTTTACAATCCCTTTTTCATATAAATGTTTTGCAAGAATTTCAATTGCTTCCTGATCAGTCTTTGCTTCAATGTCCATAAGAATCAATTCTGGCGAAATATAAACATCACCTAATGCGCTCGACATATTTTCACCTCCTTCCACATTCGACAAATATTACTTAGCTGTTGTTAATCCATCAAGTGCTTCCATAATAGATGCCTTGTCAACTGCCTTATCTAATATCTGTCTAATCCTCTCATTTCCAAATATCATCATCAGATCGTAAATTGCCTGATTCACACTCTCCGCACTCTTAACACTCATTCCGATTACATATTTAACCGGATCATTCATTTCATGATGAAACTCGATTGGTTTCTTAAGTCGTATGAGTGAGGCTGCTTCATATATAACTCCCTCTTCAGCATCAGCATGAGGAAGTGCAGTTCCCGGACAGATTACGATATATGGTCCATAAGTTTCTATTTTCTGAATCATAGCCTGTATATAGCGTTCTTCCACTGCTCCATCTTTATATAGAAGCTCGCCGGCATGATTAACAGCATCTTTCCAGTCTTTTGCTTCATAATCCACCTCGATTCTGTTCTCAGACAGCCATTCATAAAATGCTCCCTGAATATGAATCTCTTCTGGATTAATCACATCTAACTCGATACCTGCATTTGGTTCCATAATCCCTTCCATTACTTCCAATGCCATCTTTTGTATATCTAAAATATCATCTGTATTCAGCATTGCTGATCGAACCACAATACATGGTATCTCCTGCTTTTCAATAGGAATCGTCGAAATAATCATATTCGCACCACTGCGTTTAATTTCACCTGTATTATGCACCGATGAAACACTGACTATTTCTATTACCTCTTCAAGTGTCCTTAACTTTGCAAGCATAAACTGTGCTGTTCCACGTCCGGTCTCACACACAAGTGCGACCTTAACTTTGCTGTGTTTCGAATTTTCAACTTTTTCTTTTTCGAGAACAGATGCAAAATACAACACAAGAAACGACATTTCATCTTCTGAAAAAGAACATCCAATATATTCCTCAAGATTTCCAATATTTTTTCTTATGATTTCAAATATTTCCGGGTATTCCTGTAGCAGAGAATCTTTCAATGGATTCGTCAATCGTTCTTTGCTTTGTAACCGATACACTGCTGATCTCATATGTGCAATCAGGAGATCATACAATGCAAAGTCCAGATAAAAATCAATTCCGAAACAGCCGGAAATCTTATATAATGCTTCTGATATCATTAATCGAATATCTAATGCATTACTTTTATGTACTTTATCTTTTAAATAGCTTTTTCCTTTCAGGCATTCTGTAAAATATAAAACTTCAACCTCTGGAATATCTAATTGATATTTATTTCCAATCGTTTCTAATATTTCACTGCTAAATGTATATTTAGAGCTTTCTTTAAAACAAATCCATCTTTCCGCATAATGTTCTGGAATCACCTGACGATTTGCAATCCGATTAATAATCAAAGTAATCTCTAAAACAGTTTCAAAAAACGAAAAATCTGACAAAAATGATTGTGCGTACTCTTCTTGTTGCACTACATGCGTACACATATCATCATAAATATTTAATTTATCCATCTGGCGAATTAGCAGATTCCAGAAAGCCCCCAGATTATAACCCGTTCCATAATGATTATTGTCACCATTAACTTCTAATAATTTCAGGATACCTTTTCGTATTTCTAACTCTGAGGCATTTACTATATATCCCCGACGTACCTGCGAAACAAGTTCCATATTATTCTCTTCAAACCAATTCTTTAATTCTGATATGTCGTGTAACAGAGTATTTCTGCTTACTCCAATAATGTCTTTCAATTGTTCGACGGTCACATATCCGGTAGTGTTCAGCAAAATCATCGCCAATATGGTAGAACGTTCATTCTTCGACATATAATATGTATAAAATGTTCTTGAACATATGAACTCTTCATACGCTTTTACATCAATTTTCTCAGCACTATCAATGACTAAATCACCATTCCCAGTAATCACAATAAGTGGAAGACTGTATTCTTGTAATGTATTATTCAAGTCTTTAATATCTGCTCGTATTGTTCTTTCCTGCAGATTGTACTTGGTAACAAGCTCTAATATATTTTGTCTGTTTCCAAGAATCAGCTCTCTTAAAATCTTATTACTTCGTCTATTCATAAGTCCTCCTTAACTGTTGTATTTATTGTAATACGCATCTATTTAACAAAAAAGTCCAATTGATTTCCGTTAGTTTTACATGAATTTGGGTTAATTAATCATATGTTTTTGTTTAAATATTCTAATGGTTTAAAATATGAACAATAAGAGATATACAAAAAACACCTCCAGATGTCAGATTATCTTCTGGCACCCGGAGGTGTGATATATCTCTCATTATTCTTTTTATAACATGTAATTACCCAACACGCAACAATGGTCGACTGCCACATTTGCTCAGCCACTGTCCTGTATATAAGGAAAAAAATCAAATTGGAGTTCTACTAATATATTCAAGATTTCTACAAATTCCTCAAATCTTCTTATCCCGTTTTGACGCTTCTGAAACAAAAAATATCCTGGCAGTCAAAAACCACCAGGATATTATCTACATTATAAATGAAGGGAAAATTATTGCTCTATCTCTTCCATAACCGGAACTTCTTCAACCTGAGAAAGCAGTTTTCTTGAAAGAACTGCTACTCCGACAGCAGACGCACATTCCAGAATTCCAAGGAATGTCATCCCGATTTCAGCTGAAATCTGATCATATTCGCCGGTTATCATGAAATAAATACAACTGAAAACTGTAACGCCAGCAAAGAGTGCTCCAAACACGCCACATCTGCAAAGTCTTGCCGGTCCGTTCTTATGCTGTTTTACTGTCATTTCGTCCGTGATCTTCATAGAAGTCGCAATGCCGATCCATGCGAATAAAAGCGGAACAAAATATACTAACCAGCTTAAGTATACGGCAAGATCGCTAATGCTCTGGCAGGAATGTGTACCGGTAAGTACAAATGCTGCCGTCATAACCGCAATTAAAATCGCAGCATATTTATTTATCTTAGAAACGTAATCCGAATCGCAGATATAATGCATCTTAATCGCAATCGGCTGTGTCTGTACTGTCCTGTTTGTTTCCTGTGTCTTTGTTTCAGTCATAATCAATCATCCTCGTATTATAAAGTAGTAGTTTTTATAGACCCTCTCCAAGGTCTTCATAACTA